>OIDQ01000451.1_pt1 | contig 20212 bp, 17 predicted proteins | sample 1581511 | NCBI WGS metagenome assembly OIDQ01 (sample SAMEA3882526, study PRJEB24775) | human gut metagenome | biome: human-associated habitat; feature: intestine environment; material: feces | place: Netherlands | collected 2009/2010
AATTTAAACAAATTATTAATCAGAATTCTGTTGCATTTGCAAGTTGAATTCAGCCGATAAGTAAGGCGGCAGATTCCGTTTTTGAATGTTTTTGTCCTGACCAGTTCCCATTTGTCCGTTGAGATATGTTTTGATACGGGAACCGTTTCGGAACTGATTACCGGAAGAAGAAAAATGACCATCTCATCTATCAGGTGGTACAGGGACAGTCCCCGCAGCAGTTCCGCGCTACTGTCGTCATAGATTTCAGCCAGATATATGTCAGAGGGTGCAGACTGTTCCTTGTCACAGATGAGGTCGACCAGCGGATAGCCCGGATATAGCATGCGGGTGTACCGATCCCGCCAGCAAGGGAAACCGTCATTGCTGTTTTGTATCCATTGCAGCAGGGAATCGTTCCGTGCGGGGACGGAACCGTTCAATGTCATTGCTATCAGAACCTGTAACTTTGCCATACCTTGATATTCCAAATGAAAAGCGTGAGGCTCACGCTATTTCGGATGGAGGCTCTGACAAAGCCCAATACAGAAATTTGCATGAGCTCACGCTATTAGGCATAGCATAAGCTGCACGCAAAAGCCTCTGTATTTTTGAATTTGTCAGATTCCCATCCGAGACGTCTTGCGACTTATGTATAATATCCGGCGAGGCTGTCAGCCCTGCCGGTATTTTCTTATGTTCCTGCTGGCAGTATGTGTTCCACATTTTGCCAGACTTATGCAAAAGTAGGCATTTTATTCCAGACTGGAAAACATCTCCGGTCTATATTGCCTTTATTTGCAGTTCAGTCCGTATTTCTTCATTTTCCGGTACAGCGTGGACGGATCAATGTGCAGCATCTCCGCCGTCCGTTTCCGGTTGCCCGTGCATATTTTCAAGGCCCTGATGATGGACAGCTTTTCCTGTGTCTCATTTTCCGGGAAAAGGAAGATTCCCTCTTCCTCATCCTCGATTTTTATGTTCAGGCAGGCCGTTTCGATTATCGGCTGTTTGGACAGCAGGACGGCCCGTTTGACCTTGTTCTGCAATTCCCGTACATTTCCCGGCCAGCCGTATGAGAGCAGCAGTTGTTCCGCCTCACGGCTGAATCCGTCGGTCTGCCGTTTGAGTTCCCTGGAGAACTTTTCCCTGAAATGTTCGGCAAGCGGAAGGATGTCCTCCGGGCATTCGTGCAGGGCCGGCAGGACGATTTCAAATTCCCCCAGACGGTGGTAGAGGTCTTCCCGGAAGCGTCTCTCCCTGATGGCCTGCTGAAGGTCCTCGTTGGTTGCCGCCACTATCCTTACGTCGGCGTGTTTCTCCCTGTTGCTGCCTATAGGGATATAGGTGCCTTCCTGCAAGATACGCAGGAGCATACTCTGTACCTCCATGGACAATGTCCCTACTTCGTCAAGGAACAGGGTTCCGCCACAGGCCGTTTCAAAAAAGCCTTCACGGTTTGTGTCCGCCCCCGTAAACGTCCCCTTCACATGACCGAAAAAGAGCGAGGGCGCAAGCTCTTTGGGAATGACCCCACAGTTTACTGCCAGAAATGGCTTTTCCCTGCGTTCGCTGGAATAATGGATACGTTGTGCTACGGATTCCTTGCCTGCACCGTTCGGGCCAAGAATCAGTACGGAAATGTCAAATGGCGCGACCGTACGCGCCAGATTTTCCACTTCTTTCATCTGCCTGCTGTTCCTGGGAAGGATACCCTTGTCCTTTCCGTATATGACTGAGCGTGGATGCAGGATGTTCTTTATCAGACTTTGCAGCTCATCCATCTGAACAGGCTTGGCCAGATAGTCTTTTGCCCCCATCTTGATGGCACGGACGGCATCCTGCACGGAAGCATATCCGGTCATGATGATGAAGGGAACGTCTATCCGTTCTCTCTGCATCCATTCGAGCAGTGATATGCCGTCCCCTTGCGGAAGACGGACATCGGAAAGGACAAGATCGAAAGGCTCCTTTTTCAGAAGCCGCCTTGCACCGGGTTCGTCTATCGTCGTCACTGCTTCATAGCCGGATTTCTCGAACCATTTCTTTTGTTGTCCGGCCAGCAGGATGTTGTCTTCAACTATGAGTATTCTGTGTTTCATCCGTATAGTTCTTTAAGTCAAGTCTTCTGATTTCCGAAAGCAGGTTCTTCGCGTCGCCTACCAGCCGGTCTATTCTTCCGATGACGGCCTCTGTATATGTACTGATGGTCAGGTCATCGGAAGTATCGTCATGCAGGATTCTGCTGTATGTCTCCAGTTCGAAGGCCACCCCCAGCTGTTCCCAGGTGGGATACATGCGGTGCAGGGTGTTTTTCATACGCTCCGTGTCCGTTTTCATGCTTTCAAGAGCTGCCTTCAGTTCTGTCCTGTTGTCGAGCGATTCCTTGATGAAGGCATTGAGCATCCATTCCATGTCCCCCGTGTCTGCGGCCAGGGCATTGAAATCCGCCTTCTGCTCCTGCTGCTGTCCCGACCTTTCCATTATGGAGGAAAGGAAAGCCAGCAGTTCGTTCATGGAGAATGGTTTCCGTATGCACCCGGAAAAGCCGGCTTCGGTATAGCGGCTCTCGTCCACATCGTTGCGGGCGGTCATGGCGGCAACCGGGATGGTGCGTGAATTTCCGATATTGGAATGACGCAGGAGGTACAGCAGGTCAAAACCGCTGGTACCGTGCATCTGGATGTCGGTCAGCAGCAGATCATACGGTTCTTTCCGCAGTTCGCCGGCCACGTCCTTCGCCCCGATGCAAGTCCGGCATGATACTCCGTTCCGCTCCAGCATCTCCATGACGATGCGCAGCTGTATCGGATCGTCGTCCGCCAGGATGATACGCTTGGGAAGGCTGTATCTTTTCACAGCCGGCATGACGCTGTTCTTTACCGGTTCAGTGGAAATGGCAAGGGGGATTTCCGTGTGGAACAGGCTGCCTTTCCCGACATGGCTCGATACGGAGATGCTGCCGCCGAGAAGGTTCAAAAGTCCCTTGGTTATCGGGAGGCCGAGCCCGAATCCTTCCGGCGAAATGTCTGGCGCCGCCCGCTCAAACGGCCGGAATATGCGTTCTACCGTCTCCTTGTTCATGCCGATGCCCGAGTCCTCCACCTCCATGGTCATTACCCCGTCCTTGTGGCTTACCCGGAAACAGACTGTTCCGTTGCGGGTGAACTTGAGCGCGTTGGTCAGCAGGTTGTCCGCCACCTGACGGATACGGTCCGCATCTCCGCATACCACGATGTCGGTGTCCTCTGCTTCCGTTTTGAAGACCAGCCCCTTGTCATTGGCCACACAAGTGTATTCCACGTTGATGTCATCGACGAAGGCTTTCAGGCTGAAAGGTATCCTGTTCAGTGATTCCTTCGCTTCGTCCAGCCTGGAAAGGTCAAGCAGGCTGTTGGCAAGTCTTGTGATATGGCGTGAGGACTTGATGATGTTGTCAAGGTAGGTGTTGCGGCGTTTCCTTTCCCTGGTGTCAATGGCCAGTTCCGCACTGCCGCAGATGGCGTTCAGCGGTCCCCTTATGTCATGTGAAAGCGTTACGATGATACGCTTTCTCATTTCGGACAGTTCCCGGTTTTGTTTGAGCGCATCCACCAGTCTGCTGCGGTCATGTTCCTTGCGCCGTATGTCCCTTTGTATGACAAGATGGGATATGATCAGCAGGACAATGGCAACGATGATGGTGGCCGCAAACAGCTTGAATGAAAGTGCCTTTGCCTCCGCAATCCTTGTTTCCCGGTTTTGGAAAGCGGCCTGGACCTGTTCGTCAAGGGCGGTGATGAAGGAGTTCAGTCTTTTGTTCAGTTTCAGGTTTTGCAGACGCAGGCTGTCAACATAGAGTCCGATATGTCTGTCATGCTCTTCCTGCATGGTCATCAGCTGGCGGTTGAGCTGCCGCAGTTCTGTCGTGGAAGCCGGAACCTGTACGGTTTCCTTCTTGCCGAAGAAACCTGCTATGCCGTTTTTCCGGCGGGTGACTGTGCGTGTACGGGTACTCTTGTTGATGACCTCGGGCAGACGGTTGTAGAGCAGGCTGTCTGAGGTCCTCTGCTCCTGAAAAACCGTCGTAAGATGGTATAGGCGGCTTTCCTTCTCTTCCAGCAGCCGTCGCAATGTGTCTATCTGTTCGTGGCTCACCAGGTCCAGGCCGTTGTCTTTCATCCGTTCCAGCAGGCTGTCTATGTGCAGGCGCCTGTTCCGGTATGCCGAGAAGTCCTCGCTGTCCCATCCGATGGCGGATTCCCCCAGCAATGCGATTCCGACGATGTGGCGGCGTATGGCGTTGACTTCATTCCGGATCTCACGTATTTCTGCGGTTCCGTCTGCTATGTCATGCATTTTTTTGCGCTCATGGAGCAGTATGGCAATCATGCTTCCGATGACTGCCAGCAATATCAGATAACCAGCTATGATTTTTCTCTGCAATGAAATTCCACTTAGCTTCCTCATACGCCTTATGATAAAAAATCCCGGAAGGTTGTGGGGGCGCAGTCTTCCGGGACGTGAGTAATTTGGATGTCACCCGACGCGCTATCCCGTCGTACACAGAATGCACTCCGGCCTGTTATAACCTTGGCGGGCGACGGTTTGCCCGCATGATTCTCCTTTCTGCCGGCAGCTGTCGGCAGAAGATTCTCTGGTTCGGGTATCCAATATCTTGTCCATATTCTATCTTTTACAGTCAGTCCATATTTCTGTTTCTCCGTATTTCCCGATGCAGGAAAAAATAAGGCCCCCTGTTATAGTTCCGTGTGGAAACGCGGATGGCCCTGTTTTCGTTTGCCTGAATTACGGAAGTTCCGGCAAGACAATACGCTGTCCTATTGTATAATATTCCAAAATACAAATATATACATTTGTCTCTAACTGCAATGAAGTTAATATATGTTTGTCTTGATTTCAAACAAGTTTTAACATGTTATAGGCCATAAAGCCGCGTTCAGACAGGTATCGGATTCATTTTCAAGGTAGAAAGGTTCAGGTACAGCCCCTGATGCTCGATCATGCCGTTGCGGAACATTTTCCACAGGATGTTGCAGCCGAGCTGTGCCAGTGTGGAGTTGATGAACAGGTCCTGCTTTTCCAGAGCCTCTGCCAGTGAGCAGCTCGGCCCGGAGTCTTTCTCCTTTACTTTCGCGTATTTCACGTAGCGGGTAATCACTTTCAGTGACTCCACCGTTTCGTACAGCTTAGATGCTGGTTGTTTGATTTTCTTCGGTACGGTTCCGAGGATGACCTGTCCCGTATCCTGCGTATTCCCGAAGTCCATCCAGTACAGGGGTGTCTCGTAGCTTCTGTATTCCGATACCGGCACGGCTTTCAGTATGTTCCACAGGTCGAGACGTGACTTGATGTTGTCCGTGCAGGTAATCGTTATGTTGGCCATATTATCCCGTCTGGCGTCCTTCAGGGCTGCCGGATAGATGTCCGGTACCGCCTTCCAGTCGTTGCCGAAGAAGTTGTTCATACGTGTGACGAGACATTGAGCCTTGTTCAGGCCGATGTCCGAGGGGCTGAAGAGCTGCCGCCCGATGTTGGCCTCCGTCACGATGTCGGAATCATACACGGTTATGAACAGTCCGGGATGTCCGAGTCCCCTTAGTGCCGTGTCAAGCCTGGCCAGACAGGTAAGTACCTGCGAGCCTGTTCCTCCCGCTCCGATAAGGTTTACCGTCACCGGATGTTGCGGGTTTATGAGATAGTTGTCGATGTAATGTACCCTTTTCATTTCAGTATGTCTTTAAGTTTCATGTTGTTCAGCGGTTTGAGTTCGTCCAGGTTGAAGTCTCTGTCCCGTGCCGCCTTTGTTACCAGTACGAGGTTTGATTTTGTCGGGTTCCCGTTGCTTCCCAAGTGTGTGAATTCCGTCAGCCAGAATTTCTTCTCCCAATACATGAGCAGCCTTTCGTAGGTCAGGTCCTTCGGCAGTTCTATCCTGGGATTTCCCAGGCATACGCTGGAACCTGTCACGTTGAAGAAGGGCGCGGCGTACAGCTCGGTATCGGGACCTGGAACATTTCCCTTGTAGGCATAGATTCTCATTCCGTGTTCACCGGCCTCGTAAATCACTCCCGGTAGGAAATATTCCGCGTTTTCTATTTTGAGCGCGGGGCTGAAGAACATCATCCTCTTGTGCGGAGGATTGTACCACACGTATCTCTCGCTTCCCTTGCGCGGGTCGCAATAGAGCAGATTGGAGGGTATCTTGCCATACGGAGTGGTGCTGTGCCTTTCCGAGTATCCCTTCACCAGCGCGTTCATGAAATCTATGGTCACCGGTCTTCCTTCGGTCATGTTTCCCCGTTCGTCAATACCCCGGATTTCAAGGAAGAAGTTTTTGTCCCCCTCCGAGGCATAGGCTATGAGTGCCGCCCTGGGGTTGAGCGGCGTCTTGATCTTTCTGGTCAGTTCGTTGCTGTCTATCATATCCGTTCAGATTGGTTTATACTGTGATGTTGATGAATTTTTCCGCCCACCTGAAGAAGCGTTCCGGATAGTCGTCCATATGGAACAGCTCCTCCGTTTCCGGAGAAAGGTCACAGGTGGTGATCGGAATGATGTCGTATGTCTCCTGGCTGTAGGAATTGTAATAGTCCGAGAGATATTCCGTTATCATGTCGGTGCAGTCATAGACGACCCGGATCTGCTTGCTGAGATACATGGGCAGGAAGTCCGGTTCCTCCTCGTAGAATGGGTCGTAGCCATATTCCATGATGCCGTGTTCGGGCGTCAGGAACTCCAGTCCTTCCTTCATAAGAGAGACCAGTGACTGTTCGTATCCGTCCTTCGGCTCATACCGGTCGAGCGCTTTCGGCAGGTTCTTGTAATAGCATTTGTTTTCCACCCTGCGAAGCAGTGCCTGTATCCTGCCTTCCTCATAGGAGTGCAGGAGCCGCCGTCTCTTTTTCCGGTCGGATGCCGTTTCTCCCGGGTCCACCTCCGACATCAGTGTCAGGGCATAGTCCATGTCATCCTCGTCCAGTACGGTACTTATCCCGTTCGCCCGCATCAGGTTGTGGATGAAGGTGACGGATATGCGTCTCAGTTCCGGCCCGAGCCTTTCCAGGAACTTCGTCGGAAAGTAATAGAGCGTGAACTCTCCCCATTGGTGGCATTTCCACAGGCAGAACAGCAGCCTTTCCCCGTCCTGTTCGATGTTGACATTCATGTCACTGCCTACAAGATTGCACATCTCTTCGTGCAGTCGGGCGATGCCTTCTCCGGGCGTGCGCCCCGGAACATGTACCGCCTCCTTTTTCATGAGGCTTGCATACCTGAAAAAGGAATCACGCAGGAACTCGTAGTTTTCCTGCGTGATGAGATTGTGCGGTTTCCCGTCAGTACCGTCAATGAACAGTTCCGGCGGAGACATAGGCAGGAATGTGGCGTTCAGAAAAGAATTACGGCACCGCTGGGTGCCGCAATCCGTTTCTTCCTTTCCGTGCCGTAATGCACTTTCCTTTCGGTTTCCGCAATGATGAGTCTCGCGAGCTGTTCCGCCTGATATCCGTCCAATCGTACACATGATTCCTTCTTTTTTCCGTTGTTCTTTGCCATATCCTTTTATCCTTTTGTCCCGATGGTGGTTTTGAACTCATATACCGTCATGTCTTCCCTGATGACCGGACCGTGTACGGTGGCCGTCGTCAGTTCCGGATACAGGTTGGAATAGTAGTTCATGATCATGTCCGGCGAGATGTTCGGATCAGGGTCCTGGAGGGTGATATACTCTGTTCCTTTCTTGAATCTGAATGAGCGTGTCATTCCTTTAATTTCGAGTGCCATGGCTTAAACTGTCTGATAAGGTGAATACTTGGGTTCCAGCATGGACTGCGGGAAATCAACATATTCCTCGTAGTCCTTCTCACTATATGTCGGGGATTCCGGGTCGTCCAGATAGGCCTGCTGCTGTTCCTCCTCCTGCATGAATCTCTCTTCCTGCCAGTCCCTGATTTCAGGCTGCGGCGGATATTGTGGCTGGGGAGGCTGCTGTCCGGTTGTCCGCTGCAGGTATTGCGCCTGTGGAGGCAATGGCTGTCCTGGTTGCGGAGCCTGCTGTTGCGGCCATATTCCGGGCTGTTGCGGATGCTGCGTGTATGCCTGTTGCGGTCTCTGAGGTGCAGGCCGTGCCTGTCCCGGTGCCGGTGGCTGTGGCGCCCTGTTGTATGCCGGCTGCTGCGGACGTTGCACCTGCGGCTTTCGCTGTTCCGTCACAGGTGGCTGCGTGTATGCAGGCTGCTGTGGGACGGGTTGTTCCGGTTGTGGTGCCGGTTCCGGCTGCGCTTCCTGCTCCATCAGTCCGAAGAGGCTTCCCTTGTTCATTTCCGTATCGGCCGCCTTTATCTTCTCCTCGATTTCCTTCAGTTGGGCGGTGTCCGCGCAGGCTTTTGCCTGTGTGAGCATGCTGACGGCTTCCCTGAAGTTCTTTGTGGCCATCAGTTCATTGGCCTTCTTCATCAGTTTCTCGTACTTCTCGCGTTTTTCGCGCTCCTCCTTCGTCTCCTTGGATTTAGCTTCCTTGGCGGCCTTGCTGCTGGCAGCGGCCTTGTCCGCCTGTGCCTCGAATTGTGCCATGTTGGAGAGGAGTCCGCATGTCTTCTGTATAGGTCTTGTGACTGCCTGCAGGAATCCCGTGTCGAGTTCCTGCGGTGTGCCCGTGACGGTCAGCGGCACGATGTGGTTCTGGGCCTCGTCCTTGAGTCCGTTCGATTTTGGTAATGTGGAAACGGTCAGTTGTCCGTTTGTCTTGCGAATGACGATCGTGAGGTCCACGCTTTCCGTCATCATCTGGTGGATTGCTGTAAAAAACATAATTTCAGATATTAAATGATTAGACGATAAATTTCAATATTCGCTGAAGAATTCTGCCAGCAGCCTGTTCCTGTCCGGATGTCTGCATATTTCCTGAATGGGGTTCAGCAGTTTTGAGATGTGAACCGGACCGGTTGTTCCTCTCGGCGGCAGTTTGATGGAGGGCTGCGGAACGTGTACTTTCGGTCTTCTTGTCACGGGCATCCCTATCGGAGCTGGTGACTGTCTGGTGATGATCGCTTGTTGCATATTCTTTAATTTTTAACTGTGAATACCCGGGCTTTGGCAGCCCGTTGAACTACAAGGGCCCAACGGCAAATGCTTCCGGAAAGGCAGGGTTTTCGGGAAAAATACCGGAGCGCAGCGAGGATGATTTTTTCCGAAACCGCTTGCGGCCTGACCTTGCCGTCCGACAAGAAGCGTTTGCCAACTTTGCCCTGTAGTTCTCGGTTTGCCAATGTCTGTGTTTTTAGTCCTTTCCCTTTTCTTCCCGTGTCATTTCCGGTTGTGACGGATACAAAAAGAGCCGCCCGCTCCCGGACAGCTCCCTTATGCTGCAATGATAAATTCCGTGCATGTTCCATATCGTCAGATTTCAGAAGACCAGAAAACCCAGTATGCACAGAATGATGGCCAGTGCCACGAGAAAACAGGCTATACGGTAGAGGAACCTGAAGAGTCCCCTGAAACAGATGATGGCCACGGCGGTCCATACAGGCGATATACCGTGGGAATAGAGCCAGCTGAATATGATGGCTGCTGTTACGGCCAGCGCGAGTGTCCTTGCCCATCTGCTGTCCGCTATCTTTCTGATACGTTCTTTTGTTTTCATAATCTTCATGTGTTTGGCGGGAATGCCATTCCCGGTTTCAGGGGCTTTCTTGCAGTCCGCCTCCACAGGCAAGGTTTTCGGGAAAAATACCGGAGCCTCGGGCGAGGATGATTTTTCCCAGAAACCGTAAGGCCAGACCTTGCCGGTGGAAACGGGCGGGCTGCGACCTTTGCCCCTCGAATCGGGATGGCTTCATCATTTCCTTTTCCTGCCGTTCCCGTTTTTGGGGAACGAGAGTGTCAGGGTGAACCCGGCGTCGAAAGTGACCGAAGCGTCGAAAGCCACGCCCTTCTTTCCCTTGAATCCCTTGATGAGCCGTGTGGAGCCGGAGGAGAAAAGCTGTTCCAGATGCTGGTCCGTCAGTTCCTTGTTCAGGAATCTGCGGTACACGGTCAGTCCGCACCCTTTATTGTCGCAGCGGGCACCCTTCTCCCTGACGATGATGTGTCCGGTCTTGCATTTGGGACAGATGAACGTGCGGGCGGCTACCGCCGGAAGGCTGAGGTTCAGGATTTCACGGGTAGCCTTGCGGGTGTAGTCCGTGATGGATGCCATGAACGTGTCCGGTCCGAGTGTGTGCCGCTCTATCTGGAGCAGGGTCTTCTCCCAGCTTCCTGTCAGGGAAACATCCGCCACGAGCATGTCCTTCACCGCATCGTAGATATGGAGTCCTTTTTCCGTGGGGACGATGCTCTTGCCCGATCGGGCGATGTAGTCGCGCTTGAACAGGGTGGTAATGATGGCGGCTCTCGTGGCGGGCGTGCCGATTCCCAGCTCCTTCACGGCCTCCCGTGCCTGCTCGTCGGCTATCTCCCTGCCGCAGGTTTCCATGGCCGCCAGCAGCGTGGCTTCGGTATAGAGCGGTCGGGGCATGGTCTTCTTCTGGGCCAGTCCGTGGCCTGAAACCGGGACCGTATCCCCTTCGGCAAACACGGCCGTACCCTCGTCGGTTTCCGGCTCGTCATCCTCCCGGTCCTCTTTCCGGCCAAAGATGCCGCGCCATCCCGGGCTGACCACGGAAGAACCCTTCGAGCGGAAGTCCATCCCCTCCAGACGGCACTCCATGAGGAGCATTTCCTTCTCGCAGCAGGGCGAGAACGCCTCCAGCATACGTCCGGCTATCAGCGTATAGACAGCGGTCTCCGCCTCAGAAAGCCCTTCGGGAGCGATGCCGGTCGTAATCAGGGCATGGTGGTCCGTCACTTTCCTGTCGTCCACGCTGCGGGTGTTGAGACGTGCAAGGTCGAGGATTCCGGCGCAGGCGGCGAATCCCGGCATGACCAGGATTCTTTCCAGCAGTCCGGGCACGCAGGCCATCACGTCGTGCGGGATGTAGCGGCTTCCCGTTCTCGGGTAGGAAATGAGTTTCTTCTCATAGAGCGACTGGGCGATGTCCAGCGTCTTTGCCGCGGGCAGGTCGAGATGCACGTTGCAGTCCTTCTGGAGTGCCGTCAGGTCGTAGAGCAGCGGCGGCTGTTGCAGGGTTCTCCTGCGTTCCACCTTCGTGACCGCCGCCCGGGAATCGGAAGAGATACGGCGGTAGGCCGTCTCAGCCTCCTGCCGGTCACTGAAGTTCGCCGTGTGGAAGAAGCGGCGGTGCGAATCCCCGTTCTTCAGGGTGACGTGCAGCTGCCAGTACGGTGTGGAGACAAAGCTCCGGTTCTCCCTGTAGCGGCTGCATATCATGGCGAGCGTCGGCGTCTGTACCCGTCCGATGGAGTTGTTGGACGAGCCGGAGACGACGGCCAGGGCACGGCTCGCGTTCATGCCCACCAGCCAGTCGGCCTTCGCGCGGCTGTCGGCGGCGGCATACAGGCTGTCGTACTCCGTACCTTCTTTCAGTTCCTCCAGCCCTTTCCGTATGGCCTCGTCCGTCAGCGAGGAGATCCACAGGCGGCGGAACGGTTTCGTACATTCCAGGAAAGTGTATATCCAGCGGAAGATAAGTTCCCCCTCGCGACCGGCATCGGTAGCCACGATGATGCTGTCACACTTGGAGAACACGCTGTCGATGACCTTCAGCTGTTTCGTGGCGGCGATGTCCGTGACCATGCCCCTGTCCGTGCGTATCTGGCGGGAGACCAGGCGGAACGGTACGGGCAGCATCGGCAGCTCCTCCGCCGTCGTTTTCGTGTAACCGTAAACGTCCGGCATGGCCAGCGACACGAGGTGTCCCAACGCCCAGGTTACCATGTATCCGTTGCCGGAGCAGTAGCCGTCATTTCTTGTATCAGCCCCGACTACACGGGCTATGTCCAAGCCTACGCTCGGTTTTTCTGCGATGATTGCTATCATAATGTTCGGATAAAATTAAGGCCGTTTCCCGTTTTCCATGGGAAGACAGGAAACGGCGGTAAGACATCGGTTTACTTGATAAATGTTTTCAGGCTATCTGCCCAGCGGCGTCACGCCCTGAATCTCCAGCAGCGGCGCCTCGCCCTTGCGGACCAGCTGCAGCGTGGCATCCATCACCACGTCCACGCCGAGGAGCACCAGTTTCAGGGGCATCACTTTCGTCTTCTCTCCCTTGAGGAGGGTGTCCAGCTCGCCGGAGAGTTCCAGCTCGTCCTTCATGATGCCGATGTCGTGCAGTTCGTCCCAGTTCACGTCTTCTGCCTTGAAAGGCATGTCGTTTCCGTTTTCCTTTTTCATATTTCTTTCTTTTTTGATTCAACATTCATTTTTCAGTTCCCGCCATCAGGAAATGCTGGCTCCCTTTGACTTGCGGTTGCCCTGTTCCTGTCGCTGGCTGTTGGCCACCACGTTGCGCTGCGAAGCGTCACGCTTGCGGTCGGGATTCTCGTTGTAGAAGTCCAGGCGTCCCTGGTTGAAATTGGCCTTGACGTACTGCGAGATGGTCTTCCCGTCATAGCCCTTGATGCCTTCCACCAGCACGGCCTTTCCGCTCTGCAGGTCGGCACGCTGCTTTCTTGTCAGAGGCACGTCCCAGACCTTGTCGGGAATCTTGAAGTCGGCCCGCTGCTCGAATCCGTCGGGTGTGCGGGAGTAGCTCAGGCGACCCGTCTCCAGGTCGGCCTTGATGAAGGAGGAGAATTCCTCTCCCTTGCGGTTCACCATGTCGTTGAGGAAAATCACCTTGCCTTCACGGAGCTGCTGCTGTTCCTCCGCCGTAATCTTCACTCCGTTGATTTCGTTAGGGATATAGATTTCGCGTGCGCCTTCCGGTGAGTCCGGGTTGTAGCGGGTGTACGACGGACGGCCCGTCGCCTCGTCCAGCTTCACGTAGGAGGAGAACACCTCGCCGTCCTTGCGCTGCATGCCCTCCACGAAGATGGCCTTTCCGGCGTTCAGATCCTCGACCTGCTTCTGCGTCAGTTCCACGCCCCCGAGTGTCTGGCGGTTGAAGAGCTTGTCGTTCTCGAAGATGAACTCGACACCCCTGCGTTCGGCATTCACCTGGATGAAGGCGTTGAACTCGTTACCGGACTTGGCGATCATGCCCTCGACATAGACCTTCTTGCCTTCACGCAGGTCATTCTGCTCCTGCTCTGTCAGTTCCACGCCCTTGATTTCCCTTGGGATGAAAGCATTCTCCGCTTTCATGGCGACCACCTCGTTGGTCAGCTTGTCAATACTGATGAAGGAAGGGATATATTCCCCGTTGCGTCCTTTCAGTTCCACGACACGTCCCATGTTGCCCGTTTCCAGCAGGTTCTTCTTGTCCTCGTCGGAGAAGATATGTCCGAAATACGGTCGGTCAAGGTCGGGTTTCTGTCGGATACCATGGATGCCGAGCACCACTTCGCCCGCCATGGACTGCTGGAAGGACAGACGTGCGTCAGTCCTCAGTACGGCCGAACCGAAGTTCATGCTGATGGGTACTACCTGGTTGGTCTTGTATCCTTTGAGCATCTGTTCGAGCAGTCCGCGTTCCTGGAGGTATTCACGGGAGATTCCGAAATTCTTTAGCTGTTCCCAGTTGATCATGGACTCGTTGTAACGGTACTGGGGGGACTGGGTCTGCGGCTGGCTGTCAGCTGCGGCAGCCTGCTGCCGGGTTTCATTTTTCTTTGCCATTTCTTCTTGATTTTTTTGGTTGATACTTTGGTTTTCCTTGTTGCGCGGAACAATCTCGTACTGCTTGAGAAATTCCTCCACGGCTTTTGTCTTTTTTCCTGCGGCGATGTCCTCGATGGCCTGCTGTACGGCAGGGTCGTCCAGCCTGTCTTCCTTGACGGAGAGGATTCCGAAGCGTGTCGGGTCTTTCAGTTGGCTCCAGAAGTTCTTGATGAAGTTCTCGAAGGCGTCGGCATAGCGGTCAATTTTCAGGAAGGAGTTCCGGTTCTTCTTGTCGGCGGCTACCGTGTTGAATTTTCCGTCCTTTCCGATTTGAGATACCGCTTCAAGAATCAGTTCCATCTTGTCGAGGATGAACACGATGTCACTCATCTGCTCATTTTCGGTGACCTGTGGTTTCGGGGGTTCTTCCCGTGCATTTTTCTTTGCCATAATTTTTGATTTTTAGTGTTGATAACTCATGTTGTCACCGCAAATATATAGGAGAAAATTTGATAAATAATTGATTTGCAATATGTTAGGATATATATTACATCTTGTGTCATCACATTACACCGCAGGCTGGAGAAAACACAGCGGAAATGCGTGGGAAAACGGCGGGAAAAGGAGGAAAAAGCAAGGAACGAAAAAGGAAAGGGAAAAAGGCCGGACAGACACGGACATGACGGTACACTCTGCCGCACGGAAGAAAAGAAAAAACTGTAATTATGCAGAGTTGGGAGCGAGCTGCTTTTGTCCCCCTTGATGTGTCCTTTTGTGACAGGACGCGGAATTCTGTTTACGGGAATAACAGGATGGCGTAATCCATTGGGACGGCATACGGGAGCATGGTTCTCCCGTCGGATTTTTTTTTTGACCTGTATCTATGCGTCGTAGGTCGCTTCGCTTGCTAAGTCCCGGTACTTTCCCCAACTCGGACGGCAATACCGGAGCGTTTTTTCGGGCGGAAAATTACCGCAGGGAATTTTGTGTCCCGAAAACCGGAGGCTTGAACGTGGAGGTATTCGCCCTCCGAGTTACCTTCTCTGAAGGGACTTATCAAGTGAAGCGGGGCTTATGGCGGAATAATTTTCATTACTGTTTCGTTCATTTATATTCTTGCGTTCATTTATAATGAACATATATGAAATAATGAACAAATCTCTTTGAAATCCAAATTATGTTCATTACATTTGCAGTGTTCATTAAAAATGAACATCACTGAAAAATGAACTGATTATGGTGTTAACAGAACTTGAAACATTGAATATGGCTTTGGAGGCTTTACGGGAAAAACTTGTATTGCCCAAGGAAACCGTCATTCTAAAAGAGGACAACACATACAAGAATTTTGATGCGATTGTTCAAATTATGGATGTGGAGTTTCTATGTGAAGTCAAAAATACGGTGACAACTGCTACCATTGGGAATATTACAAACCGACTAAAGATATTGGGAACAATGGAAAAGCAACCGGTACTGCTGATTGCAAAATATATTACGCCAACCGTTATGGACAATCTGGCAAGCAACGGTATCAACACTCTTGATTGTGCCGGTAATTGTCATATCAGATATGCAAAAGGAAATAAGATAATATTTCATCTGGTGAATAAAGGAGAAAAAAACACTTTAATGGCTGAAAAGCCTTATCCGGCATTTCAGGAAGCAGGATTGAAAGTCATATTCTATTTATTGCAGGAATTTACCAATGTGAACAAACCGTACAGGGAAATACAGAAAGCGACAGGCGTATCTTTAGGGGCAATTAAAAATGTATTTGATGTTTTGGTGGAGAGGAATTTTATTCTTATGACCGGCAGCAAGCGGACATTAAAAAACATCAATGCCCTTTTAAATTTATGGACAGAAAATTACAATCAGGTATTGAAGCCTAAATTATTGCTCAGCAGGATGACATTCCGTACCAATGAGCAACGCATAAAATGGTTGGCTATGGATTTGCCTGATGGAATGTATTGGGGTGGAGAAAGCGGAGCGAATATGGTGGATTCTTATCTGGAACCCGGTGCTTTTGATATATATACACAAATCCCTGCCGCACATTTACTGAAAAAAGGTTTTGTAAGATTTGATGAGACAGGGGAGATAAGAATATACAAAAAATTCTGGAATTGGGAAACGGAAAACCATCTTGTTCCTCCGATTCTCACATACGCAGATCTGATAGGTAGCGGCAATAGCCGTTGTATTGAAATGGCTGAAAGACTTTTGAACAATGTACTTAAAGATTACAAGTGAGAAAATAGCCAATCCACTATTGGTGGAGTTGCTGAAAATATTGACTGACAGTTTCAACCGTATGGGGCGTGAGTTTTATGTAATCGGCGCGACAGCCCGGGATATAATTATCCGTCAGCTTATCGACACCACATCCGGAAGAAGAACAAAGGATTTGGACATTGCTATTGCAATACCCGATTGGAGTGTCTTTGATGAGATCAAGGAGGTTCTGGTTGCAGACGGTTTTAAGAAGTCCACCGATATGCGTCAACGCTTTTATTATGGTGAATATGAACTGGATATTGTCCCGTATGGTGTCGCCAAGGACGATGACAATATCTATTGGCCGCCTGAAGAAGAGATTGCGATGTCAGTAAAAGGCTTTGACGAGGTGCTGTCGGAATCCATAACTGTCAATATAGATGGCGAGTTTGATATCCGAATAGCATCCCTTCATGGCCTGTTTCTGCTGAAATTCAATGCATGGTTGGACAGAAACATCGAAACGAGTAAAGATGCTGAAGACATGTCGTTTATTCTGTCCAATTATTTCATGGCCAATCTTGACCGTAATGTTTATACGGAAGTTTATGATTGGGAAAATTTTGATGAATATATTGTCGGAGGATATTGGCTTGCCCGTGATCTGCTCCTGCTTTTAACTAAGGAACAGATAGTCTATTACAAGGACTGCATCGAAAAGGAACTTGAGAAGGATGATGAGAGCAGGTTGTTCAATCAGATTATAGAAAATTGCTATGGCTTGACCTATGAAACTGTAAAGGAGGCTTGGCAAACCATTGCAGATGTTTTCCAAAAAGCAATAGAAGATGAAAACGATTGATTTCAAAACCATCAGTTTCCCCGGGAAAGACAAAAGTAACGAGGATTACATCCTATGTCATAAACTTTCCCACAATTCCATTATAGCCATTCTTGCTGACGGAATGGGTGGTCTGTCATTTGGAGCAGAGGCTGCAAAAATCGTATCCGAGTCCATAATGACAACAGCCCTTGATAAGATTCAACACAATTTACCGGCGGACGTCTTACGTATGGCATTCAATGCTGCCGATTCTGCCATATACGGAAAATGCAGAGATTTGAAATGTAAGATGGGAGCCGCCGTAACCGTTGCCCTGGTAATTGATGATTCTTTGTATTATGCGTGGCAAGGCAATGTCAGGCTTTACAAAGTACATGCAAATGAGGTAATGTTACTGACAACAGACCATGTTGTGGCCGATGCTGATGGCACGTTCCTTACACGATGTGTCAATGGCAAGGGGTTTCGGGAAAATATTCCTGTCATATATGAAGAACTGAAAAATACCGATAAAATCTTTATCTGTTCTGATGGTTATTACCGGCATGTCCATTTGACTGAATTGTCAAGAAATGTTACTGTCAATTTTAAAGAAGGCGCTTCTGATGACTATTCTTTGATAGAAATTTATTTCACATAATAATGAGATTTATGAAAGGTTTGTCTGGAATAAAGAACGATTATTTTGAATATAACCTGTTGTATTCAACTTTCGGGAAAATATAATTGAGTTAAGAATAAATAATTAGCAACCCTCTTTTGTTGAGATAGCTAAATCATTGAACTAAAATCTAATACACAGTGTGATTCCGATGATGAAGATGGGTATAATCCGTATGCGAATTGGCATATAATATTTCCTGTCCCATAAGACGGATAACGAGTACTATTAAAGATAAGTCAATCGAATGATTCTGAATAATTTTCAATCATTATAAAGATAGTCTGTCTTTCATGGGAGATTATATGGAATGTTTCATATCTTTGTAGATAGCCATTGATTTACAATATCTTTGGCGATAATCCGAAAATAATAGTACTAACCGTCAGACAAAAGAATAATCATGGATAAGAAAGAATTAGAAAATCTATTGATGCGATTCTCCCATTTGGGAGTCACCCATTCGAAAAACGGAGCGTTGATGATTGGAAAGGCTCCGCATATTGCCGAATTTGCCTGGCTTAATGTCATGTACCCCTGTATTACAGAAGCAGAAGTATGCGATTTGGAGAAGAAACTGGGATGCGCTATTCCTGAAGTTTACAGGAATTTTCTGATGAATGTATCCAATGGCTTTGATATAATGAATTGCACATTGGCATTACATGGCTGTAGAACATCATACAACAGAAGCGATTTGGATTCATGGTATCCATTCAGTCTTGAAGATATTCAGAAAAATGAGCGGCCTAAGAATGCCACACAGGAGATGTTCTTTTTTGCTTCTTATAATTATGACTGTTCAAAGCTTTATCTTAATACATCGGATAATAAGATATACTACTGTGACCGTTACGACACGACTCCATTGAAATCATGGGATTCGCTATCAGACATGATTACTTCTGAGATAGAGAGGATATTTGGTCTGTTTGATGCAGATGGGCGAATATCCAATAGAATGGCTCCTACAACCCCGGTTGTAAGATAAATGAATTTTTATTAGCTCAAAAATTATGATTACTACTTTCGATAAAATAGTAAATGATTTAGCTCAACTTGATTTTTTCTCTGGGTATAAATTCAGAAAAAGAGACTATTCTCTTTTCTTCAAAACCGAAAGTGGGAAGCAGTTTATTGAGTTAGACCATTGGAGAGACAGAGACACAACATCGTCACTCGTCATATATCCTATCTATGGTGTGAGGTTTGATGTTCTCCATAAATGGTTTGAAAAATTCAGCGTGAAGACCTTACAAGATCAAAGAGACAGGGCAAGCATCAGCTTTTCAGGTAGTATGTTGGGGCTGCAGGATGAATTGAATTTTGATACAAATGGAGACGGATATTCGAATGAATTCGAAAACTTTCAAATCATTCTAAAATGTGCAGAATATGTTTTCTCCGAATATTCGTCGCTTGATAAACTGTACAATAAGACTATCTTGCCTGTATTGGATGGAGAGACTGGACTTCCTGATGTAGGAGCTGATTGGATATTCATAGACATGGCTTTGTGCAAATTGGTTGCTCCCGCCAATTTTGACAAGTTGAAACAGATTATACTGTCTCATGTTGAAAAAATGTACGCACACCAAGAACCCAATATACTGGATTATTATGACCGTTTTGAAGATATTTTTCATTATTTAGAGTATAAAGGAATATGAAAATAATGAACCAAGGTAAAATTGCTTTTATTTTCATCATATTGATAGCAATATGGACTGTATATTATGTGGGTTATACGAAAGGCATAGCCCCCATTAATTCTTTAAGAAAGAACAAGGTCTATACGACTGCTATTATTACAGATGAAACTTTCATGGTAAAAGGCCGAAACTATTATGTTTATAAATTCAAAGTTTCAGGAAAAGAATATGAAGGACATGATATTTTCTATAGAAACTCAACTATATTACCAGGAGATTCTGTACGAATTGTATATGATAATACCAATCCAGATTATTAAATGACGGTACGGGCCTATTATTCCAGTGTTTATTTACAAATTACAGGATTTTAATCAATTATAAAATTATATATGGCTATAAATAAACAAATAACAATATGTAAATCGGCAATAGAGTTTATTGTTTATCCAGAATCGAAAAATGAAATAGGATTATGGGTTGCGCATACACCTTGTTTTATTACATCGAATTGTGAAATTCATAATATTGAGAATATAATTAATGGAGCTTTACAATATAGTAATTCAGGGCTACAAATTACAAATGAGATACAAAAAAATGTCCTAAAAGAATTGCACATTAAAAGTTGGAATACATTGTATAAAACGTATAAAATAATCAGTTTGTCCTTAACTGAAAATAAAATAATTATTACACCATATGTGTATACGCAAAAAGGCGTATTTCCAGATACTAAAATAAAAGCTTTTTTCGATATTTGCGATTATAACAGTGCAATTATACAACTTCTTAAATTGTGATTCTCTATTATTCAAGTATGACGTTATGGAACGTGTTACCAGTATCACACGAGGACGGAACAGGTGCCATAGAATGACTTACGACAGCCACAACTCCATTATTAAAGGCACTGGAGCGTAACAAGATAAAAGCAATAATTCATGAATGAGTATAAAATTATTGACAATCTTCCTTTCGGCTTTGATTTATATTCTATTTGGACAAGCTATATTTAATTTGATATATTTCTATAAACAAGGACTTAAGATTTCCAGCACACAGTAATACCATTATTTCCCCATAAATACGAGTAGAAGATCCAGCTAAATATATGATTCTGAATAATTTTCAATCATTATAAAGATAGTCTGTCTTTTATGAGAGATTATATGGAATGTTTCATATCT
>OIDQ01000459.1_pt1 | contig 19929 bp, 18 predicted proteins | sample 1581511 | NCBI WGS metagenome assembly OIDQ01 (sample SAMEA3882526, study PRJEB24775) | human gut metagenome | biome: human-associated habitat; feature: intestine environment; material: feces | place: Netherlands | collected 2009/2010
GTTGTCAATTTAAGAAAAAGATTTAAAAATGGCATTGAAAGAAAAGTTGCAGCATGATACTATAACCGTATAGACGGATGGATAAATTTATAAATACGGATATGTACGGAATGTTGATGGAGGAAAAGTCATGATTATCAGTGAAAGAATTTTTTGTGTGATGGAGCAGAAGAACATAACGCAGTTGGAACTCTCAAGAAGGACCGGGATTGCAACAAGTAACATCAGTGACTGGAAGAAGAAAAAGACGAATCCCAAAGCGGACTGTCTGTTGTCTATATGTGATGCATTGGAGATTACTCCCGAACAGCTTTTGACAGGAAAAGGCATTGATCCGGAATATAAGGATGAAGATGCGAATTATGAAGTAACCAGGTCGGATATTAAGATTTTAAAGCAGATTCACAGCCTTGGAGATGAGCAATATAAAAGACTCATGGCGTATATGAAAGCCTTGCAGAAGTTGGAACAGATGGAGAACATGGTGGAGGAATAGAGATGGCAAATAAAATAGTTAGGGAAATTATTCACGCAAAAGGAATTGATATTGGGATTTACACGAAAGATTTTGAAAATGAATATATTTCGTTGACAGATATTGCAAAATATAGAAATGATAATGATCCCAGATTTGTCATTCAGAACTGGATGCGAAACAGAAATACAGTTGAGTTTTTGGCTGTTTGGGAAGAACTTCATAATCCAGATTTTAACCGTGTGCAATTCGAGGCGGTTAGAAGTGAGGCAGGATTAAACAGGTTTGTTATGACGCCAACCAAATGGATTGAACAGACCAATGCTATTGGAATAGTGTCAAAAGCAGGCAGATATGGTGGAGGAACTTATGCACATAGCGATATTGCAATGGCATTTGCTACATGGATTTCTCCGGAATTTCAACTGTATATTATGAAAGATTACCGCAGGTTAAAACAAGATGAAAACAGTCGACTTTCATTGGACTGGAACTTGAACAGGGCTTTATCAAAGGTGAACTACCGTATTCACACGGATGCGGTAAAGGAAAATTTGATTCCACCAGAGCTGACACCAGAACAGATTGCTTATACATATGCCAGTGAAGCAGATCTTTTAAATGTTGCGTTATTTGGTCAGACTGCAAAGCAATGGAAAAATAATAATCCGGGTAAAAAGGGGAATGTGCGTGATGATGCAAATTTAAATCAGTTGTTGGTGTTGGCAAATATGGAAAGTTATAATGCTATTTTAATTGAGCAGGGGAAATCTCCGATGATTTCACCACTGGTATTGAAAAAGTCCTGACTGGCAACTAATACAGGATGTTTGATCTTTTCTATTTTAAGAATATCTCCCTGGTGTAAAGGCTCCATTACCACACCTCTCTTCCGATAGGTTGACCCCAATCATATTCGCCGTCAAGCATTAATTTTCCATCAAATTCTGAGGCTCTTTCTTCTAGTGTTTTATGGCGAAAGGTTTTGGCTAAAGTAATTACGCCATTTGATATGGTAACATCTAAAACTTCATTCAATGTAAATCCTGCACTTTTTAATGCTTCTTTTGGCAGTCTGATTCCCTAGCTGTTACCCCATTCTTTTACTTGTGTTTGCATAAAAAACCTCCTTACAGATAGACGTATATACTTAATATATACACAGAAAACAAATTTATCAATACCTTATTATCACTCTATCAATAAGGCCACCTGCGTAATAAACTTACTCGGGTCTGTATGTGCCGGGGGACCTTCGAGATAGATATGCCGACAGGTTCCCTTTAAAGAAAATCCATGTTCCTTCGCATATGTAATCAGTCTGTCGCGTATGTCAGGGATCGATTCATAGCTGCCGTGGTAAAAAATGCAGAGTGCTTTTTCTTCCGGCAGTCTGTGAATGTATTCGCCCTCACTCTGCGGTGGGACTGCAATACAATAGGAAATCAGGTTCGGGTCATCTAACGGATATTCAATAAAATACATGCGTTTGCTGGTGTCTGAGCCGTATTTTCGCATAGCATCAGGGATAATATCCCGTAAATGTTCTTTTCTCTGTTCTACGGTGTCAGCACGCATTGTGCGGCGGTAAATGGTCTGTTCCGGGATCGTGACCGTATGGAGTTCAAAGTCATTGTCGCTTTTTACACGCTGTTTTAGTTTTTCAATATTGAGATTTAATTCATCACGAAGCTTTTCTAAACGCTCGATCATAGGCTCCATATCAGTAGTTCCGTCGTAATATGCCTGGATGTCATCCAAAGACAGACCGAGGTTTTGCAGTACGCGGATCGTCCGTATCTTCGTCAGGGAGTCTGCCAGGTAGTAACGGTTGCCGGTAGCCCCGTCTTTTACATCTGCCTGCAACAGATTTTTTTCTTCATAATTCAATATAATTCTTCGTGTGATGCCAAGGGATTTTGCAATTTCTCCGATAGACATCAGACGATCTTCTTTCTGACTCATAAAACCTCCAAAAATGCTGTAAAATTTAGAAAAAACTCTTGTATCGTACACTGATGTACGGTGTAATATATATTATATAAAAAATGTAAAACTATGTCAATTTGGGAGTATGGATGTAAGGAGGTAACACATGAGGCAGACAAATAAGATAAGAAAGGGGATTGCCTGGCTGCTTTGCACAGTGCTGGTACTTGGAATATTACCAATGCTGCCACAAATGTCAATGCAGATATCCGCAGCAGAGAATGCCGCGAGCGTATTTGTAGATGGTGTGGAATTGCATGCGGGCGGTAATGAGTATTTTAAAAATGGTGATACTGCTGATAGCGGTGCAACAGGTACTTATGAGGACCATAGTGCATATTACGATACGGCGGGTGAGCTTTGGCTGAATAATTTAGAGGCACATACGATCAAAGCGAATGGAAATCTTACCATATATGTATGCAACAATCAGGAAACAAATACGAATATCGTGACTGCCACGCAGAATGAAACAGCGATAGAGGTAACCGGCTATTTGACGATCCGCTATGGCGGATATGGTGGCGGAACGGGCAGTCTGACAGTGGAAAGCGACGGAAAAGAGGCAATACAGGCAGGTTCCGGTATGACTGTCTCAGATGGCGTGGAAGTGAAAGTCCGGGCGAAAAGTGGTGCTACGGCCATATCATCGGGAGGAGTGCTGAAAATCGATGGGATCAGGACGAAGCTTGAAGCAGCGGGCGATGGCAGTACGGGAAAAGGTATTTTTGCACAACAGAGTATTTATGTGAAAAACTCTGCTGTTCTGACAGCTTTTGGAGGTGCTGCTGCTTATGAGTCTCCTTCCGGTATAGATAAGAGTGGGTATGGTTATGAAGACTATAATGTATTTACCGGCGATGCTGCACCGGGAACACAGGCAGCCAAGGATACGGTATTAAATGGTTATAAATACATACGGATCGAGCCAACAGGTGTTGCAAATGTTAAGACATTGACTGAGCTGCAGGCGGCAGCCCAAAATCAATATATCAGTCTTATCAATGTCATGAATGACATAACGATCACAGATACGGTATATGTCAGAAGAGCAGTGACGATCCAGAGTCCGGATGCATCCAATGTATCAAAGTTGATCCGGGGTAAGAGTCATACAGATGTAATACTGGATTTTGATGGTGCCAATGGTCATAAGTCAGATGTCGTTACATTGAAGAATATCATCGTGGATGGAAATAAGGACGGAAATACACAGACTGCATCACCGGCACTTAAATCTAAGAGTATTTTGGTAAATTTAGAAAGTGGTACCGTGATTGAGAATAACCATGCAAAGGAAGGCGCAGCCATATATGTAAATCATTATAGTACGGTGACTATGAAAGAAGGCAGTGAGATCCGAAATAATGTATCCGAGAGTAACGGAACGGTTTATGTGATTGGCAATGGTGGATATTTTGAAATGGCTGGTGGAACTATCAGTGGTAACACAGTTGCCGGCAATGGAGGCGGAATCTATGAATTTGGAGGTGGTTCCGCCCGCATGACCGGTGGAACCATCAGTGGAAATACTGCTAAAGGAAACGGAGGCGGTGTTTTCGTTCCGGTAAGTGGAGCATGTCTTTTAAACAGTGATATCAATATCAGTGGCAATTATAAGGACGGTATCTGGAGTACAACAGAACAGCGCTATACCACAGGAACAGCCAATAATCTTTATCTGTCGGATTTCGGATCAAATGTATATGTGGAAGGTTCCTTAGCGGGAAATGCTAAGATAGGTATTACCAGTGCTCTCGAAACCTATCCTGTTTCCATAGGTGGAGGAGATGCCAGATATATCTATGGTAAAGGTTATGTGTTGAAAGAGTCGGATGTATCTAAATTTGTCAGTGATAAGGATGGTTTCGTAATAAAAGAAGACAATAATGAGCTTTTTTTGAAAAAAGAAGCTGCTACATTAAAAGCATCCGATTTTCAGTTTAAAGCACCACAGAGTCTGATTTACAATGGGGAAGCAAAGGCAGCAGAAATATCGAAAAAAAATGGGACTTCCTGCGGAGATATCACAGTAGAATATTATCAGAACGGAAAGAAAGTCACACCGGTCAATGCCGGAACATATATCGCAAAGATCAATGTGGCAGAAAATGATAATTATCTTGCAGCTTCCGGTCTGACAGACAGCAGCTGGACATTTACCATTGAACCGAGAAAACTGTTAGTATCCGTTGCGGATGTTGTGATCGACAGAGGTGATGCAATGCCGGCACTTACCGTCAGAGTAGATGGATTTGCAGATGGCGAGGATGAGAACAGTATTGCAGGATTCCAAAAACCAACTGCCAAAGTAAAAGGAACCGTGAATACAAATGATACCAATGTTAAGAATTTTGAAGTAACTTACAGCGGTGGAAAGGCAACTGCAAACTATCAATTCGTAGAAAATACAATTGCAAAGATTACGATCAATTCTACGGACACAACAGCACCAGAGATTACCGGTGTTACGAACGGAAAGACCTATTGCAGTAAGGTGACAGTAACCGTTACCGACAAGGACTTAGATACCGTAAAATTAGACGGCAAAAAAGTAACTTTAAAGGATGATAAGTTTACGGTCTCTCCAAAGAGCGGAAAACAGAAAATAGAAGCAGTAGACAAAGCAGGGAACAGGACTACCGTATCGATTACCGTAAATAACGGACATACCAAGAGTGACTGGATCATCGACAAATTACCTACTTCCACGAAAGAAGGAAGCAGACATAAGGAGTGTACGGTATGTGGAACAGTGGTAGACAGTGCCAGCATTCCAAAACTGACACCAAGTAACCCGGAGAATCCAACAAAACCAGATCCGGAGAATCCGACCAAGCCGGACCCGGAAAAACCAACGAAACCGGATCCGGAGAACCCAACGAAACCAGACCCGGAAAAACCAACCAACCCGGAGAAGCCTACACAGAAGAAATATAAAGTGATCGAAGGTGCAGGCAGTGTATACACCTTAGAGAAAGACAACAGTCTTACGGTTCGTTCTGACGGAGAATACAAGAAGTTCGTAAATGTTGAAATTGATGGAAAGGTAGTAGACAGCAAATACTACACGGCATGGAGCGGTTCTACTTATATAAAATTCAAAAAAGAATTTATGAACACTTTAGCAGCAGGCGACCATACAGTCAGATTTAATTATAAAGACGGATATGCGACAGCAGTACTGACCGTAGTACAAAAGGATGGTACAAAGACAGAAGCAGCGCCATCCGCTGATACCAATAAGGCAAAAGCTCAGACTGCTAATGCAACGGTAACTGCACCAAAGACCGGTGATACATTCCAGCCGGTACTCTGGGCAGCCGTTCTTGGGATTTCCGTTGTGGGATTGTTTGGAATGGCAATAGTCAGCCGAAAGAGAAAACAGTATTAAAAAAGGATACCATGAAACACAATGAATATAAGGAGGTAAAGGATGAGAGTGAAAAACAAATGTAAAAGAATAACGGCATTGGTACTCAGTGCCGGTCTGACACTGAGTATGCTGCCGATGACATCCATGCCGGTGCATGCAGCTAACACAAAAAAATGTAATACCGTTGAAGAGTTACAGGCAGCAGTAAAGGATCCAACAGTGGATGATATCGTGATCGAAAGTGATTTAACGATCACAGAAACAATAGAGGTCAACCGGGATGTTACGATCAGGGGTGAGGCTGGAAATATTCCCAAATTAACGGGAAATAGTTCATCAAGGGAGAATTATTCCGTATTTAAAACATACGAGAATGTTACCTTTGGGAATCTTACGATTGATGGAAATAATGTGATGGATCGTGCGATCACGGCATATAAAACGTGCGTTCTGAATGCCGGTGTAACCCTGCAGAATTGTAAAGAGTATGGATTAATGACAGTTGGAACCACGGTAATGAATGAGGGGGTGGAGATCAAGGATAATAATATAGGCGTCTGTATCGGTGGTATAGGCGAAACTACCTTTATCATGAATGGTGGAACTATTTGTAGAAATAACGGAGGCAAAGGTACTGATGTAGGCGGTGGTGTATATAATATTGGCATCTTTACGATGAATGGCGGAACCATCTGTGATAATATTGCAAAATACAACGGTGGAGGCGTCAGACAACCGGGAGGTAGTGTTACAAACCATAACATCATCTTTACAATGAATGGAGGCAGTATTACAAGAAATAGTTCGACTAAGCAAGGCGGTGGAATCTATCATGAAACAAGGGAAAGAAGTTATGTCGAGTTAAAAGGTGGAAGTATTACCAACAATACCGCAAACGAAGGTGGAGGAGTCTATTATAATAATTCTTCAGGTTTAAGTTCTGTAGAACTGAAGATGAGTGGAGCAGTTACCATCAAGGACAATACGGAAAAAGGTATTCCGAGTAACGTATATTTGAGTGGTTATGCTCCGATCAAGATCAGTGGTGCACTGACCGGCGAAAAAATTGGTGTGAGACGTGATCCGGCATCAACATTAACGATAGCACAGGGAAGCAATTATGTGATAAGTAAGAGTGACCTTGATGTATTGCAGAGTGATTCAGAGGATCATACCTTAGTATTGAACCAATGGGGAGGTGTTTCCTTAGAAGAGCGTGGTACATTAGCGGCAAGTGATTTTGTGTTTGAAGCACCGGAAGATCTTGTATGGGATGATACTGCAAAAGCAGCAAAGGTTACAGCAAGGAATGGCCTTACCTGCGGTGCCATAACAGTTAAATATTATGACAGCAACGGAGCAAAGTTAACTTCTGCACCAAAGGAAACGGGAACATATAGTGTTAAGATTGATGTTGCAGCAAGCAGAGATTATAAAGCAGCGTCAGGTATCAGTGACAGCAGTTGGACATATACGATCGTGCCGGATACGACAGCACCACAGATCAGCGGTATTACACAGGATAAAATCTATTGTGGCGCAGTAACAGCTACCGTTACCGATAAGAATCTTAAAGAGGTCACAGTGGACGGAAATAAGGTAACACTGCAGGATAACAGATTTACGGTTTCTCCAAAGAAAGGAGTACAGAAGATAGAAGCATCGGATAAGTCAGGCAATAAGACTACCGTATCCGTTACCGTAAATAACGGACATACCAAGAGTGACTGGATCATCGACAAATTACCTACTTCCACGAAAGAAGGAAGCAGACATAAGGAGTGTACGGTATGTGGAACAGTGGTAGACAGTGCCAGCATTCCAAAACTGACACCAAGTAACCCGGAGAATCCAACAAAACCAGATCCGGAGAATCCGACCAAGCCGGACCCGGAAAAACCAACGAAACCGGATCCGGAGAACCCAACGAAACCAGACCCGGAAAAACCAACCAATCCGGAGAAGCCTACACAGAAGAAATATAAGGTGATCGAGGGGGCAGATGTTACCTATACGATCAATAAAGATGGAAATCTGACCATGCGTGCAGACAGTAAGTATAAGAATTTTAAGGGAATTGAAATCGACGGTAAGACTGTAGACAGCAAGAACTATACGGCATGGAGCGGTTCTACTTATGTAAAATTCAAAAAAGATTTTGTGAATACTTTATCCGTAGGAAAGCATACCGTAAAATTCAAATTTACGGACGGCTATGCAACTACCAGTCTGACGATTGCAAAGAAGGATAATTCTGATACTAAGAATCCTTCCGATAATAAAAAACCGGATACAAATACGAACACATCGGGCAATGGAGCAAACAATAGCACAACCACTGCCAATGCACAGGTAAAAGCACCGAAGACCGGTGATACCTTCCAGCCGATACTCTGGGCAGGAATACTGTGTGTTTCTGTAGTAGGAATGGCAGGAGTTGTAGCAGCCGATAAAAAGAGAAAGAAATGTCAGTAGGAAGTAAGAATAAGAAGTATTAATACAAAGAGTTCATAGGAAACACAAACTGAGCCTCATCCACAGAAAGAAGTGGATGGGGCTCAGAGTTTTATTGCTAATCACAGAGGAGGGGAACGGTCAATCTGACTAATTATTTTCATATCATAGAGCATGCAGATGAATTGACGCAGATGTTAGCGGAGAATCAGGGCATACAGTGAGAACGGACAGAGCCTGACCGTTGCGATCATCGTAGAATCTTAACATATTACAAAAATCCTTAAAATCTTCCTTTACATTACTGTTTTATCATGGTAGTATACTAAAGTACAGTGAATGAAAAAGGAGGATTTTTTTATGAAAAGAGCAACCGGATTTACGGCAGTGCTTATGGCAGCGGCAATGGTATTTACAATGGCAGGCTGTGGAAGCAGTAAAGATGCAGATACATCTGCAAAGAAAGAGACAAAGACAGAGGATTCTAAGGATAAGGAAAATTCCGATAAGCAGTTTATCGTTGGATTTGATGCAGAATATCCTCCATATGGATATAAAGATGACAATGGCGAATATGTAGGATTTGACTTGGATTTAGCACAGGAAGTATGTGCCCGTAACGGCTGGGAACTTGTAAAACAGCCAATCGACTGGGATTCTAAAGATATGGAGTTAAATTCAGGTTCCATCGACTGTATCTGGAACGGATTTACGATGACAGGACGTGAGGATGACTATACATGGTCAAAACCATATGTAGATAACTCTATCGTTGTAGTAGTAAAAGAGGGTTCAGGAATTGAGAAAAAAGAGGATTTAGCAGGAAAAGTCGTAGCCGTACAGGCAGATTCTTCAGGACTTGCAGCTTTGACAGATGAAGAGGACAACGAAGAAAACTTAAAATTAGCAGCAAGTTTTTCAGACTTACAGCAGGTAGCAGATTATAACACAGCATTTATGAACCTTGAGGCAGGAGCCGTAGATGCGATCGTAGTAGATATCGGTGTGGCAGATTATCAGTTAGAATCCAGAACAGGATTTGCAATGTTAGATGATAAGATCCGTACAGAGCAGTATGCAGTTGGTTTCAAACTTGGAAATGAAGAGTTAAGAGATCAAGTACAGAGTACATTAGATGAGATGGTAAAAGACGGTACATTTGATGATGTCGCAAAAAAATGGGATTTATCAGATATGGTATGTCTTGGTAAGTAAGGAGCAAAGAAATGGCATTTGATATCATGTTTCGTCAGCTTTTACCGGGTATGGGGGCATCTGTTTCCATATTTGTGCTGACGTTGCTGTTTTCTCTTCCATTGGGACTTTTAGTGGCATTTGCGAGAATGTCTAAGATAAAACCGCTTCAATGGATCACAAAATTTTATATATCCATTATGCGTGGAACACCGCTGATGTTACAGCTTTTAGTGGTTTATTTCGGACCGTATTATGTATTCCGGCAGAATATTTCCACTGAATACCGGTTCTATGCAACGATTATCGGATTCAGTATCAACTATGCGGCGTATTTTGCAGAGATTTACCGCTCCGGTATCCAGTCGATCCCGGTAGGACAGCGTGAGGCAGCAAAAGTCCTTGGATATTCCAGAGTCCAGACATTTTGGAAGATTATTTTTCCACAAATGGTAAAAAGGGTGCTGCCACCGGTAACAAATGAGGTTATCACACTGGTCAAAGACACTTCACTGGCATTTGTATTGGCATATGCAGAGATGTTTACGATCGCAAAACAGATCGCAGCGGCACAGACCACGATCGTACCATTGTTTGTAGCGGGACTGTTTTATTACATATTTAATCTGATCGTAGCGGTAGGCATGGAATATTTAGAAAAACGCCTGTCTTATTATCAGTAGGAGAAATGCGATGAAGTTATTAGAGATAGAGAATTTAAAGAAAAGTTTTGAAGACCTCGATGTACTGCATGACATTTCTCTTGGGGTAGAAGAAGGAGAAGTCGTTGCGATCATCGGTCCGTCCGGTTCCGGAAAATCTACGCTGCTGCGTTGCTGCACAGGCTTAGAGCAGGCAGACAGCGGAACGATCCATTATGAAGGAAGTTACGGACTGGTATTTCAGAATTTTAATCTGTTTCCACACTATTCGGTGTTGAAAAATATTATGGATGCGCCGATCAGTGTCCAGAAGCAGAGTAAAAAAGAAGCAGAAAAAGAAGCAAGACGTCTTTTGGAGAAGATGGGCTTAGGGGACAAAGCAGATGTCTATCCGTGCCAGCTTTCAGGGGGACAGCAGCAGAGGGTAGCCATTGCAAGAGCACTTGCATTAAAACCGTCAATTCTGTTTTTTGATGAACCGACAAGTGCATTAGATCCGGAACTGACCGGAGAGATTTTAAAAGTAATCCGTGAACTTGCGGAAGAAAAAATGACCATGGTGATCGTGACACATGAGATGAGCTTTGCAAGGGATGTAGCAGACCGCGTGATTTTTATGGATGGCGGATATATCATTGAGCAGGGTGATCCAAAGGAAGTCATCGAACACCCGAAGGAAGAACGGACCAGACAGTTTTTGGCAAGATTTATGCAGGGATAAAAATCGAATTCACAAATATAGTTTGCATTAGAGGGAAGGTTGTACTTTCCCTCTTTTTTTGCTCTATAGGAAATACCCAAAACTACCCTTTACACAGGGGGAAAATACTCTTATACTACTATAGAAAGAAAAAACACAGAAAAGGGGACGGTATGAAAAGAACCGAAGAAAAACAGGGAACATTAAGATGGGATAAATTAGACAATACAGCACATGTATTTCCGGTCATTGCCGGAAATGAGATGACGAATGTGTATCGGATCAGTGTTGTCTTAAAAGAAGAAGTACAACAGGATCTGTTACAGCAGGCATTGGATATTGTATTGCCGAAATTTGAGATTTTTCATGTGCGGCTGCGGCAGGGAATTTTCTGGTATTATTTTGAAGAAAATGTAAAGCGGGCTCCGCGGGTGCATGAGGAGGAAACCTATCCATGCCGTTACATTGTACAGAACAAGAATCGGAGTTATCTGTTCCGGGTAACTTATTATAAGAAGCGGATCAATTTAGAAGTTTTCCATGTGCTGACCGATGGAATGGGCGGTATCAATTTTTTACGGGAGCTGACTTATCAATATCTGCGTCTGGCTCATCCGAAACTTCGTGAGCAGGTGGGCGGCGATGCTCTTTGCAGTGAGACTTCGTTAAATACAGAGGATAGTTTTATCAAGAATTACAGAAAGAGCAGCCAGAAGATTTATAAGACCCAGAAGGCATATCTGCTCAAAGGAGAAAAATTCAAAGAGCCGGAGTTTGGCGTAATACACGGATATTTGAATATCCCACAGCTAAAAAGTGTCTGTAAGAAGATGGGAGCAAGTATCAATGAATATTTAGTCAGTGTCTTTATCTGGAGTATTTATACGGAGTATATGCATGGGATGCCGGAGAAACGTCCGGTCCGTGTCGCCGTTCCGGTCAATCTGCGTCCGTTTTTTAACTCTGTGACGACAAAGAATTTTTTTGCAATGGTCTCGGCAGAATTTGAAGCCAAAAAGGAAACCTATACCTTTGAAGAGGTACTAAAGATCGTGTGTGAGAGTCTGCGGTCACAGATCAATAAAGAGCATTTAGAGGATATTTTTTCTTATAATGTATCCAACGAAAAGATATTGATCGCAAGGGCAGTCCCGTTGGTATTGAAAAAACTTGCCATTCGTTCGGTCTATACATCGGCGGCACTGGCAAATACTTCTACCATTACCAATATAGGAAATATTTCCGTGCGGGAGGAATATGAGCCATATATAGAGGGATTTCATGCCTATCTTGCGATGTCCAAAGGGCAGAACTTAAAAGGAACGATCTGTTCTTACAAGGATACACTGGTGTTTACGTTTAGTTTTATTTTAAAAGATACTTCCGTACAGAAAGCTTTTTTTAGAAAGTTAGCGTCCGATGGACTGGATGTTTCAATAGAAAGTAATGGTGTGTGTTATGAGTAAATGCAGAAATTGTAAAATAGAGATTTTAGACCGTACCGGAGTCTGCCCGCTGTGCCATTGTGTGGTGGAACAGGACGGAAGCGAAAGAGAAGCGGCATATCCTGATGTGGGAATCCGGGAAAAACGTTTTGCACTGATCGTCCGTATCTATGTATTTTTGGCCGTTATGGCAGAGGCACTGTTGGTATTCATCAATGTAAACTATCATAAGGGAATCTGGTGGAGTGCGATCACGGCAGGAGTATTTATTTACATTTATCTGATCATGAAGATCGGAATCCAAAACGATGCAGGCTACCGCAGTAAGATTATCCTTTTGACGATATTCAGTATCGGACTGCTCTTTCTGATCGATGAAGTGGCCGGTTATCGTGGCTGGTCTTTGAACTATGTCCTGCCGGCAGGCGTGATCATGCTGAATGTGGCGATCATACTTTTGATGATCGTCAACTGGAGGAACTGGCCGAGCTATCTGCTGTTTCAGCTTTTTTGCATTTTGTGCAGTATCTTTCCGATCATTTTATGGAAGAAGGATGTCATTACAAAACCGTTTTTAAGTGAGATTGCACTTGCTGTTTCGGTATTTTTGTTCCTCGGCACCTTTATCATTGGCGGAAGCCGTGCGAGAGCGGAATTGAAGAGAAGATTTCATGTTTAGGAAACTGAGGCGTAAGGAGTAAGAAGAAAATATGGCAGAAAGTATCAGAGGAAAAGTGATCCGCGATCTGATTGCCCGTTTTTCAAATGATCTGTTGATCGGCAAAAAGATAAAAAGCGGAGAGTTAAGAAAAAGAGCTGTGGATTTAGAACCGGAGTGGAAATGTCCGGAGCAGTTTACCAATACCATGATCCTTATGGAAAATTTTACCATGGAGCTGTTAGAGCCGGTGGAAAATGTGGGCAGCCGGGTGGTGCTGCAGCTTCATGGAGGCGGATATATTGCCACGATGAAGAATGCATACCGTTCGTTTGCGGCACTTTACAGTGAGTTGGGCGGCAACTGCCGTGTATTGACCATTGATTACCGGGTTGCACCGGAGCATCCGTATCCGGCGGCATTAGAGGATACGATCTCGGCATATCACTGGCTGTTAGAGCAGGGATATCCGGCAGAAAAAATTGTTGTGGCAGGAGATTCCGCCGGTGGCGGATTGGCATTGGCACTCTGCCTATGGCTGAAAAACCATAAAGAACCGCTGCCGTCCGGTGTGATCGCCATGTCACCGTGGACAGATTTAACGATCAGCGGCGAATCAGTGGAAACAAACTTTGAGAAAGACCCATTGTTTGGAAAAACAAGGGACAGCATGTTATATAACAAGGACTACCTTGGAGACAATGATCCGACAAATGAATATATTTCTCCATTATTTGGTGATTATGAAGGATTTCCACCATTGCTGATACAGGTGGGGTCCTATGAAATGCTCTTAAGCGATTCGACCAGAGTTGCGAAAAAAGCAAAAGAAGCCGGAGGCAAAGTAAAACTTTCCATATATGAGGGAATGTTCCATGTGTTTCAAATGGCAATGCTGCTGATGCCGGAATCGAAGAAGGCATGGGCAGAGATCAAACGTTTTTTGCATTATTTAGATACAGAAGAGAATGAAATGCAGAACATAAGTAAAGAGGAAAAAGCATAGGATTCTACAGAAAGAAAAATACTGTGGAGTTATCATGAAAAAAGCTGCAAAATGGTTGTTATGTATCAATCTGCTGGCATGGACACTGCTGGCAGTTCAGGTTTTGACTGTAAACATGGAGCAAAGAGTCGCACAGAATACGGTTCCTGTTCAAAATGGAGATGTGCAGGCAAAAGGAGAGGACGCAGATGCAGTGAAAAAGAAGGTAGCACTGACTTTTGATGATGGTCCTGATCCGGATTATACGGAGATGCTCTTAGACGGACTGAAAAAGAGAAATGTCAAGGCAACCTTTTTTTTGTTGGGAAAGCAGGCAGAAGCATATCCCGATATCGTAAAACGCATGCATAAAGAAGGGCATATGATAGGAAATCACTCCTATGACCATGTCAATCTAGCGAACCTTTCTAAAACGGATGCGGCAAAGCAGATCCGGATGACAAGTGAGGCAATCCATAAGATTACCGGAGAATATCCGCAGTATTTAAGACCGCCGTTTGGAAATGAGCCACCGGAATGCAGTTGTGCGAAGAATATGATGACCGTGCTTTGGGACGTGGACCCGCTCGACTGGTGCTGCGGAAGTTCGTCTACGGTCATAGAAAAGGTGGTAAAAGCAGTAGAAGACGACGACATCATTTTACTGCACGATGCATCGGAAAGCAGTGTGGAGGCAGCACTTGGGATCATTGATGCCTTAGAAAAACAGGGATATGAATTCGTTACCGTGGATGAGGTGATTTTTGAATAAAAATCCATAAAAATGAAATTTGTATTGCTTCAACTTGCAAAATGATGTATATTTTATAAGGATAAGGGGATAAAAATGGATTTATTTGACTACATGAGAGAACAAAATATGCAAAATGAATCTCCGCTGGCAAATAGAATGCGACCAAAGACATTAGAGGAGGTGGTTGGACAGCAGCACATTATCGGAAAGGATAAGTTGCTTTACCGTGCGATCCGGGCAGACAAGTTGAGTTCGGTTATTTTCTACGGACCACCGGGTACCGGAAAAACCACACTTGCAAAGGTCATTGCGGGAGCAACGAAAGCAGAATTTGTGTCGATCAATGCAACTGCCGCCGGAAAAAAGGATATGGAGGCTGTGGTCGAACAGGCGAAGAACAGTCTTGGCATGTATGAAAGACGGACGATCCTTTTTATAGATGAGATCCATCGCTTTAACAAGGGACAGCAGGATTATCTGCTTCCGTTTGTCGAGGACGGTACGATCATCTTAATTGGGGCAACCACAGAGAACCCGTATTTTGAGGTAAATGGGGCACTGCTCTCAAGGTCAGTCATTTTTGAATTAAAGTCATTAGATAAAGAGGACATCCGCATACTTTTAAGACGTGCCGTAACCGATGAGGAACGGGGAATGGGTGCCTACCATGCCGTTTTAGAGCCGGATGCCGAGGATTTTTTAGCGGATATCAGTAATGGAGATGCAAGGGCAGCATTAACGGCAATAGAGCTTGGCGTGCTGACCACGGAGCGGAGCGAGGACGGTAAGATCCACATTACTTTAGACGTAGCACAGGAATGTATACAGAAGCGGGCAGTGCGGTATGATAAAATGGGAGATCAGCACTATGATACGATCTCTGCATTTATCAAAAGTATCCGCGGTTCGGACCCGGATGCAGCCGTTTATTATCTCGCCAGAATGTTGTATGCAGGCGAAGATATCCGGTTTATTGCAAGGAGAATGATGATCAGTGCGTCCGAGGATGTGGGAAATGCAGACCCGAATGCATTGAATGTGGCGGTCTCTGCCGCATTAGCAGTAGAGCGGATCGGGATGCCGGAGGCAAGGATCATTTTAGCACAGGCAGCTACTTATTTAGCATCGGCTCCAAAGAGTAATGCATCCTATTTAGCCGTTGACCGGGCAACCGAGTGCATGAAGCAGACGATGACTGCTCCGGTGCCGGTACATTTACAGGATTCCCATTATAAAGGAAGCGAAAAATTAGGACATGGTCTGGGTTATTTATATGCACATAATTACCCGAACCACTATGTAGAACAACAATATCTGCCGGATGCCTTAAAAGACGAGGTCTTTTATGAGCCGACAGAGATTGGTTATGAAAAACAGATCAAGGAGCATTTACAGTTTTTAAGAGGCAATCAGACAGAAAACTAATATGATAAAGCATGAAGGAGTTTAGGAGGAAATATGAAGTCTTATCAGGAAATGTCAAAAGAAGAGTTGTTACAGGAAAAAGAAAGTTTGAAAGCAGCGTATAAGGAATACCAGAAGATGGATCTGAGTCTGAACATGGCAAGAGGAAAACCGGCAGTCGAGCAGTTGGATATGGTCATGGATATTTTAGACGTACTGGATTCTAAGAGTGAGATGGTTGCAGAAAACGGAATTGATGTACGCAATTACGGTGAGATGGATGGTATTCCGGAAGCCAAAAAACTGATGGCAGATATGATGGGAACAAAAGCTGAGAATGTACTGGTATTTGGAAATGCAAGTCTTACGATCATGTATGATACCGTGTCACGTTCTATGACACATGGTGTCTGTGGAAGTACGCCTTGGTGTCATTTAGATAAGATTAAATTTCTCTGTCCTGTTCCGGGATATGACAGACATTTTGCGATTACCGAGCATTTTGGCATCGAAATGATCAATATCCCGATGACAGAAGACGGACCGGATATGGATATGGTAGAACAGTATGTCAATAATGATCCTTCCGTAAAAGGAATCTGGTGTGTGCCGAAATATTCCAATCCACAGGGTTATGTCTATTCCGATGAGACGGTAAAACGTTTCGCAGCGTTAAAACCGGCAGCAGAAGATTTCAGGATTTTCTGGGATAATTCCTATGTAGTACATCATTTATATGAGGACAGACAGGCAGAGCTTTTAGACATTATTTCAGAGTGTGAAAAAGCAGGAAATCCGGATATTGTCTATGAGTTTGCATCTACTTCTAAAGTGACCTTTGCGGGAGCAGGAATTGCAGCCATGGCATCTTCAAAAAAGAATCTGGATTTTATCAGAAAGAGTATGACCATTCAGACGATCGGTTATGACAAAGTCAACCAGTACCGTCATGTAAAATATTTCAAGGATTTAGATGGCATCAAAGCAAAGATGAAACAGCATGCAGACATCCTGCGTCCGAAATTTGAAATGGTGGATGAGATCTTAACCAAAGAATTAGAAGGTCTTGGTATCGGAACCTGGACAAAACCTCTTGGCGGATATTTCATTACCTTTGAAACTTTAGAAGGCTGTGCAACTTCTGTGGTAAAAAAAGCAAAAGAGGCAGGCGTAGTCCTGACCGGAGCCGGAGCACCATTCCCATATGGAACCGATCCAAGAGATTTTGTGATCAGGATTGCACCGTCTTATCCGACTTTAGAGGAACTTCGTCAGGCAGCAGAAGTCTTTGTCCTCTGCGTTAAATTAGCTTCAGTAGAAAAATTATTAGAGGCATAAAAACTGCTACAACATCAGGGCAGCGTAAACATGTGATATAGAAACTTCATATAAATAAACAGGAAATAAGTGGCAGAATGTCAGAAATCCGCAGGTATGGTTATGGTAAGGGCTGTACTTTGCGGAAGGGATGTTCTGCCATCCTGCTTTTTTGATAAAGGATTTTCTATAAAAAAGACACATTCTGCTACAAAATATGCCTATGAGAAAAATGCTCCGAAAGGTACAATACAGATAAATAACAAGGTGGAGGGCATATCATGTTAAAGATTAAAAATCTGACAAAAGTATATGGAGACAAAAAGGCAGTGGATAATCTGTCCTTACATATCCGGCCGGGAGAAATCTATGGATTTATCGGGCATAATGGTGCGGGAAAAACGACAACCATTAAATCCTGTTGTGGAATATTACAGTTTGAGGAAGGGGAAATCCTGATCGACGGAACCTCCGTAAAGGAACAGCCGCTTGCATGTAAAGCAAAGCTGGCATATATTCCGGACAATCCGGATCTGTACGACTTTATGACGGGGATACAGTTTTTGAATTTTGTGGCAGACATTTTTGAAGTAGGTGCAAAGGAACGTCAGGAGTGTATTCGCAAATATGCAGATATGTTTGAATTGACGGAGGATCTTGCACAGCCGATCTCTGCTTATTCCCATGGTATGAAGCAAAAACTGGCGATTATTTCCGCTCTTGTCCATGAGCCGAAGCTGATCATCATGGATGAACCTTTTGTGGGGCTTGATCCAAAGGCATCACATCTTTTGAAAACGACCATGCGGGAGCTTTGTGAATCCGGGACGGCAATCTTTTTTTCTACACATGTCTTGGAAGTGGCAGAAAAACTCTGTGACAAGATTGCCATTATCAAGGATGGAAAATTGATCAAATCCGGCACGATGGATGAAGTCAGAGGCGATGCTTCTTTAGAAGATGTATTTTTGGAATTGGAGGATGTGCAATGACAAAAACATTGATCAAAAAACAACTGATGGAAGTCTTTGCATGGCTTTATAGGGCTCTGATGGGTATTGTCAGTGTGACCTTAGGAGTGTTCGGAAGTGTTTTTAACACATTTTCCACTCTGTATCAGGCAAAGGACAATGATCTTTTGTTTGCAATGCCAATCACTGAACGGAGTGTGCTGACCATTCCGATGAACCTCCTTAAAAGCAGGAAGCGTGTTCGCCAGAGGGCTCCACGCTTCCGGGAGTTTCATCTCCATAGTACAAAAAGAAACTTTTCATAATCGCCGGGAGCCCGCTGGGATATACGTTTTCTAAAGCAGTTCGGGAGGAGTGAGTTGAGTTTTACATTGAGATTTCCTATACTTACATGAATTGAAAATTTTAAAATACAAGTTCTCAAAACTTCTGAATCAGTTATCTTAGTAATTTTCTACACAATGTAGCAGTTCCCGGCTATCCCCACAGACAGTTGCAAGGCTTCCGTCGTGAGGAGCACACCGCCGCTCGTGTTTTGTGCCTGTCTGAGCCCGTAGGGTGAGTTGCACAAAACATGAGCAAAAAGGCGTGGCGACGAACAGGAAACGCAGCATGTCAGTGGGGATAGCCGAAGACAGCGGCATTCTATAAAGGAAAAAATACTCATAATCGCATTCAAAATCGGTTGTAACCCATTCGCCCCCATGCTATACTATAATACCCTCAAAGCATATTTTCTTATATAAGGCGGCATTTCTGCCGTAGTCTATTACAAATCTTATTCAGATCAGAAAATTCATGCTTTTCCAACATTATGAACAGCAGGAGTTTTCGCGAAAAAGGATAAGAACTCCTGTAAAACAATTTCAAACAGGAGGTAATACTATGACAGAAACCAAAAATGAGATCAGTGTTGCAAGAAACCACAAGGACAGATTATTTCGCATGATATTTCGTGAAAAGAAGGAACTATTGAGCCTTTATAATGCAGTCAACGGAACATCTTACACAAACACAGAAGAACTAGAGATTGTAACCTTAGAAAATGCCATCTATATGAATATGAAAAATAATCTGGCATTTATCATGGATTCATACCTGAATCTTTATGAACACCAGTCCACTTATTCTCCGAACATGCCATTGCGGGATCTGTTTTATATTGCAAAAGAATTGCAGGGGCAGGTCGATCACAGGGATCTGTATCGTAACACACTCATCAAAATTCCAACACCGAGATTTTTAGTTTTTTACAATGGTTCGGAGGAGCAGGCAGAAAAGAAATACTTACGTCTGTCGGATGCTTTTCAAAAATCCATGGACGACCCGGATTTAGAACTGGTAGTAACCATGCTAAACATCAATCTCGGAAAGAACCGGAAACTTTTAGAACAGTGCCAAACCTTAAAGGAATATGCTATCTATGTGAAGAAAGTAAGAACCTATGCAAAGAGCATGAAAGTAGAAGAAGCGGTAGACCGTGCGGTGAGAGAATGTATCAATGAAGGAATCCTGCGGGAGTTTCTGCTTCAAAACAGAAAAGAG
>OIDQ01000504.1_pt1 | contig 18834 bp, 21 predicted proteins | sample 1581511 | NCBI WGS metagenome assembly OIDQ01 (sample SAMEA3882526, study PRJEB24775) | human gut metagenome | biome: human-associated habitat; feature: intestine environment; material: feces | place: Netherlands | collected 2009/2010
CACACGAAAACCGCCATGGCTGCAAGCTGCGTCAGTGTGAATAGGAGGGCGAGGCTGCGGGCCTCGTAATAGCAAAAGCTGTCCCAATTCAGGAGTACCTCCGCCAGCGCGGTCAACGGGAGAGTGAGCCAGATGTATTTGCGGGCGATCAAGCGGAACAGGAGCGGGAGCAGGAAGGTCAGCGTGAAGGGGAGCGGCTGGAGCAGGTATTGCCCGAACAGCTTTGCCAGCGCGGCCGCAGTGGATAGGGTCATGGTTATCACACCTCCGTCAGTACCGATTTTCGTCGATTCTATTCTATATAATTAAAGAATACCAGATTTCTCCGGTTGCTTCAAGATGATTGAAAATCCGGGGATGGGCCGCCGCACCTTCAAAATCCGGGACAGGACATGGGGAAAAACCTTGACAACAGTCGGAAAAACGGTATAATGACTTCTGTATTCAGTCTTTAAAAACGCTTGGATGAAGTCAGCTTTCCGAAACCGGATCAGCGAGAGGGAGATTTGGTGCAAGTCCCTTACCTACGCCGGGAAGCAGCCGCTTCGGAGCGGCCCGCGGTGAGCGGGACGGGTCACGCCGTTACCGGTGGCTAAGATGCCCCCAAGGATGGGGGATAATTAGGGTGGTACCGTGAAGCAATGCTTCGCCCCTATGTCCGGGGCGGAGCATTTTATTTTTCGGTAAGAAAGCCGCTGCGGAACACCGCCGACGGCTCCGTTCCGGCCGGAAACCCGGTTTACAGTCAAAAATCAAGAAATTTACATAAAAATGGAGGAAATGATTATGTCTCAACCCAAGAACTACGGTCTCAACGAGCTGCGGGAAATGTTCCTGCACTTCTTTGAGACCAAAGACCATCTGCGTCTGCCCAGCTTTTCCCTGATCCCCCAGAACGATGCTTCTCTGCTGCTGATCAACTCCGGCATGGCACCCATGAAGCCCTACTTCACCGGCGAGCAGGAGCCGCCCCGTCACCGGGTCACCACCTGCCAGAAGTGCATCCGTACCGGCGATATTGAGAACATCGGCCATACTGCCCGCCACGGCACCTATTTTGAGATGCTGGGCAACTTCTCCTTCGGTGACTACTTCAAGAAAGAGGCTATCCACTGGGCGTGGGAATTCCTGACCAGCCCCGAGTGGGTGGGTCTGGACCCCAACCGTCTGTATCCCTCCGTGTTCGCCGGCAACGAGACCACCCCTGCCGACGATGAGGCCTTCCGCATCTGGCATGAGGAGATCGGCATCCCCGAGGACCGGATCTTCAAGTTCGGCAAGGCGGACAACTTCTGGGAGCACGGCTCCGGCCCCTGCGGCCCCTGCTCCGAGATCTACTATGACCGGGGCGAGAAGTACGGCTGCGGCAAGCCCGGCTGCACCGTTGGCTGCGACTGCGACCGGTACATGGAGGTCTGGAACGTGGTGTTCTCCCAGTTCGACAACGATGGCCATGACCATTACACCGAGCTGAAGCAGAAGAACATCGACACCGGCATGGGGCTGGAGCGTCTGGCCGTGGTGTGCCAGGACGTGGACTCCCTGTTCGATGTGGATACCGTTATGAACATCACCAACAAGGTCACGGAGATCACCGGCGCCAGCTACGGCCAGAGCCAGGAGAAGGACGTGTCCCTCCGTGTCATCACCGACCATATCCGTTCTGCCAGCTTCATGATCTGCGACGGCGTGCTGCCTTCCAACGAGGGCCGCGGCTATGTGCTGCGCCGCCTGCTGCGCCGGGCCGCCCGCCACGGAAAGCTGCTGGGTGTGAACCGTCCCTTCCTGTATGAGGTGGTGGACACCGTTGTTCACGAAAACGAGGGCCACTATCCCGAGCTGCGGGAGCGTCAGGCCTATATCACCAAGGTCATCCGGGTGGAGGAGGAGAACTTCTCCAAGACCATCGACGGCGGCATGAAGATCTTCGATCAGCTGCTGGCTGAGCACAAGGAAAAGGGTGAAACCACTTTCTCCGGCGCCGACGCCTTCAAGCTGTACGATACCTACGGCTTCCCCATCGACCTGACCATCGAAATGGTGGAGGACGCCGGCATGACGCTGGACCGCTCCGCTTTCGATCAGGAGATGCAGGAGCAGAAGACCCGCGCCCGTGAGGCCCGGAAGGCGCTGGGCGATCTGGGCTGGGCCGGCGTGGAGTTCGGCAAGGACATCCCCTCTACCGAGTTTGTGGGCTATGACCACGATACCGTGGAGGACGCCAAGGTGGTCGCCCTTGTTGTGGAGGACGAGCTGGCTGAGGAGCTGATGACCGGCGTGGACGGCATCGTGGTTCTGGACAAGACGCCCTTCTACGCGGAAATGGGCGGTCAGGTGGCCGACCACGGCGTCATCACCTGCGGCGGCGCCAAGTTCGAGGTGAACAACGTCCAGAAGAACAAGGGCGGCAAGTTCATGCACTACGGCAAGGTGGTTTCCGGCACGTTCAAGGTGGGGGAGACCGTGACGGCCTCCATTGACGCCGAGCGCCGCAAGGGCGTCCGCCGTGCCCACAGCGCTACCCATCTGCTGGACGCCGCCCTGAAGAAGGTGCTGGGCGACCATGTGCATCAGGCCGGCTCTCTGGTGGAGCCTGACCGTCTGCGGTTCGACTTCACCCACTTTGAGGCCATCACTCCGGAGCAGCTGGCGCAGGTGGATAAGCTGGTCAACGACGCCATCCTGGAAGGCATCCCTGTGGTGACGGAGGTGCTGCCCATTGAGGAGGCCAAGAAGAAGGGCGCTGTGGCCATGTTCGGCGAGAAGTACGGCGATGTGGTCCGCGTGGTGGAAATGGGCGACGTGTCCATGGAATTCTGCGGCGGCACCCATGTGGATAATACTGCCAAGGTGGGTCCCTTCCGCATCAAGAGCGAGGCGTCCGTGGCCTCCGGCGTCCGCCGGATCGAGGCTACCGTGGGCCAGCTGACGCTGGATACCATCAACCGCAACCAGCAGGTGCTGTTCCACATCGCCCAGATGTTCAAGACCAACCCCGGCGAGCTGGAGAACCGTCTGGAGCAGCAGATGAACGAGATGAAGGATCTGCGTCATGAGCTGGAAAAGTTCAAGGAGCAGGCATCTCTGGGCGAGGCACGGAGCTTTCTGGCCTCCGCTAAGACGGTGGGTGAGCTGAAGGTCATCACCGCTCAGCGGGATGGTATGGACGCTGCCGCCATGCGCAAGCAGGGCGACTTCCTCCGGGATAAGGAGCCCGGCGTGGTGGGCGTTCTGGCCTCTGTCAATGACGGTAAGGTGACGCTGCTGGCCGTTTGCGGCAAGGACGCCGTGGCCAAGGGCGTGAAGGCCGGCGATATCATCAAGGCCATCGCCCCCATCTGCGGCGGCAAGGGCGGCGGCAAGCCCGACAGCGCCATGGGCGGCGGCACGGAAGTCAGCAAGGTGGATGACGCACTGGCAGCCGTGGACGATTTCGTGGCTGGCAAGCTGTAAAAAGGAGAGACATATGCTGATTCGTTTTGATGAACTGGAGCCCTCCGTTGTTTCCCACATGAAGGGAGGCGAGGGGGAGGCGCGTTTGCAGCTTGTTCAGGATATGGACAACAAGATCATGCGCAGCGTGCTGGCCCCCGGTGCTTCCATCGGCCTCCATACCCACGAAACCAGCAGCGAAGTCATGTATTTTCTGTCCGGCACCGGTAAGGTGCTGTATGATGGGGTCTGGGAGCCGGTGGCTCCCGGCACCTGCCACTACTGCCCCAAAGGTCACAGCCACAGCCTTGTCAACGATGGCACGGAGGATCTGGTGACCTTTGCCGTGGTGCCGGAGCACGAAAAGAGATAACATCCGATCGGAAAGGAGCCTATCTATGAGCGATTGCCTGTTCTGTAAGATCATTGCCGGGGAGATCCCCAGCAGCAAGGTCTATGAAGACGAGCTTTGCTATGCCTTCAACGACATTGCCCCTCAGGCACCCACCCATTTTCTGGTGGTGCCCAAGGCCCACATCCAGTCCGTTTCCGCTGTAACGGCGGAGAACAGCGCTGTGGTGGCCCATATTTTTGAGGTCATTGCCAAGCTGTCCAAGGAGCTGGGCCTGGAGAGTTACCGGGTGGTGTCCAACATCGGCGAGGCGGGCCAGCAGTCCGTGCCCCACCTGCACTTCCATGTGCTGGCCGGACGGGATATGACCTGGCCTCCGGGCTGATTGAGCGAAAAACGGTGCGGGACGCTTTATGCGCCCCGCACTGTTTGTTTCCGATGGAGTGGTGTAAGCGGTGAGCGGGAGCACCTTCCGCTTGCGTTTAATTTTCTAATTTGGACAAAAGACTGGCGGAGTGTGTGAGAAAGTAGTATACTCTGAGTTGGCTCCGTATGGGAACAATTATCCGATTTGAATGTTTCCAATTGGTAACATTCAATAGGGTGATTCTTATGGAGATCAGACGCTTGCGGGATTTGAGAGAAGATCATGACAAATCTCAAAAAGCAATAGCGGAATATTTGAATATGCACCGCAGCGTTTACCGGCGCTACGAAAGCGGCGAACGGGAAACTCCGGCGTGGGTGCTGGATAAGCTGGCGGACTATTACCACGTCAGCACAGACTACCTGCTGGGACGGACGGACCGGCCGGAGCCGTATCCTGTCAAATGAGACGGCTGGCGCTGTTCTGCGGCGGGTTTGCCGCAGGGATCTTTCTGGCGCAGTATCTGCTGCCGGGCGGCTGGCTGCTGTCCGGTGGCTTGGTGTGCCTTGCATTGGGCTTTGGGGCGCTGCTTCTGCCGGAATGTTGGCGGAAACGGGCGATCCTCTGTCTGGTGGGCGCGGCGCTGGCGCTGGGGTGGAACTGGCTGTATGTCCGGCAGGTCAGCGAACCCATGGAGGCCTTGGCGGACAGCCAGCGGGCCTTGACCATGACCCTGACGGAGTATCCCACCGAGACCCGCTTCGGCGCAAAGGTGACGGTGCGGGCGGAGGGACTGCCGGGGAAGCTGACCTACTACGGCGATCCGACCCTTTTGCAGCTTTCTCCCGGTCAGTGCCTCACTGACGAGGTGTATCTGCAAAGCGCGTCCCGCATCCGGGATGACGATGTGACGGTATTCAACTCCAAGGGCGTGTTTCTCCTGGCGTACAGCCGGGGGACGGTGGCCTTCCATGCCGGGACGGTGGACGCGCCCCGGTGGTGGCCCACCCGGTTGGGCCGGGCCATGCAGGCGCGCATCCGGGACTTATTTTCTGGGGACGACGCAGGCTTTCTGCTGGCCCTGTTGACGGGCCGAAAAGGGGAACTGTCCACCCAAGCGGACGTGGATCTGTCCGAGGCGGGGGTCTATCACATTCTGGCAGTCAGCGGGATGCACTGCGCGTATCTGCTGGCGATGGTGGGCTTTCTCGCGGGAAAGCACCGGCGGCGTCTGACGGCGGCGGCAGCCATCCCCACGCTGATCTTCTACGCGGTGCTCACCGGCGGGTCTCCCTCGGTGGTGCGGGCCTGCGTGATGCTGAGCTCTCTGACGGCGGCGCCCCTGTTCCGCCGGGAGAGCGACCCGCCCACGGCTTTGATGACGGCGCTGTTCCTGATTTTGCTGGACAACCCCTTCGCGGCGAAGTCCGTCAGCCTGCAACTATCCTTCGGGGCGGTGGTGGGGCTGCTGTGGCTGTCTCCTAAGCTCTACCGGGGGCTGGCAGGAGAGAAAAAGCATGGCAGGCTCTTTACCTTTACAACTGTTAGTATTTCGACAACCTTCGGGTGTCTGGCACTGACGGCGCCTATCAGCGCCTACTATTTCGGCAGTTTCGCCCCGGTGTCCCTTTTGAGCAACCTGCTGTGCCTGTGGGCAGTGGGGATCGTGTTCATCGGCGGGCTGGCGGCAGTGCTTCTCAGCTTTTTCTGCCTGCCGCTGGGGACGGTGATCGGCCTTGTGCCACGGCTGCTGATCAAGTATATTCTGGCCGTGTGTCACGCACTGGCGGCGTTGCCGTGTCATGGCGTGTATTTCTGCAATCCCTATCTGAAATACTGGATGGGGTTCGTGTATCTCCTGTTTGCTGCCGCGTGGCTGCTAAAGCCCAAGGGTCGGCGAAAATTTGCCGTGGCCGCCGCGCTGAGCGTCCTGACGCTGGCGGTGACGGTGCGGGCGGGGGAGAGCCGGTTCTGTCACCGGCTGAACGCCGCGGCGGTGGACGTGGGACAGGGACAAAGCGTCATTTTGAGATCCGGGACGGAGACCGCCTTAGTGGACTGCGGCAGCGGAAACAACTGGCGGGACGCCGGATGCGACACGGCGGACGAGCTGCTGACTATGGGCTGCCGCCGGGTGGACCGGGTGATTTTGACCCATTTCGACGATGACCACATCAACGGCGTGGAGCATTTATTGGCCCGGATGGGCGCGGAGACCCTGACGATCCCGAAAGCGGAGGGCGGCGCGGCGCTGGACCGGCTGCTGGAACTGGCGGAGCGGTACGGCATGGACGTGGAGACTGTGACCGAGGAGACCCATCTGCCCTTTGGAAACGGAGAATTGACCATTTTTCCACCCTTGGGCGTCAGCGGGAGCAACGAACTGGGGCTCACTGTGCTGGCTTCGGCGGGGGAGCATAGCTTCCTCATCACCGGCGACATGGAGCGGGCCACGGAAAAGAAGCTGATCGAGACGTATGAGCTGCCGGAGATGAATGTTCTCATGGCGGGGCATCATGGATCCAAGAACTCTACATCGAAGGAACTGCTGGACGCGGTGACGCCGGGGACGGTCATCATCAGCGTGGGAAGCAATTCCTACGGGCACCCGGCGGAGGATACCCTGCGGCGGCTGGCCCGGGCGGGCTGCGCCGTTTACCGGACGGACCGCCACGGGACGGTCTATCTATCATTTGATTAGGAGCACATCATGGCATACGCAAAAAAAACCGCAAAGAACGAAGCCTATCAAAAACTGAAAACGGACCTGAAGGAGGGCAATCCCCTGGGCAATGCCTACCTCTTTTACGGGGAGGAGAGCTATCTCCGGGAATATTACCTGGGGGAGATCCGGAAAAGACTGATTCCCGCCGGATTTGAGGAATTCAACTATCACGCTCTGGAAGGCAAGGACCTGACGGCCCAGAGCCTGACGGAAATGGCGGAGGCTATGCCTATGATGGCGGAGCGGACGCTGATCGTGGTGACGGACTGGGATATCTACAAGCTGAGCGAGGACCAGCGGGAGCGGTTTATCGCCCTGCTGGAGGATCTGCCGGAATACTGCTGCATCGTGTTTGTGTACGATACGGTGGCTTACAAGCAGAACAAGACCGTGAAGAAGCTGTGCAAGGCCATGGACGCCCATGTGACGCCCATTGAGTTCAAGGCGCAGGACACCTCGGACCTGACGGCGTGGATCGCACGGCGGTTCCGGGCGCTGGGGAAGCAGATCGACCGGCAGACGGCGGAGTATCTCATTTTCCTCTGCGGCGGGCTGATGACGGGGCTTTCTCAGGAGATCGCCAAGATCGGGGCCTACGCCAAGGGGGAAGTCATCACCCAGCGGGACATTGACGCGGTGGCGGACCCGGTGCTGTCGGCGGAGATCTTCAAAATGACGGATGCGGTGTCCCAGAGCGACTACAACAAGGCCGCCGCCATTCTGGGGGACCTGCTGAAAATGCAGGAGGAACCCATTGTGATCCTGGCTGCCCTGGGGAGCCAGCTGCGGCGGCTGTACACCGCCCGGATGGCCATTGACAGCGGCAAGGACAAATACTGGCTCATGGAGCTGTGGGAGATGCGCTCGGACTATCCGGCGAAGCTGCTGTTACAGTCCGCCAAGCGGGTCAGCGCCCAGTGGTGCGGCGACGCGGTGAAAATGTGTCAGGTGGCAGATCTGCGGATGAAGAGTCAGCGGGGCGTAGACCCGGCAGAGGAACTGAAACTGCTGCTGGCCCGGTTAGGAGCGGCCCGAAAATGAGAAAGATCAAGGAAGTCATCGTAGTGGAGGGCCGCTATGACAAGAATACCCTGGCGCAGGTGGTGGACGCCACGGTGGTGACACTGGGCGGCTTTTCTGTGTTCAATGACAAGGAGAAGGTGGCCTTTCTCCGGCGATTGGCAGCGGAGCGGGGACTGATCGTCCTGACGGACAGCGACGGCGCTGGCTTTGTGATCCGCAACTACCTGAAGGGGGCGCTGCCCAAGGAGCAGGTGAAGCAGGCATACATCCCGGACATCCACGGCAAGGAAAAGCGGAAGCGGGCCCCCGGCAAGGAGGGCAAGCTGGGAGTAGAGGGGATGAAGCCGGAGGTAATTTTAGAGGCTCTCCGCCGGGCGGGCGCCACATTTTTAGACGAAACGGCGGAGCCGGCGGCGGAAAAAACGCCCATCACCAAGGCAGACCTGATGGAATGGGGGTTGGCCGGGGGAGCGGGCAGCAGTCAGCGGCGGCAGGCGCTGCTCCGACGGCTGGAGCTACCGGAGCACCTGACCGCCAACGGGATGCTGGAGGCGCTGAACCTGCTGACCGACCGGGAGGAACTGGCGGAACTGCTGCAAGACCAATGAGAGAAGAAAACTTCCCGCCGAAAATTCGGCGGGAAGTTTTGCGTTCAGTTCCGTATGTTCTTTTTGAGGAAAGACCAAGCAAGGTCGATGACGATGACCCCACCGGTTATGGCGAACAATATCGCAGCTTCGATGGCGGACGTCATCCATCTGAGCTGCCAAAAGGCGCAGCAGATCACACTCAGGATCGCAAAGGTGAGGAGGATCTTTAAAACGGCCTTTTCCACGGTCAGCATCCTTTCGGTTGATTTTTTCTCGGTTCGGTCAGGTATGCTCAGCCTCGTACTTTTTCAGGAAGTCCACCAGCGCCTCCACGCCCTCCTTGGGCATGGCGTTGTAGATGGAGGCCCGGAGACCGCCGACGCTCTTGTGGCCCTTCAGATTGTCAAATCCGGCGGCCTTGGCGGAGGCCGCCACCTCGGCATCCTGCTCCTTGGAGGGGGAGAAGAAGGGAACGTTCATCAGGGAGCGGTCCTCCTTCCGGACAGCGGCGGTGAAGAATTGGCTCCGGTCCAGGAAATCGTACAGAACGGTGGCCTTTTCTTCGTTACGCTGTGCCATGGCCTCCAATCCGCCGTTGGCCAGCAGGTATTGGAACACCTTGCCGCAGCAGTAGATGGACCAGCAGTTGGGAGTATTATAAAGGGAGTCGGCGTCAGCGTGGGTCTTGTAGCGGAGATAGGTGGGGACGAATTCCGGCAGATCCTCCCGGATCAGGTCCTCCCGGATGATGACAATAGACATACCGGCGGGGCCTACGTTCTTCTGGACGCCGGCCCAGATCAGACCGTACTTGCTGACGTCGCAGGGGCGGGAGAGGAACAGGGAGGACTGGTCCGCCACCAGAACCTTGCCCTTGGTGTCGGGCAGCGTGTGGTAGGCGGTGCCGTTGATGGTCTCATTTTCGCAGATGTAGACGTAATCGGCGTTGTCCGGGATGTCCAGATCGGAGCAGTCGGGGAGATAGGAGAAGTTCTTATCGGCGGAGGAGGCAACGATCTTGACTTCACCGTATCGCTTGGCTTCGGCAATGGCCTTTTTGCTCCAAGCGCCGGTCTCCACATAGCAGGCCACGCCGTTTTTCATCAGGTTCATGGGGACCATGGCAAACTGCACTGTACCGCCGCCCTGAATGAAGAGCACCTTATAGTTATCAGGAATGTGCATCAGCGTCCGCAGATCGGCTTCCGCCTGAGACAGGATCTCCTGAAATACCGGAGAGCGGTGGCTCATCTCCATGACGCTCATGCCACTGCCGTGATAGTTCAGCACTTCGGCGGCGATCTCCTCCAGAACGGACTCCGGCATCATAGCAGGTCCGGCGGAAAAATTATAAACACGGTCATATCTCATGGGGGCTTCCTCGCAATCTGAAAATTTTCTCTCATTATAATGCGGACCCCGCCGGGAATCAACGGAAAAAGCGGCAAAATCTGACGGATAAAATCTGCGGCGCTCCGGTAAAATCGCCTGCAAAGGAAAAAATCGGTATTTCTACAATTTTTCGCAAAAAAAGGATTGACGGCGGGGGGGTTCTGTGCTAAAATCAGCATTACCTGTGAAAAAGGGCTTTTTTGTTGTGCGTTTTTTCGCTTTACGCACAGAGGAAGGCCGCTTTCAAAACCGCAGGGAGGCAGTCGGTATCCCCGGCACGCCGGGAACGATACCAATAATAAGGAGGTGCCGTTAATGCGCGTAAAAGTCACTTTGAGATGCAATGAGTGCAAGCAGAGAAACTACAATACGATGAAGAACAAGAAGAATACCCCGGACAAGCTCGAGCTCAACAAGTATTGCCGGTTCTGCAAGAAGCACACGCTCCACAGCGAGACCAAGTAAAAGCGGATCACACTGAGAAAGGGCGTGTAGAATTATGGCAGAAGAAGCGAAGAAGAGCCGCGGAGCCTGGTTCCGCGAAATGAAAAGCGAATTGAAAAAAGTCACCTGGCCCAATCAGAAGACCGTGGTCAAGAACACCGGTACCGTGCTGCTGTGCTCCCTGCTCATCGGCGCGTGCATCTGGATCTTTGACGGCGTGGCCTACTCTTTGATCCAGGCGATCCTGAGCCTGTTTCAGGGTTAAGGAGTGCCGCAATGTCGGAAAACGCGAAGTGGTATGTGATCCATACCTATTCCGGTTATGAAAACGCCGTTAAGACCAGCATTGAGAAATTCGTCAACGGACGGGGCATGGAGGATATGATCCTGCGGATGGAGATCCCCGTGGAGACCGTAAAAGAGGTCAGCGAGTCCGGCGAGGCGAAAGAAGTCGAGCGCAAGGTGTTCCCCGGTTATGTGCTTATCAAAATGGTCATGACGGATGACACCTGGCATCTGGTGCGGAATGTCCGCGGCGTCACCGGTTTTGTCGGTACTGCCAACAAGCCCATCCCCCTGACGGAGGAAGAGGTGCTTGCCATGGGCATGGAAAAGCACGAGATCGTCGTGGGCTACAACGTCGGCGACCATGTTCGTATCGTGGATGGCCCCTTGGCCAGCTTCACTGGCGTTGTGGAAGACATCGAACCCGAAAAGAATCAGGTCAGCGTCATGGTTTCCATGTTCGGTCGCGAGACCCCCGTGGAACTGGAGCTGGATCAGGTGGAAGTCCTGAACTGATTTTTCCCGCCGGGATTCCCGGCAAACAGTGGGAGGGGCCATTGGCCCCGCCAAAGACGGACATCGTCCGCCACCACATCTATGATTTAGGAGGTGCTACTCCGTGGCACAGAAGATTACTGGTTATGTAAAACTGCAGATCCCCGCAGGCAAGGCGACTCCCGCTCCCCCGGTTGGCCCCGCTCTGGGCCAGCATGGCGTGAACATCGCTGCTTTCACGAAGGAATTCAACGAGCGCACCAAGAATGACATGGGTCTCATCATTCCCGTTGTCATCACCGTGTACGCTGACCGTTCCTTCTCCTTCATCACCAAGACGCCCCCCGCGGCCGTCCTGATCAAGAAGGAGTGCAACATCGAGTCTGGTTCCGGCGTCCCCAATAAGAACAAGGTCGCCACCATTTCCAAGGCTTCCGTTCAGAAGATCGCTGAGATGAAGATGCGCGACCTGAACGCCGGCAGCCTGGAGGCCGCTATGAGCATGGTTGCCGGTACCGCCCGTTCTATGGGCGTTGTGGTCGGCGACTAACAGACCATCAATTAACAAGGGCAAACACGCCTGTCAGTGCGTCTTTCCGGCGCTTTTTGCCCTTTTCGCCTTGACGGGCGTCAGCTCGTCATTATCTCAAAAGTCAAAAATCACTCGAATATCCATCGCTGACAGGTGCGGGCAGTTTTGCCGGAGCAGAAATGCGTCCAGGTGACAAAAAGCCCGCAGGGAATACAGGGTGTATTGCCAAGGGCTCTGCGGAAGCATGGGGGGATTTCTGCCCGCCAAAACCGTATTCGCCCGTGTCAATTGATGGTCACAACAGCCGAGCGGTCAAAGACCGCTCGATACAGTGGGAGGACTAAGTTCCGAAGAACCACTATGAGGAGGAATAACATTGTTTAGAGGCAAGAAATATCAGGAGAGCGCCAAGCTGATCGATAAGAGCGCTCAGTATGAAGCCGCTGAGGGCATGGACCTCATCTGCAAGACCGCCAAGGCCAAGTTCGACGAGACCGTCGAGCTCCACGTGAAGCTGGGCGTTGACTCCCGTCACGCTGACCAGCAGGTCCGCGGTGCCATCGTGCTGCCCCACGGCACCGGCAAGACTGTCCGCGTGCTGGTGTTCGCCAAGGGCGACAAGGCTGACGCTGCCCGTGAGGCCGGCGCCGACTATGTGGGCGATATGGACATGGTGGAGAAGATCCAGAAGGAAAACTGGTTTGATTTCGACGTGGTCATCGCCAGCCCCGACATGATGGGTGTGGTTGGCCGTCTCGGTAAGGTGCTGGGCCCCAAGGGTTTGATGCCCTCTCCCAAGGCCGGCACCGTGACCCCCGATGTGGCCAAGGCCGTTCAGGAGTCCAAGGCCGGTAAGATCGAGTATCGTCTGGACAAGACCAACATCATCCACTGCCCCATCGGCAAGGTCTCCTTCGGTGCGGAGAAGCTGGCTGAGAACTTCAACGCCATCATGGGCGCGATCGTCAAGGCCAAGCCCGCCGCCGCCAAGGGCCAGTATATCAAGAGCTGCGTCGCCGCCACTACCATGGGCCCCGGCGTGAAGATGAACACTGCAAAGCTGGTATAAGAGCTGAAAGAGGGGAGAGATCCCTCATTCAATCCCGCTGAACGGAGGGAACGGAGATGTTCCTTCTGCGAAAACGGAAAATGATATTAAATTTTGGAAAAATGCTTGACATTATGCCAAAGTTTGATATAATAACAGTCGCGTTCCAAAGACAGCAGGTGGGGGAGACCCCGTAAGTCCTGCCGAGGATGGCAAAATCATTTTGATGATGCTTTTCTGTCCTCATGTCTTTCGGCATGAGGACAGTTCCTTTTTGAACGCCTCTGACCCGGGCGGACGGAGGTCCGCCGCAAATTCTCATGGAGGTGAAACCAAGTATGCCTAACGCAAAGGTCCTTTCCGAGAAGCAGGCAATCGTTGCCGAGCTGACCGAGAAGATCCAGAAGGCTACCGCAGGCGTCATCGTCGACTACAAGGGTATTACCGTTGAGGAAGACACCGCTCTGCGTAAGGAGTGCCGTGAGGGCGGCGTGGATTATGCGGTTGTGAAGAACACCCTGCTGCGCTTTGCTTTCAACAACACTGGCCTGAACGATCTGGATGATCTGCTGAACGGCACCACTTCTCTGGCTCTGGCTGATGATCCCGTGGCTCCCGCCCGCGTCATGGCCGATTACGCCAAGAAGCTGGACGGCAAGTTCGAGATCAAGGGCGGCTTCATGGACGGCAAGCCCGTCGATCTGGCCACTATTCAGTCTCTGGCTTCTATTCCCGCTCTGCCTGTCCTGCAGGCTCAGGTTCTGGGTACCATGCTGGCTCCCATTACCGGTCTGGCTGTTGTCCTGAAGCAGATCGCCGAGAAGAACGGCGCTCCTGCCGAAGAGGCTGCTGCCGAAGCTCCCGCCGCTGAATAATTCAGCGCACATCCCACACAAACAAAAATAACTATTAGGAGGCAAATACAATGTCTGAGAAAGTTACCGCTATGATCGAAGAGATCAAGGGTCTCACTGTTCTGGAACTGTCCGAGCTGGTTCACGCTCTGGAGGAAGAGTTCGGCGTTTCCGCCGCCGCTATGGCTGCTCCCGCTGCTGGTGCTGCTGCTCCCGCTGCTGAGGAGAAGACCGATTTCGACGTGGTCCTGACCGGCTTTGACGCTGCTGCCAAGATCAAGGTCATCAAGGTTGTCCGCGAGATCACCGGCCAGGGCCTGGCTGAGGCTAAGGCTACTGTCGAGGGCGCTCCTTCCACTCTGAAGGAAGCTGTCAGCAAGGACGAGGCCGAGGCTCTGAAGAAGCAGCTGGAAGAGGCTGGCGCCAAGGTCGAGCTGAAGTAAGCAAGACTTTCCGTAACATAAAAAGCTCCGTGTCCATGGACACGGAGCTTTTTTGCAGCTTGAAACGAGTTTTTTGAGGGAAAAAGCTCACTTTTGCAGAAAAAATCAGCGAAGGCGGCACATGGCCCAGACAGCATTGTGGTCCGACAGCTCTGCCCCCTGAAAATGTTCCAGAGCGGAGCCGGGCTTGGCATAGGAGAGATCCTCCTTGGCGGTGGAGATCATCCGGCTTTCCGACGCGGTGACGCCCTTCAGCAGGATCCAGTCCAGACGCAGGGGCAGGGAATCACCGTTGGGCAGGGGCTTGCGGCGGGTGAGACGGGGCTCCTTGGGGACGATCTCGTAGCCGTCGGCAGCGCACAGGGGCAGCAGAGGCTCAAAGCTGCCCACATCCTCTAAGCAGCGGCGGCGCAGAGCGGGATCGGCAGCGATGGCGCCGATGTCCTCCTTGGCCCGGCCATCGAAGGTGTTGGTGTTCAGATCGCCGCCTAAGATCAGGGGCATATCGGGCAGCTCCTTACGGACGGCCTCCAGAATGGCGGCCATCTGGGCCTTGCGGCCCTCGCCGTGGGTGCGGTTTTCCAAGTGGATGGACACAGCGCCCACCGGCTGTCCGCCTACGTCCAGCTCCGCAAAGACGGCCAGCCGTCCGCCGATGCGCTTCTGGCGGTCGAAGTACCAGTTATACTGCTCGGGCAGGCGGATCACACCGGCGCGGCGGATGGGCCAGCGGGAGAAAACAGCGTTGCCATGGAAGCCCTTGGCGTTTTCATCATTCACCAGCTCGATGAATTCAAGGCCCCAGGCGTAGTTCAAACCAAACGCCTGTGACAGTTCACGGGCGGTGTTCTTGTTGCCGGAGCGGGCGCAGCCGTCATCCAGCTCGTTGGCCAGGATCACGTCAAAGGGCTGAATATCCGGGCAATCCCGCAGAAATTCCTGAATTTCCGGCAGGTTCACGCCCCGTTCCATGTTGAACATCAGGACGCCCAGGGCCTCCGGGATCTGTGCGGGCGGCGCGACAAAGTTATCAGTCTCCGCCTGGGAAAACTGGGGGATCATGGCCATGACCTCCGTCTGCGGCCGGTCATCTAACAGCGCCCCCAGACGCTTGCGTTCATTCAGCGGGATACCTTGCATGTATTCATTAACTCCTTTTCCTGCAAAATTTTACGGTAGGGAAGGGCTTGGAGCAAGTCTGCGGACCACAAAATGAAAGGGTAGCACAGACGAAAAACACAACATGTGTAAACGTTTACGACATTAGATTAACAAGATTCACGGAGAAGGTCAAGAAGAATCTGAAAATTCTCCGAAATAGTCAAAAATAGCGGACAAGTTTAGACAGATGCACAAGCCGCTTGGGGACAGAGCTGCCAAGGCTTCCTTTTTGGGGCGGAATGTGGTATATTGGAAAAAAACATTGAGGAGGCATTATGACCGCAATGAAAGAACAGCCCTCCGCACGGCAGATCTACGGGACCATCGGACCGGCTTGTGCGGATGTAAAGACGCTGGAAGCGATGTTCCGGGCCGGGATGACTGGCATCCGGCTGAATCTCTCCCATGTGACGCTGGCTCAGGCGGCGGATCAGGTGGACGCGCTGCATAAGGCGGCGCAGCGCTGCGGAAAGCAGGCGGAGCTGCTCATTGATATGCAGGGACCGGAGCTGCGGGTAGGCGTATTGGCGGAGCCGATGACGCTGAATGAGGGTGAAGTACTTGAATTAGGCGGCAAGGGAATTCCCTTGCCGGATATTGCGATTCCTGCGCTATTGCCCGGCCAGGAGGTGCTTTTGGATGACGGCAAGCTGCTGCTGCGGGTCACGGAGCAGACTGAGAGCGGCGCGGTGGCAGAGGTCCTTCGAGGCGGCGTTCTGCGGGGACGAAAGAGTCTGGCTCTGCCGGGAGCGGATCTGGAACCGCCGACGATAACGGCATCCGATGTGGAGAATATCCGCATTGCGGCGTCCTGCGGCGTCACCGGCGTTATGCAGCCCTTTGTGCGCAGCCGACGGGATCTGGAAACCGTCCGGCAGGCGTTGGACGAAAACGGCGGAGCGAATATCCGGCTGTTCGCCAAGATTGAAAACCAGACAGGGCTGGAACGGCTCCCGGAATTTCTGGAAACGGCGGATGAGATCGTCATTGCCAGAGGGGATCTGGGGAACGCCATGCCCCTGTGGGAGCTGCCGGCGGCCCAGAAGCGGATCGAGGCCCAGTGCCGCAAGGCGGGGAAGCCATTCATGGTGGTGACGCAGATGCTGGCGTCCATGGAGCAGAATCCGGTGCCCACCCGGGCGGAGGTCAGCGATATTTTCAACGCTGTGGCAGACGGCGCCGCTGCGGTGATGGTCACCGGAGAAACGGCGGTGGGAAAGTGGCCGGTGGAGGTCATCCGGTATCTCAGCAATACGGTCCAAGCCGCAGAGCGATTTCTGCGAGAGGGATAAAATCGGCCCCGAATCTGTTTGCAGGCAGATTCGGGGCTGTTTTTTTACTTTTTGGCGGCTTTTGCCAGCAGGGCCTGTCCTTCGGGGGATTTTAAGACGTCCAGTACGGTCTCCCGCACCAGCGCCTTGAAGGAGTCGCTTTTCAGCAGGGCGCTGAACACGGCACCGTCGCTCTTGCTGCTGTCGCCGGACTGGGCCACCACTGCGGCCGTTGCCTTCCGGACGGCCTTGGGCAGCACTACGTCCTCCTGGGGGACGGCACCGCTGAGCCAGTTGTCCATGCTGGTGGGATCGTCGGTCTCGCCCCGGAGATAGGGGAGGGACACGCCGAAGGCCCCTGCCAGCTTTTGCTGCTGCTCCTGAGAGGGCGTCTGGCGGCCGGTTTCAAACTTTTCGATGGACAGGCGGGGCAGTCCCAGCGCCGCCGCCAGCGCGGGGCGGCTGAGGCCCTTTTCCGTCCGAAGTGCTTCGATTCTCTGTGCCATAGTTACCATGATGGGATGATTCCTCCTTATGCTTGACCGGGTTTCCGGTCCAGATCCGGCAGCAGGACGATCTCGCCTGATGCCAGTGTTTTTTTCATGTCGATGAGTCGTTGATTGCTGGACCCTCGGAACCGCAGGGAGATGTCCTTCAAGGCCTCCACAAAGCGGCCGTCCACCAGCACGTCCAGCATGGACAGCAGCTCGTCCGTCGCCTCGCAGCGGGGATGGCTGCCCTCGGTCCGCAGCTCCTCCAGTGTGAACCCGGAGAAGGCCCACACGGTCTTTTGCGGGTAGGTTTCCCGCACCCGGCGGACAAAGGGGACCAGTACCCGTTGATTTTCCGGCTCGAAGGGCTCGCCGCCCAGCAGGGTCAGTCCCTGAATGTAAGAGGGGGCCAGCAGGTCTAAAAGCTGCTGCTCTGTTTCTGATGTGAAGGGCTGACCATAGTCAAAGTCCCACGTCTGGGGCTGAAAGCAGTGCTCACAGTGGTTGGTGCAGCCGGAGACGAACAGCGTGACCCGGACGCCCTCGCCATTGGCAATATCGCAGTTTTTGATCTCACCGTAGTGCATACAATACCTCCCCGCGGTGAAACAGGGGCGGTCCACCGCCCCTGCTTTTGGATGATCCGCTGAATTTCAAGGAAAGAAAACCGTCTGGCGGTCTCTTCAACAGCCGTATTATAGCAAAGAATAAAAAGAAATGCAATCGTGGGAAACACGGGACGAACTGCGGGATTTTTTGCAAAAATAAACGAAAACTGTTGAAATCAACACGATATAAAGCGATAATCCTTTACAGGAATGATGTTACAGATCGCATTTTCCACGGGCCAGATACATGCCTGCCGGGACGGTGTCCAGCACCTTTCCGTTCTCCACAGTCTTGCGGCCCCGGAGCCAGACCTCCCGGATGCCGCCTGCGGTGACAAAGCCCTCGTAGGGGTTGTAGTCCACGTTGGCGACGCAGTCCTCCGCACGGATCACATGGCTGTCACCGGGATCGTAGATCACGATGTCGGCATCGCTGCCGGGGGCCAGAACGCCCTTGCGGGGATAGAGACCGTACAGCTTGGCGGGGTTCTCACTCAGCACCCGGCACATCTGGGCCAGAGAGAGCTTCTTGGCGGCCACGCCGTAGGAATAGATCAACTCGCCTCGGGTCTCTACACCGGGGAGACCGCCGGGGATCTTGGTGAAGTCCTCCCGGCCCGCGTCCTTCTGTGCCAGCGTGAAGGAGCAGTGGTCGGTGGAGATTGTCTGGATCTCGCCCCGGCGCAGGCCCCGCCACAGAACCTCCTGATTGGCCTTTTCCCGGATGGGAGGCGCGCAGATGTACCGGGCCGCCTGAGAGTAGTTGGGAGCGTAATAAACGCTTTCGTCCAGCAGAAGATACTGGGGACAGGTTTCCACATAGACCTTCTGGCCCCGCTTCCGGGCGTGCTCCACCTCCTTGAGGGCTTCCTCGTTGGTCAGGTGGACGATGACCACCGGGCAGTCCGCCGCCTGAGCGATCCGCAGAAGGCGGCTGATGGCCTCAGCCTCCAGATAGGGAGGACGGGTCTCCGGATGACTGGAGGGACCCATCAGTCCGGCGGCCTTTTTCTCAGCAATCATACCGTCGATGACGCCGGCGTTCTCACAGTGGACACCGCAGATACCGCCCAGGTGACGCAGCTCCTTCAAGGCCCAGTACATATCCCGGTCACCCACCATCATGGCGGGGTAAGTCATATACATCTTGAAGGAGGACACGCCCTGGCGGAACATCTCCGGCAGCTCCGCCCGGATGGATTCGTTCCAATCGTCGATGGTCATGTGGAAGCCGTAGTCGCAGAAGGTGCGGCCGTCTGCTTTCTTATGCCAGAGATCCAGACCGTATTGCAGGCTCTCCCCCTTGTTGGGGCATGCGAAG
>OIDQ01000521.1_pt1 | contig 18264 bp, 16 predicted proteins | sample 1581511 | NCBI WGS metagenome assembly OIDQ01 (sample SAMEA3882526, study PRJEB24775) | human gut metagenome | biome: human-associated habitat; feature: intestine environment; material: feces | place: Netherlands | collected 2009/2010
ATAAAATGTTTGATTCACTCAAGATAACAACTAGCTATCTCTCGTTTTACTGTTTTTGGTTTTTCAAACCGTTCTTAAAAATGTAAAGAATTTTCGAGAATCGTATGTGTTTCACTGTTTAGTTATCAAGGTTGTCTGTCTTGCGACAGCTTGTTTATTTTATCATGTTGTTTTTGATTTGTCAAGAACTTTTTTAAGTTTTTTCAAATCTTTTTTCAACCGATTTACTGTTCGTTGACAGCTTGTTTACTTTATCATAGTTTCAAGTGTTTGTCAACATCTTTTTTATTTATTTTTTGTTTTCCAAAAAATAAAAGCGGAGAAGGAGGGATTTGAACCCTCGCGCCGCGTTAGCGACCTATACCCTTAGCAGGGGCACCTCTTCGGCCTCTTGAGTACTTCTCCAGACTCCGAACTAATAGTTCAATATTAAATTCGAATGCACTTTGGAATCTCCCGAAGCGCATTTGTAATTATATGTAAAAAAACCTGTTTTGTCAACAGGTTTTTTTACTTTTTTTCATATTTTTTATTTTTTACCCTAAAATCCGGTTTCAGGACTTGCAAATTTCATACTTCCATCAAGAAGTATACTGTGTTATTGTCGCTTCGATACGTTTTTTTACCTCTGCTGCAATCTCTGTTGTTTTCATATCTTTATACTCATCATAGTATATGGGTTCCAGAAAATGTACCTGCACTGTAAGTTTTTTGACAGATCCCGTATCAAACGCCTTATAAGAATCAATCAGTGCTACGGGTACGATCGGACATTTTGATTTCGTTGCAGCTTTAAAACTTCCACCTTTAAATTCCTGCGGATGATTGCCGTCTTTGCTTCTAGTTCCCTCGGCAAAAATCAGATAGTTTCTTCCTGCCTTTACTTCTTTGATAACATTAATGATTACCTGCATAGATTGTTTGACATCATCACGGTCAATCATAAACGCTTTCATGCATGCAAATACCTGCTTCAGAAATGGTACGTTTGTCAGTTCTTTTTTTGCCACTACCGAGAAAGGTACCGGACACACCTGTATGATTGCAAGTACATCAAATAACCCCTGATGATTGGGAAAGAAAATAAATCCATTTTCTTTGGGAATATTTTCCATACCATGACCGTCAATTACCAGATTTCCGCCTTTCACTGCTCTGTTATCTACATATTTAAGAAGCTGATATCTCTGTTGTTCACTATAACGTTCTGCATGCGATGCATACCAGCATAACTTAAACCATCCATATGGAACAAAAAAGAGATTTCTAAATACCATCAGTAATATTCTTTTCATTTTTTTGCCCTCGATATATTATGCTCCTGCTTTTTCCGAAATTTTGTCTTCATATCCCGGATTCTTCTTGATAAATGTTTCATATGCTTTGGTATATGTCTTGTAAGCATCTGTCTTCATAAATTTGACATATGCTGTAGACGCCTGAGTTTTCATATCATCTGTGATCTGTGATGGTGCCATGATATAATAAGTTTTATCCTGTTTACCAACCATATAAGTTCCAACACATGGATATTCCTGATCATCCTCCAGGATCAGATTGTAGGTTATGTATACATAACTGTACTTGTCATTTTCAGAAAGGATCTCACAATCCTGAACAGATACTTTCTTAGGATTATGTGCCGCAAAATATTTGAGTGTTGCTGTAATCTCTGCCTGAAGATCTGCTTCTGTATTATCTGCCTGGTTATAGCACTCCTTCACTTTCTTTTCTTTCCCGTCAGTAAAGGACTGAATCAATTCCTCTGTTACTTTTTCCGGTGATTTATGACTCACTCCCCCGCATCCTGCCACACAGAGTGTCAGTAATACCAACACTCCGGCTGCAAGATATCTGTACCATTTCTTCATGGTTATTCCTCTTCCCCTCTGTTCTCATCCTGTGTCTCCTTATCTGTCGGCTGATCAGATTCTTCTGTTTCTGCACTGTCCGTAATTTCCACTGCTGCCTGCTGTGCATTTGTATCTTTTTCTTCTTTATCTCTCACTTTAGCTACACTGGCTACAGTGACACCCTCTGTAAGATTGATCAGTTTTACACCCGATGTAATTCTTCCAAGAATGGAAATATCAGCGCAGGCGATTCTGATGATAATACCTTCCGTAGTGATCAGCATTACTTCATTATCTTCATTTACAGCTCTTGCTCCGATTACATCACCGGTTTTCTCGGTAATCTTATAACATTTTACACCTTTACCGCCACGATTCTGACAGGTAAATTCACCCATAGAAGTACGTTTACCCATACCATTTGCAGAAACTATCAGCAGACAATCTCCCTGAGAATTCAGCTGCATTGCCACCACTTCGTCTCCATCATCAATATTCATACCGCGTACACCCATAGAAGTTCTGCCTGTACTCCTTACATCTGTTTCTTTAAAACGGATACACATACCATCTTTTGTAACAAGTATTATATCCTTCTTATCATCTGTAAGCTTAACCTCGATCAGTTCATCATCATCACGCAATGTGATAGCTGCCAGTCCGTTTTTACGCACATTCGCATATTCTTTAATTGGTGTTTTCTTTACCAGGCCATTCTTCGTGGCCATCATCAGATAATGACCATCTTCAAATTTGCGGAGCGGGATTACTGCAGTGATGCATTCCCCCGGCATAAGCTGTAACAGATTAATAATCGCAGTTCCTCTTGCAGTACGTCCTGCCTCCGGAATCTCATATGCCTTCAGACGATATACCCTTCCTGTATTTGTAAAGAACATCAGATAATGATGGGTAGTTGTCATCAAAAGTTCCTCAATGTAGTCATCCTCAAGAGTCTGCATTCCCTTGATTCCTCTTCCACCTCTGTTCTGGCTTCTGAAATTGTCTACTGTCATTCTCTTAATATATCCAAGTTTGGTCATTGTGATCACTGTATTCTCTCTCGGAATCAGATCCTCTGTAGAAATATCGTATACATCATATCCGATAGAAGTCTTTCTGTCGTCTCCGTATTTCTCTGCAATTGCAAGAATTTCTTCACGAATCACGCGAAGAAGAAGACTTCTGTCCGCAAGGATAGCCTCGTATTTACGGATTTTTTCCATTAAATCAGCATATTCTGCTTCCAGCTTCTCTCTTTCCAGACCTGTCAGAGCACGCAGACGCATATCTACGATTGCCTGTGCCTGAACATCTGTCAGTTCAAAGCGATCCATTAACTCCTGTTTTGCGATCTGCACATTCTGCGAAGCTCTGATAATACGGATTACTTCATCAATATTGTCCAGTGCTTTTAACAGACCTTCTAAAATGTGAGCTCTCTCCCTTGCTTTATTCAGGTCATATTTCGTTCTTCTGGTCACTACATCTTCCTGATGAGCCAGATAATATTCCAGCATCTGTTTTAGGTTTAATACCTTCGGTTCCAGACTTCCGTTATTCGGAATAAGTGAAAGCATATTTACGCCAAAAGTATCCTGTAACTGCGTATGCTTATACAGTAAATTCAAAACTACATTTGCATTTGCATCCTTGCGCAGATCAATACAGATTCTCATTCCCTCACGACTGGAATGGTCATTCAGGTCTGTGATTCCGTCAATCTTTTTATCTCTTACAAGTTCTGCAATCTTTGAGATCAGACGCGCTTTATTTACCAGATACGGAAGCTCTGTAACAATAATTCTGGACTTTCCGTTTGGAAGAGTCTCAATGTTTGTTACCGCACGTACACGAATCTTGCCGCGTCCTGTTCTGTATGCTTCTTCAATTCCTCTTCTTCCAAGAATCGTCGCACCTGTAGGAAAATCAGGACCTTTTACAATATCCAGAATCTCTTCCATAGTCGTTTCGCGTTGTTCTTCAATGATATTGTCTATAATCTTGACAACAGCATCCACAACCTCTCTCAGATTATGAGGAGGGATATTGGTAGCCATACCTACTGCAATACCTGAAGTTCCGTTCACCAGAAGATTCGGATAACGGGACGGCAGTACAACCGGCTCTCTCTCTGTTTCATCAAAGTTTGGCTGGAAGTCAACAGTATCTTTGTTAATATCTGCCAGCATTTCCATGGAAATCTTACTCAGACGTGCCTCAGTGTATCGCATGGCCGCTGCCCCGTCACCATCTACGGAACCAAAGTTTCCATGTCCGTCTACCAGCGGATATCTGGTAGACCATTCCTGTGCCATATTTACAAGTGCTCCATAAATAGAACTGTCGCCATGTGGATGATATTTACCCATTGTATCACCGACAATACGCGCACATTTACGATGCGGTTTGTCAGGACCATTATTCAGTTCTATCATGGAATACAATACACGTCGCTGAACCGGTTTCAGACCGTCTCTTACATCAGGCAGTGCTCTGGAAGCGATAACGCTCATGGCATAATCAATGTAAGAGTCCTTCATGGTCTTTTCCAGATCCACCTCGTGGACTTTGTCAAAAATATTATCTTCCATTTATCTATTCTCCCTATTATCAGATATCCAGATTCTTTACAAATCTTGCATTCTCTTCAATAAATTCACGTCTCGGCTCCACCTTGTCACCCATCAGTGTAGTAAATGTTAGGTCAATCTCAGAAGTTGCAGCTTCATCCATAGTAACCCTAAGCAGGATTCTTTTCTCAGGATCCATTGTCGTCTCCCAAAGCTGATCTGCATCCATTTCTCCAAGACCTTTGTAACGCTGTATCTTGTTGTTTCCGTCACGCCCTATCTCTGTCAGGATCTGATTTAGTTCATCATCGTCGTATGCATACCATACTTTCTTGTTCTTCTCCACCTTGTATAATGGCGGCTGTGCAAGATACACATATCCCTGTTTGATAAGCTCCGGCATAAAACGATACAGGAAAGTCAGCAGAAGGGTTGCGATATGCGCACCGTCAACATCGGCATCAGTCATGATAATGATTTTATGATAGCGAAGCTTGCTGATATCGAAATCCTCATGAATTCCAGTTCCAAAAGCTGTAATCATAGCCTTGATCTCTGCATTTGCATAAATCTTATCCAGACGAGCTTTCTCTACATTCAGGATCTTACCTCGCAGCGGAAGGATAGCCTGTGTCACACGATTTCTGGCTGTTTTTGCAGAGCCGCCGGCAGAATCTCCCTCTACAATGTAGATTTCACAGTTCTCAGGATTCTTATCTGAACAGTCTGCAAGCTTTCCAGGAAGTGACATATTATCAAGTGCTGATTTTCTTCTGGTCAGATCACGAGCCTTACGTGCAGCCTCACGTGCTCTCTGTGCAAGAACTGATTTCTCTACTGTAGTTTTCGCTACTGTTGGATTCTGCTCAAGGAAAATCTCAAGCTGCTTGCTCACCACGCTGTCAACAGCCCCTCTTGCTTCACTGTTTCCAAGCTTCTGTTTTGTCTGACCTTCAAACTGGGGATTCTCAATCTTAACACTGACGATTGCAGTCAGACCTTCGCGGATATCATCGCCACTCAAATTGGGTTCACTGTCTTTAAGCAGCTTGTTCTTTCTGGCATAATCATTGAACGTCTTTGTCAGGGCATTTCTGAAACCTACAATATGAGTACCACCCTCAGGTGTATTAATATTATTTACAAATCCATAGCAGTTCTCTGTATAAGAGTCATTGTGCTGCATGGCAACCTCTACAGACACACCGTTCTGCTGTCCTTCGCAGTAAATGATTTCCGGGTAAAGCGCTTCCTTGCTTCTGTTCAGATAGCTTACAAATTCACGGATACCACCTTCATAATGGAAAACTTTCTCTCTTTCCATTCCTTCTCTGGTATCTTTAAGAGAAATCTTCAATCCCTTTGTCAGGAATGCCATCTCTCTCAAACGCTGTTTCAGAATGTCATAATCATATACTGTTTCCTCAAATATTTCTTTATCCGGAAGGAAAACAACTGTTGTTCCGGTCTTATCCGGTTGGCAGTCTCCCACAACCTTCAGAGGATACATAGTTTTACCGCGTTCATATCTCTGCTGATAAATCTTACCTTCATGATAGATCCTTACTTCAAGCCATGTGGAAAGTGCATTTACTACAGACGCACCTACTCCGTGAAGACCACCGGATACCTTGTACCCTCCGCCTCCAAATTTACCGCCGGCATGAAGAATGGTAAATACTACTTCTACAGCAGGAATCCCTGCTTTATGATTGATTCCTACCGGAATACCACGTCCGTTATCTACAACTGTGATAGAGTTGTCCGGATTAATAACTACCTGAATCTCTGTACAAAATCCTGCCAGTGCTTCATCAACCGCGTTATCTACAATCTCATAAACCAGATGATGAAGACCTCTGCCGGATGTACTTCCGATATACATACCTGGTCTCTTTCGTACGGCTTCCAAACCTTCCAGAATCTGGATTTGATCCGCTCCGTATTCTGTATTTTCTCCGCCCATTTCTTTCCTCCTGTTATATATACTTATCACCAGAATATATCTGAAAACCCCTGCGTGAAAATTATAGACAGGTTTTCAAATATATTCTGGTATCTGGACATAATAATACAAATTTATTATAGCACAAAAGCCCGTTCCTTGCCACAGCCTGAATAAAAAAGAATCCCCGAAAACGGGAATTCTTCTGTATGTTAATCTTATTCTTCGGTTTTATTGATGAGGTACTGATAGACATCTCTCTTCGTCATTCCTCTGTCATTTGCTACCATTTTCATAGCTTCTTTTCTTGAATGTCCCTGATTTTCATAGATTTCCATGTGTTCTTCTATGGTAATTTTTTCCCAGGATGCCTTCTGTTCCTCTTCCATCTCCTGTCTGCTTCTGCCTTCAATCACCAGCACGCACTCTCCAAGCGGCTTCTCTGTCTGATAATAGAGGATCAGCTCCTCGATAGTCGTATGGAATGCAGTCTCATGTCTTTTCGTCAGTTCCCTGCAAAGAGTCATTCTGCGATTTCCGAGAGTTTCCTTCAATTCCTCCAGAGTTCTTACCAGTCTGTGAGGAGCCTCATAGAGAATGATAGTTCTCGTTTCATTCTTCAGTTCTTCCAGAATCAGTTTTCTTTCTTTTTTATCTGCCGGAAGAAATGCTTCAAAAGCGAATCTTCTGGTTGGAAGTCCGGACAGAGTCAGGGCAGTGATACAGGCAGCAGGTCCCGGAAGAGAAGTTACTTCAATCCCCGCTTCATAACACATTGCCGCAAGCTCCTCTCCCGGATCTGAGATCCCCGGAGTTCCCGCATCTGTGATCAGTGCAATATTCTGCCCTTCCTGCATTTTACTGATCAGAACATATGCCTTATCAATTTTGTTGTACTCATGATAACTGGTCATAGGTGTTTTTATATCAAAATGGTTCAGCAGTTTAATACTGTTTCTGGTATCCTCTGCTGCAATAAGATCCACTTCTTTCAATGTTCGAAGTACCCGGAGTGTAATATCCTCCAGATTTCCTATGGGTGTTGCACATAAATACAATTTACCACTCATAATTTGTTTCCTCTCATATTACTTTGCAAATAAAATTCGGTTAAATCATATCATAAATCTTCAGTATATTTTCTGTATAGACTCCCGGCTCTTTATATACGATCAGAGGAGGTTCCACTGTAACTCTGGAATTTCCTCCCTTTAATGCCTCGATCAGAACCATGTTTGGTTCTCTGTCTATGTATGGATATACAAGCTGCATCCTTTTCGGTTCCAGACGATACTTTGTGAGAACATTCATAATCTCAGCCAGTCTGAACGGTCTGTGGACCATATAAAATCTTCCACGTTCTTTCAGAACCTTTGATGCCTGGCTCACCACATCCTCCAGATTACAGAGTACTTCATGTCTGGCAATTGCTTTTGGCATATCCGGATTGCGAAGTCCATGCTGTCCGATCATATAAGGCGGATTACTTGTCACTACATCAAAAGAAGCTGCCCCAAAAATATCAGCAGCCTCCTTAATATCACCCTGTACGATCTCAACATCGTTCTCCAGATGATTATATCTGACACTGCGTCCGGCCATATCTGCACACTCTTTCTGAATCTCAAGACCTGTAAAGTGTTTCCCATTTGTTTTGGTTTTAAGCAGGATCGGGATAATTCCCGTTCCTGTTCCCAGATCCAGAGCAGTCTCACCTTTTTTTACTTTTGCAAAGCCAGAAAGAAGAACTGCGTCCATCCCAAAACAGAATTTATCCGGATCCTGTATCACATAATATCCGTTCTGAAGATCATCTATACGTTCATTATCTTTTACCAGCTGATCAGTCATTTAATTTGGAATCTCCTTTTTTATCTTCCAGATTTCCAAGTTCTTTTAATTCTTTCTCAGAGACTTTGACTTTCTTCTTTCTCGGTCTGAATTTCAGGTCATCTACCGGAAATTCCTGAATTTCTTTCTCGTCATTAATCTCTACAATTACCTTTACACGTTGACGAAGCACGTTTACACTGTGTACAGTTCCGGTAAGTCCATCCGGAGTCGTAACTGTATCTCCCAGGCCCGGAAGCTTTTTATTCAGCTCTTCGTATGTCTCCTGCTCATTCTTCAGACAGCACATCAGCCTTCCACACACACCGGAAATCTTTGTCTGATTAAGAGACAGATTCTGCTCTTTAGCCATCTTGATGGATACCGGTGCAAACTCAGACAGATATGTGTGACAGCACAGACATCTTCCGCAGATACCGATTCCTCCCAGAATCTTCGTCTCATCGCGGACACCAATCTGGCGAAGTTCGATACGTGTTTTAAAAATTGCTGCCAGATCTTTTACCAGCTGACGAAAATCAATTCTGCCGTCAGCAGTAAAATAAAACAGCACTTTATTATTATCAAATGTATACTCTGCATCTATCAGTTTCATTTCCAGACCATGTTCACGAATCTTCTTCTGACAGATTTTAAATGCCTCTCTCTCTCTGACTCTGTTCTGTGCCTCTCTCTCGTCGTCCTCCTTTGTTGCCACACGAAGAACTTCTTTGAGAGGGTGAACAACATCTTCCTCACCTACTTCTCTTGGTGCAAGTACGACTTTCCCGTATTCAATTCCCCGGGCTGTCTCCACGATCACGTGATCGCCTGTTTTAATTTCATAATCTTTAGGACTGAAATAATAAATCTTGCCTACATTACGAAATCTCACGCCTACTACTTTTGTCATTCTATTTCTCCCTGATCGTCAGGAACAGCAATTCAAATGCCAGATCAAAATTAACATTTGCTTTCAGACGTACCTTTGTCTTCTGAATAGAATCCAGAATGCTCTCCAGATTCTCGTAGGAACGCTGCTTTGCCTGTTCTCTGATAAAATTAATTTCCTGTTTAAATACCAGATTGTCAATCTCCTGTGTTGCCTTAAACATCAGGACATCTCTGAACCAGAACTGGAAAATATCCAGATAATCGTTGATATTCTGTTTGTCCTCAGAAAGACTCTTAATCGCATCTGACAGTTCATAAACTTCCATGGTGTTTGCATATTTAAGAATCCTCAGTGCATTCTGAGTCATCTCTGCAAACTCCTGAGAAGTAGCTGCTTCTTTTGCCCTTCCAATACTGCCCTGTGCAAAGGATGCGTCAATCTCCGCCTGGTAATCCGGAACATGAAGATGCTCCATCAGATATTTCTTTACAAGACCGTCATCCACTACCTTCAGATCAAGACGAACACATCTTGACTGAATAGTCGGCAGCAGTCCCCCGATATTATTAGTCAGCAAAAGAATCACTGCATATTCCGGCGGCTCTTCAATTGTTTTAAGAAGAGCATTCTGTGCCTGTGGTGTCATAAGATCTGCATCTGCAATAATATAAATCTTGTAAGGACTGTAATATGGTCTGATATCTATATCATTGATCACCTGATCCCTGATCTCGTCAATTGTGATCGTTCCGGGTTTCTCATGACTGACCATAATAATGTCCGGATGATTCTTACCCATCGCCTTTTTGCAGGAGTCGCATTTCTGGCAGGGTTCTGTACCTCCGGCCTCACACTGAAGTGTTGCCGCAAAAGTCCCTGCAAGGAGCTTCTTACCAGAACCTGGTTCGCCGGTAAAAATATAAGAATGCGATATTTTTCCTGATTCTATTGCATTTTTTAAATGTCCGATAATCTCTTCATGTCCGATAATATTGTTAAATCCCATCATAAGAATCACCTCACCAGTCCGTTTTGTAAGATATTATACCATAAAAGAAGAACTATTGCACAGACTTTATATAATTTGCGATTTCTTTCACACAGTCATCAAGATTTATATTCTGAAAACGTTTCTCTATCCCTGCGTTCAGAATATTTTCCTCTGAAAAATCCGACTGATCTGCAATAAATCTTCTGCACATTTCCTCATATCTTGGATTTTCCTGTTCTCTCTCTCTATTAAGAGCACGACTCAGTCTTTCTCCATCTTCTACCTGGACATAAACAGGACAGACTGCATCTTCCCCATAGTATTTACGCATCTTTTTAAATGACTCCAGAGTACCGATTCCCAGATAATCGGAATCTGCAAGGTTCACCTGACCATCATCTGCAGTAAAATAAGTCCATATTCCATGAACCGTATGATATGCTCTCTCCTCGATAAGATTTCCGTTTTTTCTGAATTCTTCCAGTTTTCCGTCATCTACAAAATAATAATTTTTTCCATCCTGCTCTCCTGCCCTGATCGGGCGGGTTGTATACAGAATAAGTGTTTTCAGATTCAATTCTTTATGTGCGGCCAGAAGTGAATAGATTCTGTCTTTTCCGGATGCACTCTTTCCCATGATGTAAAAAATCTTTCCCATATCTGTTATGTTATTCCTTTGCCGGACTGTATTCTTCCTGTCCAATTTCATTTCGGGCAGCTACGCAGATTGTTTCAGCAGATGTATCACTGAGTCCCTGTACTTCCAGCCCCTGTTCCATGTATCTTCTCACATTTCTTACAAATTGTCCAGTTATCTGCTCTCCCGGCACAATAATCGGAATTCCGGGCGGATACAGATAAGCAAACTCTGCACTGACTTTGCCAACACTTTCTTTCAGAGAATATCGCCTTTGCTGCGCATCCACTGCCTGAGAAATTGTCATAAGCTGTGTCATTCTCGCATGAGAAGTATGATACTGCGATTCCTCCGACTCATCTGTTTGCTGTATCTCTGCATCAATCTCTTCAATTGCAGTACACAGTCTCTCAAATCCCTCTTCTGTATCTCCCACTGCTGCAATTCCAAGAACATATTTCTCAGCCGCCATTTCCATTTCAATGTGATATCTGTCACGAAGTATCTGATGGAGAAGGTGTCCGTTAACAGAAGTTCCGACTGTGGAGAACAACAGCTTGGATCTGTCAAAATCATAGATTCCACTGCCTTCGATCATAGAACCTTCAATCAGTTTTATTTTTTCACACTTTGAAAGACGCTGTCTGGCTTTCTCCAGATTGAAGGTAAATTCGCGAAACATCTGCTGCCCGTCTTTTCTCAGTTTATCCATACATGCATCCATACTCGCCATCAGAATATACGACGGACTGCTGGTCTGGTAAATCCCCATAAATCTCTTTATCTTTTCCACATCTGCCATATCACTGCATATATGAAGCACCGCCGTCTGAGTCATAGATGGCAGCGTTTTATGGAAACTCTGTATTACAATGTCAGCTCCCAGATCAGCAGCAGACACCGGAAAATATTTAGAATAATGAAGATGTGCACCATGTGCTTCATCCACAATAAGAGGAATCTTATGTCTGTGTACAACTTCTGCAATTGTCTTTATATCAGACACAACGCCGTCATATGTAGGCGAAGTAAGCAGAAAAGCCTGCACATCCGTATTTTCTTCCAGATATCTTTCCACACGTTCAGGAGAAATTCCTCCGTTTATCCCCAGTCTCTGATCTTCATGTGGATAAATATAGACCGGCTGAAGCTCACGTAAATACAATGCATGGTAAACAGCCTTGTGACAGTTCCTCGCGACAAGTATCTTCCCACCTTTATTTACACTTGCACTGACTGCTGCCAGAAGAGCCGCCGTACTTCCATTTACACTGAAGAAACATTTCTTTGTCCCATAAATCTGAGCTGCATATTCCTGTGCTTCTTTCAAAATTCCTTCCGCATGATGAAGATTGTCAAATCCTGAAATCTCTGTAATATCTCTCTCAAAAAGAAAGTCATCTGCTGAAGATGCCCTGTTTCTCTTATGTCCCGGCATGTGAAACGGATAATAGTCAGACTGCCCATAGCTTTCTAATTTTTTATATAATCTTTCCATTTTTTTTCCTTTTTTATACTAATTTCCAATACTCGTTCCAAATTTTCCACTGATTATTGCCTTTTCGTGCCTGGAGCATGGAACTTCCCTGATTCTGTTAAACTTTAAATCTATATCCTACGCCCCAGATTGTTTCAATATACTGAGGTTTTGCAGTATTAAATTCAATTTTCTCCCGGATCTTCTTGATATGGACAGTGACTGTTGCAATATCTCCCACAGATTCCATATCCCAGATTTCCCGGAACAACTCTTCCTTGGTAAACACTCTGTTCGGATTCTCTGCAAGGAAGGTAAGCAGATCATATTCCTTGGAAGTAAATGTTTTCTCCTCTCCGTTTACCCATACGCGGCGTGCAGTCTTATCAATCTTGATCCCGCGGATCTCCACAATATCATTTTTGCGTACATTTGAACCGATCAGACGATTATATCTGTCCATATGTGCCTTGACTCTGGCTACAAGTTCACTTGGACTGAATGGTTTTGTCATGTAATCATCTGCCCCCAGTCCCAGACCTCTGATTTTATCTATGTCATCTTTCTTTGCAGATACCATGATGATAGGAGTATTTTTTTCCTGTCTTACCTGCCTGCAGATATCAAAGCCATCCACTTCCGGAAGCATCAGATCCAGAATAATCAGGTCAAACTCCTCATTCAGCGCACGCGTCAGTCCGGTGTCTCCTCTGTTGCAGATTTCAACTTCAAATCCGGAAAGCTCCAGATAATCCTTCTCCAGATCTGCAATTGCCTCTTCATCTTCTATAATTAAAATTCTGCTCATTTCATTGGTACCTCCTGATACTTTCTAAGTACAAAATACATGATTGTGCCGATTCCAAGCCTGCTGGTTGCCCAGACCTTTCCTCCATGATCCTCCAGGATCTTTTTTACAATGGAAAGACCGATTCCGCTTCCTCCCTTGGATGAATTTCTCGACACGTCTGTTCTGTAAAAACGATCAAAAATAGACGGCAGATCCTTTGCTGCAATTCCTTTTCCATTATCTTCAATTTCAACCTGGATAAAATCTCCCACATCCTTTATGCGAATCTGGATGATACCTTTGGGTTTATCCATATATTTGATAGCATTGCTGATAATGTTATGAATAACACGCCGAATCTGTTCTCCATCTGCGATCACCTGCACATTATCCTCAACATAATTGGCATATACCAGTTCAATTCCTCTCGTTTCCAGTTCCAGTCCTACTTCTTCTGCACAATCACTGAAATAATTTTCTACATTCAGTTTACTGAAAGTATATGGAATTCTGTTGGTATCAATCTTTGAATAAAAAGTCAGCTCATTGATCAGATGATCCATCTCATTCGTCTTATTATAAATAGTCTTCACATAACGGTCTATTTTCTCCGGCGTATCCGCTACGCCGTCCATAATCCCCTCTACATATCCCTTTACCGCTGTGATCGGCGTCTTAAGATCATGAGAAATATTGCTGATAAGTTCTTTGTTTTCTTTATCCATGAGAACTTTCTCTTCTGCCGATTCCTTCAGCCGCTTTCTCATCTCCTCAAAATCCCGGCAAAGTTCCGAAAACTCATCGTCACCATCTACTTCCAGAACAAAATCAAGATTTCCCTCTTTGATATTCTGAGTGGCTTTCTTTAATTTAACCAGCGGTGTGGCAATACTTCTGTAAATCCATAATCCAATAGATAAAGCTGTGAATACTAATATTACCGTCGCAGTAAACAGCAGATCTTTTGCAATAATCCTTACCTGTGTCTGGCTGTGGGTGGATTCCCCTACTGAAATATCATACACCACTTCCGAGGAATCCTTTGTCTGCTGTGCAAACTTTGTATGACCTAATCCGTACAAAGTTGCCGAAAATAAAAGCAGAGGAACCAGAATACTCATACCGAATCCAACTATAATCCTTGTTTTTAACTTCATCCCGATCATCCTTTATCTGTTGATTTATAAGGTTTCTATAATTTTGCCCTCTGCAAGCATTATATCATAAAGTCTGTTTTACATATCTAAATTTTCTATAAAAAGAACAGGAATCATCTGTCCTGTTCTTTCAGATAATTCCTGTTTTATCCCATTGCACTGCAATTTTTGTGATATTCTGTAATTATTCAGCATTCCACTGTCTGTGCAAGTACTGAACAGTTACGATTTTCTTATTTAAGCAAGGTATTTTTTAAGGTCATCAACTTTATCCAGATGCTCCCATGGAAGGTCTACATCCGTACGTCCGAAATGTCCATAAGCAGCTGTCTGTCTGTAAATCGGTCTTCTCAGATCAAGCATCTTGATAATTCCCGCCGGGCGAAGGTCAAAGTTCTCACGAATGATCTCAACCAGCTTTGTATCAGAAAGTTTACCGGTTCCGAATGTTTCTACGTGGATAGATGTCGGATGAGCAACACCGATCGCATAGGAAAGCTGAATCTCACATTTATCTGCAAGACCTGCTGCAACAATATTTTTTGCAACATAACGTGCAGCATACGCTGCGGAACGGTCTACCTTTGTACAGTCTTTACCGGAGAAAGCACCGCCGCCATGACGTCCGGTTCCACCGTAAGTATCAACGATGATCTTACGTCCGGTAAGTCCGCTGTCACCATGAGGTCCGCCGATCACGAAACGTCCTGTTGGGTTGATGAAATATTTTGTGTTCTCATCTACCATATCTGCCGGAATGATCTCATCGAAAACATATTTCTTAATGTCCTCATGGATCTGCTCCTGAGTTACATCCGGATCATGCTGTGTAGAGCATACTACTGCATCGATACGGATTGGTTTTCCGGCTTCATCATATTCTACAGTAACCTGTGTTTTTCCGTCCGGTCTTAAATACTTTAAGGTACCGTCTTTACGGATCTTCGTTAACTGACGTGCAAGTTTGTGTGCCATGTTGATGGCATATGGCATATACTCTTCTGTCTCATTGGAAGCATAACCAAACTGGATACCCTGGTCACCTGCTCCGATAGCATCAATTTCATCTTCACCCATTTTTGCTTCAAGAGCTTTATCTACGCCAAGAGCGATATCAGCAGACTGTTCATCGATTGCTGTGATAACTGCACATGTATCAGCATCAAATCCATATTTTCCACGTGTATATCCGATTTCGCGGATAGTATCTCTTACGATTTTCTGGATATCAACATATGCATTTGTTGTAATCTCACCCATAACAAGTACAAGACCTGTAGTTGTAGCAGTTTCACATGCAACACGACTCATAGGATCTTTTTCCATAAGAGCGTCAAGAATAGCATCGGAAATAGCATCACACATTTTATCCGGATGGCCTTCAGTTACAGATTCAGAAGTAAATAAAATTTTCTCCATTGTGTTCTCCTTTTTTATTCATTTACAATTGTTTCCCGACCGCAGAATAACCCACAGCCATTTATGTACTGTATCAACAGATTATTTCTCTCCGCTGATACTTTTCCGTTAACAAAAAGAAACAGCCCGAAGTAATCGGACTGTCTGATTATCTCAACAATCCTCTTATTGTTCGATCACTCGCTCAGGTTGGCACCTTCCTACACAAACAGGGGTTGCCGTGGCTTCGCAGATCCTTTGTATCTCCACCACTCTGAATAAAAGGCTATTACTAATTATTAACTTGCATTAATTAAGATTGCTGCATATCATACAATATACTTAACCCTTACAAATGTCAAGTAATTTTTTGGTATTTTTTATCATCCCACCCTGAGACGGAATTTCTGGATTTCTTTCTCATTGGATACTCTCTCAATCTCAGCACCGAGAGATCTCAGCTTATCTTCAAAATTCTCGTATCCTCTCTGGATATATACGATATCATCAACAACTGTGATTCCATCTGCTGCAAGACCTGCGATCACCAGGGCTGCACCTGCACGCAGATCCGGTGCACTTACTCTCGCACCTGTAAGCTTCTTCACACCATCAATAATTGCTGAATTTCCCTCAACTTTGATGTTTGCTCCCATACGTGAAAGTTCGTCCGCATACTTGAATCTGTTCTCAAAAATACTCTCTGTTACAATACTGGTTCCCTCTGCAAGTGCCAGAGTTACAGCAATCTGTGGCTGCATATCTGTAGGATATCCGGGATATGGAAGAGTCTTTACATGAGTACGGTGAAGTCTCTTTGGTGCACGTACACGAACTGCATCATCAAATTCCTCAACCTCACATCCAATTTCTTCAAGTTTAGCCGTAGTTGCTTCCAGATGCTTCGGAATTACATTCTTAACTGTTACATCTCCGCCTGTTGCTGCCGCAGCAAACATAAATGTACCTGCCTCGATCTGATCCGGAATAATAGAATACTCTGTACGGTGGAGCTTCTCCACACCTTTAATACGGATCACATCTGTACCTGCACCTTTAATATTTGCCCCCATACTGTTCAGGAAGTTGGCAACGTCAACTACATGCGGTTCTCTTGCGGCATTTTCCAAAATAGTACGTCCCGGAGCCAATGAGGCTGCCATCATAATATTGATCGTTGCACCTACAGAGACAACGTCAAGGAAAATATGGCTTCCATGAAGTTCATCTGCTTTCGCAACAATTGCTCCATGCATGATATCTACATCTGCACCAAGCGCTCTGAATCCCTTCAGATGCTGGTCGATCGGACGGCTTCCGATGTTGCATCCACCTGGAAGCGGTACCTCTGCATGTTTATACTTACCAAGAAGTGCTCCCAGCAGATAGTAGGAAGCTCTGATCTTCTTGATATATTCATAATCAACACTTACATCTCCAATTGTAGATCCGTTAATCTTCACAGTAGATTTATCAATACGGTCTACCTGTGCTCCAATACCAGCGATCGCTTCAAGCAATACATTGATATCCCTTACATCCGGCAAATTCTCTATCAGAATCGTCTCATCAGTCATTATGGCTGCTGCAAGAATAGCAAGTGCCGCATTCTTGGCACCGGCAATCTCAACTTCACCGACTAAAGGGTTGCCTCCTTTTATAACATACTGTTCCATATCACACCTCTTATTTATTTTCACTCCATGAGCAGAATTAATGGTCACTGTTCACTCTGTTTTTCGTTTTCTGCGAACATGTAACTTCTGTTTCAAATGCATATATGTTTATACTAAACGATCATCCTATTTTAAAGTCAGTTGTATATTATATCATATATTTATCATTTGTAAACAAAAATTATTTACCACTGTCCTTTTCCCGAGCTGTAATAATCACTTTCCCTGCTCTTTGATATGTATTATCTCCAGAATTGCCCGAAGACTTTCATCCAAATCTTTCCCTTCTTCATCTACCACAATGTCTGCATATTTCTCGTATAAGGGAACTCGCTCCTCATATAAACTCTTCAAGGTCTGTCCTTCTTTCAGAAGAACTCCCCGCTTCTTAAGATTTCCAAGCCGTTTCTCAAGAGACTCCAGAGAAAGGCTGAGGTAAACTACCTTCCCAATTGATTTCAAGTGTTCCATGGCTTCACTGCAATATACCACACTTCCCCCTGTAGCAATCACAGTATTCTCTGTCTCAATGGAAGCATTGACACGATTTTCAATCCTTTTGAAACCATCATCTCCTTCTTCATCAATGATATGATAAAGACGTCTTTTTTATTCTTTTTGTATTAAAAGGTCTGAATCTAAAAATTCATATCCAAGTATTTTCGCAAGAACAACGCCCAGTGTGCTTTTACCTGCACCGGGCATTCCAATTAATGTTATATTATTCATTTTCATTCGATACTCCTTTAAATAATAACACATAAGAGCCATTATTGCAATCACATTAAAAAATTGTTACTGAGTTCGTTGAAAAATTGTTACTGAGTTCGGTTTTTTAATGGGTGATTTTTAAGTTTCTGATTATGCTTTTTTCCTTTTTTTACGCTATATCCAAAGGTGCCCAGTTTCTTTCCAAGTCCCAGATATTCTCCATGGGAATATACCATCAGTTTTGACTGATTCAGCTGAAATTTATTATTTTTATCCATATAGGCTTCGTCCGCATGCACTGCAACTACTTCCGCAAGGAACATGTGATGAG
>OIDQ01000540.1_pt1 | contig 17833 bp, 11 predicted proteins | sample 1581511 | NCBI WGS metagenome assembly OIDQ01 (sample SAMEA3882526, study PRJEB24775) | human gut metagenome | biome: human-associated habitat; feature: intestine environment; material: feces | place: Netherlands | collected 2009/2010
ACGCAACGATCGCCGTGGCCGCCGTATGAGTGGCCGTGACCGCGATTACGACGAGCGTGACGAGCGTCGCGGCAGGGGCGATCGCAATGATCGCAACGACCGTAACGATCGCGCCGACCGCATGGACCGCAACGCCGACCGCGACCAGCGCAACGATCGTATGGATCGCGCCGACCGCGACCAGCATCGCGACGAGCCGAAGGAAGACCTCGTGCCGGTCGCCGGCATCGTCGACGTGCTCGACTCCTACGCGTTCGTGCGTACGTCCGGCTACCTGCCGGGACCGAACGACGTGTATGTCTCCATGGGCCAGGTCAAGAAGTACGGCCTGCGCAAGGGCGACGCCGTGCACGGCTCCATCCGCGCCCCGCGTGAAGGCGAACGTCGCAACCAGCGTCAGAAGTTCGTGCCGCTGCAGTCCATCGACTCCATCAACGGCATGAGCGTCGAGGAAGCGCAGCATCGTCCGCAGTTCAGCAAGCTCACCCCGCTGTATCCGCAGGAACGCCTGAAGCAGGAGACCACGCCGAACAAGCTCACCGGCCGCCTCATCGACATCGTGGCGCCGATCGGCAAGGGCCAGCGTGGCCTGATCGTGTCCCCGCCGAAGGCCGGCAAGACCATCACCCTGCAGAACATCGCCAACGCGATCGCCACCAACAATCCGGAAGTCCACCTGATGGTCGTCCTCGTGGACGAACGTCCGGAAGAGGTCACCGACATGGAACGCACGGTGCAGGGCGAGGTCATTTCCTCCACCTTCGACCGTCCGGCCTCCGACCACACCACCGTCGCCGAACTGGCCATCGAACGCGCCAAGCGTCTCGTGGAGCTCGGCCAGGACGTGGTGGTGCTGCTCGACTCCATGACCCGCTTGGCCCGCGCCTACAACATCGCAGCCCCGGCCTCCGGACGCATCCTGTCCGGCGGTGTGGACGCGCAGGCGCTGTACCCGCCGAAGAAGTTCTTCGGTGCGGCCCGCAACATCGAAAACGGCGGCTCCCTGACCATCATCTCCTCCGCGCTGGTGGAAACCGGTTCCAAGATGGACGAGGTGATCTTCGAGGAATTCAAGGGCACCGGCAACATGGAACTGCGCCTGAGCCGTGAGCTCGCCGACAAGCGCCTGTTCCCGGCCATCGACGTGAACGCCTCCGGCACCCGCCGCGAGGAGCTCATCACCGATCCGCAGGAACTGCCGATCATCTACCGTCTGCGTCGCCTGCTGGGCGGCCTCGAGCCGGAACAGGCCTACCAGACGCTTGTGCCACGCCTGAAGAAGACAGCGACCAACCGCGATTTCATGGCGTCGCTCATCCAGCAGAGCGGCAACGCCACCAACGGCAACTGAGTCGTCGGCTGCAAGCGAATCTGAAGGTTTGAGGGGCTGCATGGCAATCGCCGTGTAGCCCCTTTCCTATGCGTACGTTTCGACGAATTTCGTGAAATTGACCATTTTTTGGACAACGTTGTCAATTAAAAAATAGGTAAAAATACGACGAGAAAAGATAAATGGGAAAAATATATATGGTCGATATGGGGGTATGAGCTAAATAAAACAAAGATATTTCATGACAGCGTTGCGCCGTCCGGATAAACTGCGGCGATTCCGCGACGGTATGTGCGCGGTAGTGGGTATGGTAAGGAAGAAAAAGAACATGGAACTGCAGTGGGGACGGTCGATTGCGGCCGGTGCAGTGGATTGTTGGAAAAGGGGTATGAATGACCAACAGTGACAATGGTCCGGTAGACGCACGTACGGTTGCGAGCCAGCTCGACGCGACCGATGGCGTAATCCTCGACATGCTTGAAAAGGATGGCCGAGCCACGCTGTCCCACCTTTCCGAGGCGACAGGCCTGTCCGTGTCCGCCGTGCAGTCGCGCGTGCAGAAGCTTGAGCGTCGCGGCGTGATCCGAGGCTACAAGGCGGTTATCGACGACGAGCGCCGCGGCCTTGCGGTGAACGCCTACATCGCGGTCACGCCCATCGATTACTCCCAGGAAGCCGAGATTCCAGACAAGCTCAAAAACATCGACGGCATCATGTCCTGCGATTCCGTCGCCGGTTCGCCCAGCTTCATGCTCACCGTTCGCGTCGAATCGCCCAGCAAGCTCGAAGAGCTGTTGAACCTCATCCATCGCACGGTGTCGGTCAGCACCGAAACCACCATCGTGCTGCAGCGTTACTTCGCGAAGTGACCGCTGTTCGGCAGATGTCGCGGTAGGGTGCGCGGTAGGCTTATACCCATGAGCGACAGCGAACATGACTGGCTTCGGCCAGAAGAAGAAACCGAATCCGAAACCATCATCGACGCGCGCACCGCGCAGAACAACCCCGAAGTGGCCGATGTGGTGGCTAAAATCGCCTCGCTGCGCCAATCGATAGACAACGTCGACACCGCCATCGTCTCGCTGCTGGCGGAACGGTTCAAATACACGTCGCAGGTGGGTGTGCTCAAGGCGCGTGCGGGCTTCGCGCCGGCCGATTACCAGCGTGAACATGCCCAGATCGAGCGTCTGCATCGCATTGCCGACGAAGCCGGACTGGATCCGGAAATCGCCGAAATGTACCGCGAATTCGTGGTGACCGAGGCCAAGCGCCGCCACAAGCGCATCGCCGAAAACGGGGGAGACCCGGGCGTACTCGACGTTTTCGCCTGAGCCGTCCGTTTTCCGCGCGCCCCGCGCGAACGTCCATTGCCGACGGGCATGCCGGGCACTACATTAAATGCCTTGGAAAGTTGTTTCGATTGCGATTGAGAGGTCCGGCATGCGCCACGCCACCGCGAACCGTCCATCCGGTGCCCGACGCCCGCTTGCCGCGGCGATCGCGGTCGCCGTCATCACCGCCGCTCCCGTCGCGGCAGTCGGCGTGAACGACGCGATATCGGCCTTGCAACAGAATGGGCAGTACGCGGCCGATGCATCGCATGATGACGTGATGAGCGCCTACACCTCCATCGACAAACCAGGCCGCCTTTTCCTGACCAACAGCGGATCCTCCACGTCGAAACGCGTTCCCAAAGGCGTTGTCGCATTGCCGTGGAAAATATCCGCCTCCTTCACCCTCAACGGGCCCGACGTAAGCGTTTCCGACGTTTCCGGCGCTTCCGGCATGATCGGCATACGCATCGCCCTGCATGCCACGAAACCCGACGTGACCGCCAATCTGACGCCAATCGTCGCCTTCACCATTCCCGGACTCGTCGGCAGTGACGTGACCGCCGATGACGGCGTGCTCGTCTCATCCGACAACACCTCGACCCTGGTGGCTGCGGTCGGCAAACCGGGCGAGGACCTGACCTTCAACGCCTACGTGACGGCGAAGCACTTCACCATGAGCTCACTGTCCATCGCCGCGGTGGAAGGCAACGTTCAGCAATCACTGCCTGACCTGACCAAGCGCGCAACCACCTTGGTGGACGGTCTGACCAACGTCGGCTCGCAACGCAACCGCAAGCTCATCGCCCAACTGGAACAGCTCAGAGACAACGAGAAAGCGCTTGCCAAACAGACCATCGCCGTACGTTCCAAAGCGCACGATCAGGCGTTCGACGGCTACATCGACGCGTACGTGGGCTCATACACCACGCATCTGTCCGGTTCGATCGGCAACGCCACACAGCTTCCCGCCATTCTCGGCACCGCGTCCGAACTGAACGGCGATACCTCCGTAGCTAAATCCGTGGCAGACCTGGCCAACGCCGTCAACGACGTGAGCGCCGCATACCGGCATATCGGCGCGGCCGACGCCGTCGACGAGGTGATTCGCACCATCGAACAGCGCGGCACATCCGGCTTGGTGAACGAGCTCACCAAGCGCGCCGGCGAGGAACAACAGCGCGGCTCCAAAGACTACAGTGCCGGCCAATCGCAGCTGTCCGCGGCCATGATCCCGTATTCGATGGATTTCACCGACGCATACACGGCTCGGCTTAAGGAACTGGGCGCCACCGCAGGCACGGCTGGCAGCTACGAAACCCAGGCGATCGCCGACGTGCGTGCCGGCATCAAAGACAATGAGAAGCTCAAAACCGCGTCCGACAAGGTGTCCGCGGCGATGACCGCGTTGGCGGACGCCAGCGAGCACACCGGACAGGCCAGCGCATTCCACCAGATCGTGCTGCGATTCGCCGACCAGCTGGATTCGGATGACGACACGTCCGAATCGGGCGCTGCCGATGACGCTTCTGTGCTGGACACGTTGCGTTCCGCCTCCGCCAGCCAATCGTTGTGCGCGAAAGCCGAGAAACGGCGGTCCCGTGCGCAACGCAAGGCCGAACGCGCGCAGGCGAAGAACAACACCGCCGATTCGACCAGCTTGGTCGATGACAAGAACGCCATCAGCATGGATGATGTGATGAGCTACGCGGGCGGACTACGCCCGTCGTTCGGCGCCGCAGCGGACACCACGTCGAAGAATGTGGCGAAAGTCGGGGGAGTGGACGGCTCTTCGAAGAACAGCGGTGGCGATTCGTCCGACGGTTCGGTGGATTCGTCCGCCAGCTCGCTACCAATTACCGGCTATGGCTTGGCGAAAACCGGTTTCACGCCGGATAATGGCGATTTGATTGACGAGACGGTCGAATTGGCCGCCGCTGCGGAAGTTTTCGACGATGCGCTGCAGGCCGGATTGGGTGGGAACGGTTCCGGAAATTCGTCCGCTGGCCCGCAGTACCTCCTGTCCGTTCCGGTGCTGTAGAGCACGCGGTTTGTGCGATGCGCTAAATCCGATAGTGCTCCGTCGCTTACGTGGTACGTTTCGGGGTTTTTGATTGCGATTTCCGCCTCCGCTTGTGCATTCGTTGAGATTACGCCCATAAAAACCATTTTTCGCGTACGGGTTTGTGCGCAGGGGCAGGAATGTACGCTGAGAACAGCCGAGAACGGGATAAGGACGGTTCTATGCGCGCACGTCTTGCGATTTAGGGCGATTCTGCACGGACGTGAGCAAAAGGGGATATGATTTCGACCGTTTTGCCTGCGATTTATACCCCTTTTCGCTCACGAAAGCATTTTTCCCGCGATTTTGACTGAATATGAGCAAAAGGGGGCACGGTTAGTTGCAGACAGTGACGGGATATACGAGGGGCCTCTCCTTCATGCAAAGGAAAGGCCCCTCGTATGTGGGTGAAGTGAGCGGCTGCGCTACAAAAGCCGCTGGCGGCTCACCTCAGAGACTCACTTCTTCGGTTTCTTGGCCGGCGGTTCGCCTAGCTCGCTTTCGGCGACCGTCACATCGGCGGCCTCGTCCTCACCCTCGGCGGCAGCCGGTGCGGTGAAGGCGATCGGTCCGGTCACGCGACCAGCTTCGGCGATATCGCCCAGCGCGGCCTCGATGGACCCGCGCACATCGTCGGCAACGGCAAGCGTCACAGACAAGATCGGGGTCTTCATCGAAACCTTGGCCTTCGACTTGATGCCACGCAGCGCGGCCAGAGCCTCACCGGCATGAGCAAGCAGATCGGCGGATGCGTCGCCGGCGGCGGCCGCGTACACGTCGGCCACAGGCCATGCGGCGCGGTGCACGGAGCCCTCGCCCTCATGCATCCAGCTCCACACCTCTTCGGTGGCATACGGCAGGTACGGGGCCAGCAGGCGCGCGAACGCATCAAGACCCAGGCCCAGCGTGGTGCGTGCGGACTTCACCGCGGCCTCGCTCGGCACGTTGCCGGTGGAATCGGCGGTGCCGTAGGCGCGGTTCTTGACCAGCTCGATGTAGTCGTCGCAGAACTGCCAGAAGTAGTTCTCGATGACTTCCAGAGCCTTGGAATGCTCGTAGTTGTTGAGATCGTCGGTGGCTTCGCGGACCACGGCGGCCATCTTGGACATCGCGGAACGGTCGATCGGCTCGGTCACGTCGGCCGGGTTCCATGCGGCGACTGCCGGAGCGCCCACGTGATGGTTCTCGTCCTCACGGCCGATGGCTAGCGCGAACTTGGTGGCGTTGAGCAGCTTGATGGCAAGACGACGGCCGATCTTCATCTGGCCTTCGTCGTACGTGGCGTCCAGGCCCAGACGTGCGGCGGCGGCCCAGTAACGCACCGCGTCGGCGCCGAACTGTTTGATCGGCTTGTCCGGCACGACCACGTTGCCCTTGGACTTCGACATCTTCTTGTGGTCCGGATCGAGGATCCAGCCCGACAGCGTGGTGTTGGCCCACGGCAGGCACTTGTTCTCGAGATGCGCGCGATCCATGGTGGAGAACAGCCAAGTGCGGATGATGTCCTGGCCCTGCGGACGCAGATCCATCGGGAAGGTGGCATTGAAGATCGCCTGGTTCTCCTCGCCCGGTTCCTCCCAGCGGGTCACGATCTGCGGGGTGAGCGACGAGGTGGCCCAAGTATCCATGATGTCCGGCTCGGCGGTGAAGCCGCCCGGCACGTCACGCTGGTCCTCGGTGTAGCCTTCCGGCACATCGTCGGTCGGATCGATCGGCAGACGGTCCTCGCTCGGGGTGATCGGATGATCGTAATCCGGGGTGCCATCCTCCTTCACCGGGTACCACAGCGGGAACGGAACGCCGAAGAAGCGCTGGCGGGAGATCAGCCAGTCGCCGTTGAGGCCGTGCACCCAGTTCTCGTAGCGCACGCGCATGAAATCGGGGTGGAAGTTCAGCTCCTTGCCGCGCGCGATGAGCTCGGCGTTCAGCTTCTCGTCGGTGCCGCCGTTCTTCAGGTACCACTGGCGGGAGGTGACGATTTCGAGCGGCTTGTCGCCCTTCTCGTAGAAGTTCGTCATACGCTTGGTCGGGGTCGGCTCGCCGTCCAGATCGCCGGACTCGCGCAGCTTGTCGACGATGATCTTGCGGGCGGAGAACGTGGTCTTGCCAGCGGTTTCGGCAAAGACCTCGCGGCCGGCCGGGTCCTCGATCCAGTCCGGGGTATCCATCACGATACGGCCGTTGCGCTGGATGATCGGGCGGGTGGGCAGCTTCAGGTCGCGCCACCACTCGACGTCGGTTACATCACCGAACGTACAGCACATGGCGATGCCGGCGCCCTTGTCCATTTCCGCCGCCTTATGCGCCAGAATCGGCACCTTCACATGGAACAGCGGGGAGTAGACGTACTGGCCGAAATACTGCTTGTAACGCTCGTCGTCCGGATGCGCGATCAGCGCGCCGCAGGCGGCCAGCAGTTCCGGACGGGTGGTCTCGATGTAGATCGGGGTGCCGTCTTCGAAACGGAAGGCCAACTTGTGGTAGAAGCCCGGGTATTCGCGCGATTCCAGTTCGGCCTGCGCCACTGCGGTCTGGAACGTCACGTCCCACAGGCCCGGGGCGTCCTTCTGATACGCCTCTCCGCGAGCCAGGTTGCGCAGGAACGCTTTCTGGGCCACGCGCTGCGGATGCTCGCCGATGGTGTGGTAGGTCTGCGACCAGTCGATGGACAGGCCGAGGGAGCGCCACAGCGCCTCGAACTGCTTCTCGTCCTGGGCGGTGAGCTTTTCACACAGTTCGATGAAGTTCTTACGGGAGATCGGCACCTGGTCCTTGGCGTCGATCTTCTTGCCATCGGTGCCTTCGAACGGCGGCACGAAATTCGGATCGTACTTCAGGGAAGTGTCCACGCGCACGCCGTAATAGTTCTGCACACGGCGTTCGGTCGGCAGGCCGTTGTCGTCCCAGCCCATCGGGTAGAACACGTCGTAGCCGTTCATGCGCTTGAAACGCGCGATCACATCGGTGTGCGTGTAGGAGAACACGTGGCCGACGTGCAGGTGGCCCGAAACGGTGGGCGGCGGGGTATCGATGGAATAAACGGCCTTACGGTCGCGGGTGCCCTGGAACTTGTAGACTCCGCTCTCGTCCCAGACTCCGCGCCACTTGTCTTCGAGACCGTCCACGCCGACCTTGTCGGGCAGCGGCGTGAGGTTCGCGTTGATGGTGTTATCTTGGCTTTCAGTCATAGTCGCTAGTCTAGAAAGCGAATGTGACAACTGCCGTCGTATCAGCGCCTATCGAACCGAATGCCGGAATCGCAGGCAAATCGCGGAAAATCCACATAAAAAACCGTGGAAAAATCAGTGCAGCGTCAATCTGTTCAACGGCAGCAGACGATCGGTCAGATTCTTCGGATACCCCTGCAGCCCATCGGAAACGGCAAGGAAGTTCTTGCGCGTGTACAGCCAGTCGCTGGCCGCGTTCTCGCTGACGGCGCGCGCGTAATCGCGCATGCGGGCCTGATAATCGTTGTCGTTGGTCGCGGCCATGGCATTGGCGTAAGCCTGCTGCGCGTCGCCGTTCTCGAAATGGAACACGGACTGGCCGTTATCGAAGACGCTTGCGTCACCTTCGTCGCTCATGGTGGTCAGCGCGATGTTATAGGTGCCGGCGTTCATGCGTTCCGTCACGTCCGCGGCGGAATCGAGCACTTCCAGATTGGTGTTGATATTGAGGTTTTCGATGGCGGTTTTCACGTCGTTGCCGATGCTTTCGTATTCCTTCGGCACCAGAATGTCGATTGGCGCGATGTAGTTCACTCCGAAATACGTGCGCATCCGTTGCCCCTGTTCGAGGTTGTAGGGGTACAGGCCGCTCAGGTCCTCATACCCGTCTTCCAGCGGGCTGATCGGCCCTCCCAGCGGCGCGTACGCGTCGGGCGCGTTCTTGGCGATGGTCTTCGCATCGATGGCGTATCGCGTCATCTTGCGAATCTGCTCGTCGGAGAAGGGGCTGTTGTTGTCGTTGTTGAACGCGAGCATCACCTTGTCGAAGCTGATGCCGCTGTCCGCGGTAATACCGTTGGTTTTGCCCAGTTCCGAGGCGGTTGAAGCGCTCAGCGGCAGCGCCATGCTGATTTTGCCGGCTTTCATGGCATCGGCCATGGATTCCTCGTTGGCGTAGTAGTAGAGCGTCACTTGCGATGATACGGCTTTTTTGCCCCAATACGAGTCGTTGCGTTGCAGCACGATTTGCGATTGGTCCGCGGTTGACACGGTGAATGGTCCCGATCCGACCGCCGATTTCGCATAGTTGGTTTTGCTTTCCGCGTCGTACACGATGCCTGCACGGCCGGCCAGCGCGCGCAACAGCCGCGGATTCGGCTTGGCGAGCGTGATGACCACCGTATTCGCATTGGGATTGGTGATTTCCTTCAGATCACCAAGCTGGTCGGCTCCCACGTAATGGTTGTTGACGGCGTTCTGCAGCGACCAGACCACGTCGGACGAGTCGAGTTTGTGCCCATTGGCGAACGTCATGCCGCCGTTCAACGTGAACGTGTACGTGAGACCGTCGTCGGAAGTCTGCCAGGAGCTGGCGATTCCCGGCTGCAGCTTGTTGGTTTCGCTACGTGACACCAGCGTTTCGTATACGTTGCCGAGCAGCGCTTGCTCCACGGCGGTGCCTTGTTCGGTGCGGATGTCAAGCGATTTCGGCGCGTCGTCTTCGATGCCGACGGTCACCGACGAGTCGGAGACGAGCGTGTCGAAGGATGTGATGGGATTCTTGCGGCCTGTCAGCGACAGTCCCAGCCACAGCAGCACACTGAGCACGAGCGCGACGCCGAAGAAAATCAGCCAGCGCGTCGCCTCGGCTTTCAGATTACGTTTCCGCCCGTTTTCATCCATGCACCCGAGTCTAGTTGACGCGTGCTACACGCCCGATGGCCGGGTGCGATTCGACGGAGTGCCGGCGTGGCGGCTGGCATGCGTCGGAATCACGCGGCGAACGCGCCCGGACACGTGTCGTTGAGAGGGCAGTCGGCGCAATCCGGTTTTCGCGCATGGCAGATGGCACGGCCATGCGATATCAAACGGTGAGACAGATCGGTCCATTCTTCGGGAGGGAAGCAGGCGGTGACCTCACGTTCGATGGCCACCGGGTCAGGGGAGGGGCTCGCCCAGTCGGACCGCCACCGCAATCGCCCAGTCACACGAATCACATGCGTGTCCACAGGAAAACCGGGCACGCCGAACGCGTTGCCCAACACCACGTTCGCGGTTTTGCGGCCCACGCCCGGCAGGCTGACCAGCGAAGCCATATCGGCCGGCACCTCGCCCCCGAATCGCACGCAAAACTCATGCGACAGCCCGATGATATTGCGCGCTTTCGTACGGAAGAAGCCGATGGTGCGGATGATGTCCTCGACGTGCTCGGGATTCGCGGCGGCAAGCTCCGCCGGACCGGGATATTCGCCGAACAGTTCCGGCGTGACCATGTTCACGCGCTTGTCGGTGGTCTGCGCGCTCAACACCGTAGCCACCAGCAGTTCGAAAGGAGAATTGAAGTTCAACGCGCATTTCGGATCGGGAATCTCCACGCACAACTGCTCGTATTCCTGATGTATGCGCGCGATCCGCGCCTTCTTCGATTCCCGAGGCATGCCTCCAGCCTACCCCTCGCATGCGGACGAACGCGGAAAACCTATGGAAACGTCGCAATCGGCAAAAACAGCGAAAATCCATCGAAAAAACGACAGAAAATCAGCAAAAAACAACAGAAAATCAGCGAAAGGCCAATGAAAACAAACGAAACCCGTCGAACATCAACGGAATGATCGCAAGAAAAAGTCAGCTTTCGCCGGATTCGCCGTGAGCCGCATCCTTGGCCGCGGCCTCATGCTCATCCTCTTCCGGCGGATCGAAACGATAGCCGACGTTGCGCACGGTGCCGATGAGATGCTCGTACTCGCCACCCAGCTTGGCGCGCAGACGACGGATATGCACGTCCACAGTGCGGGTGCCGCCGTAATAGTCGTAGCCCCACACCTCCTGCAGCAGCTGCGCACGCGTGAACACGCGGCCCGGATGCTGCACCAGATACTTGAGCAGCTCGAACTCCTTGTACGCCAAGTCGATCGGATGGCCATGCAGGCTGGCCGTATAACCGTTGGTATCCACCACCAGATCGCCGGAACGGATCAGGCCATCCTCGTTCTGCACGCCCTGCTCGCCGGTGCTAGCGGCAGTGCTGGCCGGCGCATTGCCCCGTTCGGACACCAGACGCAGACGCCCCTCCACTTCGGCGGGGGAAGCGGAGGCCACCACCACATCGGCGATGCCCCACTGCGAATTCACCACGGTGAAACCACCCTCGGTGAGAATCAGCACAATCGGCGTGGACAGTCCGGACGCGTGAATCAGGCGGCACAGCGTTTTCGCGGTGGCCAAATCGTCACGCGCATCAAGGAAAAGAATGGTGTTCTCCGGCATCTTCACCAAGCTCGCCGCATCCATCGGCAGAACGCGCACGCGGTGGGACAGCAACGCCAGCGAGGGAAGAACGGTGGCCGGGTCGCTAGCGAACGTCATAAGCGTAAGATCCGTCACGTCAGCTCCCTCATGTTCCCTATAACTGATGCCGCGATTGTACACTCGGTATGTGTTATCGGCGTTTCCTCGATTGTAACCGAAGTATGTGGACACTTACGGCTACATTTATTCATATTGCATACGGAATGACCACAATATGAAAAGGGGGTCCGAGATGACCGCTGAGAAGGCCACCGCCCAGGAAGCCACGCGGAAAGTCGCTTTTGCCAAGGTCCTGGCGATTCAGATCATCGCATACGTGGTGCTGGTGGCGCTCGCATTGGTTCCCGGCATGATGTACGGCGACGCCGCCAAACCGGCCGCGGTTCCGTTCACGATCATCGCCTCGCTGGCGATGGTCGTGCTGCTGGTGGTGTTCAGTCCGTTCCGCGACGGCGTCGCCGGCCATGTGATCGCCGCGATCGCAGGCCTGCTGTCGGCGATCTGCGCCACGACCGTGATGCTGGGCAATGTGATCTTCCCCGCCGGCCTGGATGGCGGCAAAAGCTTCTCCATGGAGGAAGCGTGGATCGCCGGCGTGGGCGGACTGCTGATCGTGCTGATCATCGTATCCTTCGGCCGGCAGATGGCCCGCGAAAACCGCACGCACCTGATTCGCTCGCTGTCGCACAGCGTGGTCGAAGGCGTCGCCATGATCGCCAGCGCGGGCTGGTGCTTCCTGCCGGTGCTCCTGCCGACAACGCATTCCAAGGCCGCCGCCATGTCCGCTGCCTCCGGAGCCACGGTGGACATGTTCAGCAACGTGACCACGACATGGGTCGTCGCCACGATCGTGACGGTATTGGTGGCCGTGGCGTTCGCCGTGTGCTCGTACTTCTGGCACCGCGACGCCGACCCCGAGCCGGATGCGCGTTCGCCGTGGATCGGCCTCGCACTGCTGCCGGTCATGCTGACCGGTCTCGCAGTCGGTCTGGCGGCGCTCGCCATCGTCGTGCTGTAAACGGCTGTTCTAATGACAAAGCCCGTAATCGCAATGATTACGGGCTTTTATTATGTTGGATTGGCAGTCAACCGAGGAATCCGAGATGCTCGAACAGCACCTTCACGCCGATAAGAATCAGCACGATGCCGCCGGCGATCTGCGCGGGCTTCTGCCACCGCGAGCCGAACGCGCGGCCGATATACAGGCCGGCGGCGGAGAACAGGCCGGTGGTGATGCCGATGATGACCACCGACAGCCAGATGTTGAGCGTCATGAAAGCGAAGCTCACGCCGACCGCGAATGCGTCGATGCTGCAGGCCACGGCGAGCGGCAGCATGTGCTTCCAATCGAATTCAGGGGTTTCCTTGGCGTTCTCCTCGTCCTCTTCGAACGCCTCGCGTACCATATTGCCGCCGATTAGGGCGAGTAGGCCGAAAATGATCCAATGGTCCACGGCGGTCACGTATTTGCTGAACGTGCTGGCCGCGAAATAGCCGAGCAGAGGGAAAAGCGCCTGGAATCCGCCGAACCACAGGGCGGTTTTGAACGCATCGACGCCGCGAAGCTTCTTGACGGTCAGGCCTTTGCCAATGGAGACAGCGAACGCGTCCATGGACACGGACACGCCAATAAGCAGAATCTGAATGAGCATAGCTGGTGAAAAGGTTCATCCCGACGGTCTCCCCACGGGATGGGCCTCGACGGATTGCGTTCCGCCTACGCCTAGGAGTACCGACACAGAACTGCCGCACGCGGATGTGATATGTGACGTCCAGCGGGCTTTGAATTCAGCGAATACTGTTCGCATGCCGAAAATTACAAGAGACCACTATACCGCGGTACGAAGAAATCGGACGCTTTGGTCCGTTGGACTCCCCGCAACGGCACCTGGCCTCCACTGGCTGGAAAAGAGGAAAAGCCCACTGCCGGGGGCAGTGGGCTTTGACATAAAAAGGGGAGAAGCGATCACTTCTCGCTATCAGCGAGGCGCTTGCGGGCTGCGACGATTTCCTCCTCGGCCTTGGCGGCGCCAGTCCAGTAATCGCCCGGCAGGACTTCCTTGCCCGGCTCCAGAGCCTTGTACTGCTCGAAGAAGTGCTTGATTTCAGCCTTGTGGTACTCGGAAACATCTTCGACATCCTTGATGTCGTCGAAACGCACATCAGCCGGAACGCAGAGCACCTTGTCGTCTCCGCCAGCCTCGTCGACCATGTGGTACAGGCCAACGGCGCGGCATTCCACCACGCAGCCCGGGAACACGGAGTTCGGAATCATGACGAGTGCGTCGAGCGGATCGCCGTCCTCGCCCAGAGTGCCGTCGATGTAGCCATAGTCATCCGGGTAACCCATGGAAGTGAACAGGGTGCGGTCCAGGAACACGCGGCCGGTCTCGTGATCCACTTCGTACTTGTTCTTGGAGCCGCGCGGAATTTCCACCACGACGTTGAAGGTTTCTGCCATTGTTTTCTCCTTGATCGATATGATCAGTAGTAGTTCGTTACTTAGGATACCCGCTTTCACGCCATGTCGGCACCATTTTCCGGATACCTATATGAATGGTGCTCAGTGCTGGGGAGATAAGGCGTGATGCGCTCGCTGGTCAACATCTTTTTGGCCGATTGTGATTGACTATCCTGCCTTGGAACGTTGGAAGAACAATTCCGTAGGTGGTTTTGCTCTTCCGTAGGTGGTTGGCTCTGGTATCCCTGCGGCAAAAAGGCTTGATTTCAGCCATTCTGTTTGCGTGGATTGACCGGAGAGCACCTACGGAATCAAAAAAACCACCTACGGAGTGCACAAAGCCGGGTTGAAAACGTGAGAAACGTCTTCAACCCGCCCTTGATCTATGTGTTTTGTGCTGGCTGGGTGCTAGGCAGAGTGCCTAGCACCCAAACTCACTCAGTCCTCGACCACCGTCAGCACGTGCGCCACGTCGGCCCACGGTGCCAGTGAGACGTAGTTGTCCCAGCCCCAATCGAACTCGCGTTCGGTCAGCTCGTCGCGCACCTTGAGCGGCTTGTCGGTGGCGAAACCGAAGTCGGGCAGTTCGATGTGCACGATGGACTGGTGCGTGTTGTGGCCGTCGAGGTTCACCACCACGATCACCGTATCCGGCTTGCCGGTACCGGTAAGCTCGGCCGGGGTCTGGCGCAGGAACGCCACCACGCCCGCATCGTCGCTCGGCAGGACGTGCAGGTTGTGGTAGCTGCGGCATGCCGGATGCTCGGAACGGATTTTGTTGAGCGAGGTGAGCAGCTCGGAGATGCCGTACTTGTCGGCCTCGTCCCAATCGCGCACCTTGACTTCGTACTTCTCGTTGTCGATCTGCTCTTCGAAGCCCGGACGCTGCTTGTTCTCGATCAGCTCATAGCCGTTGTAGATGCCCCAGCTCGGAGAGCCCATCGCGGCGAGCACCGCGCGCACCGCGTGACCGGCGATACCGTTGTCGCGCAGGTAGGCGGTCATGATGTCCGGCGTGGACGGCCAGAAGGTGTTGTGCTGGTAGAAACCACCGTCGCCGTTGGTCTCCTCCAAGTACTCCTCAAGCTCTTCCTTGGTATTGCGCCACGGGAAGTAGCAGTGCGACTGCGTGAAGCCGGCATAGCTCAGCGCGCGCATCATGCCCGGACGGGTGAACGCCTCGGCCAGGAACAGCGTCTCCGGATGCTTCTTCGTCACGGCGGCGATCACGTCCTGCCAGAAACGCACCGGCTTGGTATGCGGGTTGTCCACGCGGAAGATCGTCACGCCGGCCTTGATCCACAGGTCCATGATGCGTTCGGTTTCCGCTTCGATGCCTTCCATGTCGGCGTTGAAATCGATCGGATAGATGTCCTGGTACTTCTTCGGCGGATTCTCGGCGAATGCGATCGTTCCGTCCGGCTTGGTGCGGAACCAGTTCGGATGCTGCTTGACCCACGGGTGGTCAGGCGAGCACTGCAGCGCGAAGTCGAGTGCCACTTCCAGCCCCAGCTCATGCGCGTGCGCGCAGAACGCCTTGAAATCGTCCATGGTGCCGAGCAGCGGGTCGACGGTGTCGTGGCCGCCCAGCTCGGAGCCGATGCCGAACGGGGAGCCCGGATCGTGCGGTCCGGCAATCAGCGTGTTGTTGCGGCCCTTGCGGTTGGTCACGCCAATCGGGAAGATCGGCGGCAGGTACACGATGTCGAAGCCTTCGGCCTTCGCGCGGTCGAGGCCGGACAGCGCCGTCTTCAGCGTGCCCTGCACGATCTTGCCGTCGGCGTCGAAATACGCGCCTTCGGAACGCGGGAAGAACTGGTACCATGCGGCGAAGCTCGACTTCGGACGCTCCACGCGGAAGCGCTGCGGATTCGACGCGCTCAGGCCGTCGCGCAGCGGATTGGTTTCATGCAGGCTTGCGATTGCGTCGGTGGTCGCTGCGGCAAGACGCGCGGTCGCGTCGAGCGACTTGTCGGCAACGGTCTTCGCGGCTTCGCGCAGCGTCTTCTTGTCATCGGCGGTCAGCTTGGAATCGCGTGCGCCAGCCCAACGTTCCAGCAGCTGCGCGCCGGATTCCAGCGCGTTCTCCGCATCGTCGCCGACCTCGACCTTGATTTGCGCGTCGTGCAGCCAGGAAGCGTACGTATCCTCCCAGCCTTCGACCACGATGTGCCATTCGCCGAGCTGCTTCTTGACGTCGGCGTAGCCGTCTTCCCACGGCTTCAGGTCGCTGTGGTCGCCGATCTTGACCATCGCTTCCCAGCGGTCCAGGCCGGGGTTGGTGCAGGTCATGGGGAAGCGGGCCTTCTCGGTGCCGCGCGTGTTGCGCACGGACACGGTGGCACCGGCCTTGGTGCGGCCTTCGATGAACACCTGCGCGGTGACCTTGAATGCCTCGCCAAGCTCCACGCGGGCCGGGTACAGGCCGTTTTCGGCGGACGGAGTGATGTCAAGAACGTTTACGCGGCCGAACTGTTCCGGGCTGGTGCGGTTGATGATAGGTGCTGGAGTTTCGCCGACGGTTCGCTTCGTTGCGGTTTTCGGCTTGGAAGTGCGCTTGGTGGTTGGTTTTTTGGTTGTCGTCTTTGCGGTTGATTTCGCGGCTGTCCTCGTTGTCTTTGTGGCCGCTGCCTTGGCTGTTGTCTTTGCTGTTGCCTTTGTGCGCGGTGTCGCGCTTGATGATGTTGCTTCATTCATATAGCCGATTATAGAGGTAGTTGTGTTCTTTTTGTGATTTCCCTTTTTCGTAACGATTACGGCGATGCGGCTACAAGTACTTTCTTCAAATACTTTTGGTAAAGCGTTTTAATGCATGGTTTGCGATTATGTTCGATTATGAAGGCTGCGGCGGCATGACCATACGTTGTGCGCGTCGGTTGCGTTCGATATGTATGGGGACTTTATATAAAAGGAGCGAAACGTCCTGGGGAAAACAAAAAACCGGAAACCAAAAGGTTTCCGGTTTCAATTGGTAGCGGGGCATGGATTTGAACCATGGACCTCTGGGTTATGAGCCCAGCGAGCTACCGAGCTGCTCCACCCCGCGTCGGCTTGCCTTCATTGAGGCAGCTTTAACTACTTTACGGATGTTGGCTAATAAGTCAAATCGGCGTGTCGCATATTGCACTGCTAGTGAAATCGCATATCCGATAACGCGTTATCCGTTTTTCGTATAACGCTGCGGCCCGTCGATGAAAACCGCCGAATACGCCATATCCGGGTCCGCACCATAATAGGAAACATGCCTATCAAGATTCCCAGCGGCCTTCCGGCCAGAGACATTCTCGACTCCGAGCGCATCTTCGCGCTTGAAAAGCCCGAAGCGGAGCGCCAGCGCGTGCGTCCGCTCAAGCTGGTGATCCTGAACCTCATGCCGAAGAAGATCGAGACCGAAACGCAGCTGCTGCGTCTGATCTCCAAGAGTCCGCTGCAGGTCGAGGTCGACTTCATGAAGACCTCCACCCACGAGGCCACGCACGTGAGCGCCGACCATCTGGTGAAGTTCTACGAGACGCTCGATGCGTTCAAAGACAACTATTACGACGGTCTTGTGGTGACGGGAGCGCCCGTCGAGCACCTCGATTTCGAGCAGGTCGACTACTGGGACGAGTTCAAGCAGATTCTCGACTGGGCATCCACCCACGTCTTCTCCACCATGTACCTGTGCTGGGGCGCGATGGGCGCGCTCAACTATCGGTACGGCGTGCGCAAGGAGCTGCTGCCGGAGAAGCTCTTCGGAGTGTTCCCCCAGTATCTGCAGGACGAATACTGCTTCCTCACCAACGGTTTCGACGAGATCTGCCTGCAACCGCATTCCCGCCTGGCGGGGGTCAACGAGGGTGATATCGCCCATAATCCCGAGCTGCAGGTGCTCACGTGGGGTCCGAAGTCCGGCCCGGGGCTCATCGCCACGCGTGACTTCTCCGAAGTGTTCGCGCTCGGCCATTGGGAATACGGCAAGTACACGCTCGCCGAAGAATACGAGCGCGATATGGCCAAGGGCATGACCAACGTGCCCTTCCCGAAGAACTACTTCCCGCATGACGATCCGAAGCTGGAACCGTTGTTCGCCTGGCGCGCCCACGCCAATCTGCTGTGGCGCAACTGGCTCAACTGGGTGTACCAGACCACGCCGTATGACCTGACCGAGGTGCCGCAGCTCAGGGCTGAGAA
>OIDQ01000553.1_pt1 | contig 17628 bp, 12 predicted proteins | sample 1581511 | NCBI WGS metagenome assembly OIDQ01 (sample SAMEA3882526, study PRJEB24775) | human gut metagenome | biome: human-associated habitat; feature: intestine environment; material: feces | place: Netherlands | collected 2009/2010
CATCAGATGCTCTTGATCGCAGATTTTCTGCGGAAGTTATTTTTTGAACATTACTTAAAGTTTCAATAATGATGTCTGCCGGCGGCATGGCGCGGAAAGCCTTTGTGTGTTCCACCCAACGACAGTGTATCTCCTTGCAAAGGTAGTGCAAACCGAGAGCAGAGATGCAAGCTTGCTTGCGGTCTTTGCCGAGGTGCAGCCTATCTTCTGCAAAGGTACTAATTTAATTGGAATGCAAAGCGACATGCGGAAAAATCATCCGACGAAACTGGAATTGCTTGGGAGGATACGGAAAAATCAGTTATCTTTGCAAGTTAATCAGTTTTCATTGCAATAAGTAGGTGGGTCTGATATAAGGTTCTTGACGACCTACTTATCATTAACGATATAATAAACAATGAGCAATATAGAAGAAGGCATATTCCATCGCACCCGTCTCCTTGTCGGTCCTTCCGTCATGGACGTTCTCTCGTCGGCCCGCGTCATCATCTTCGGTGTTGGCGGCGTTGGCAGCTGGTGTGCCGAGAGCCTGGTGCGCTCAGGCATACGCCACCTCACCATTGTTGATTCCGACCGCGTCTGCATCACCAATGTCAACCGGCAGCTCATGGCCACCACCTCCACGGTGGGGCAGGTGAAGGTTGAGGCATTGCGCGAACGCCTCTTGAGCATCAATCCAGAGGCGGAAATCGAAGCTCTGATGAAAATCTACTGCGAAGAGACCGCTGACGATTTCGACCTCGCTTCCTATGACTATATCATTGATGCCATCGACAGTTTGAAAGACAAAGTGCTGCTCATCCGCCGTGCCACCGACACGAAATCCGTTTTCTTCTCCTCTATGGGCGCCGCCCTGAAAATGGACCCGACGAAGATTTCTGTTGCCGAATTTTGGAAGGTGAAGGGCTGTCCGCTGGCTGCTGCGTTGCGCCGCAAGTTCAAGCAGTCGAAGCGCCTGCCGCGCCGGAAATTCCGCTGCGTGTTTAGCGAAGAACTCGTTCCCAACGCCGTGGTGGACAACAACTGCGATATAGACACCCTGCTAAATGCACAAGGGGAGGGTGGCGACGCCTGGCGTCCGCAGAAGGCCCAGATTAATGGCACGATGGCGCACACCACCGCCATTTTCGGTTTTACGTTGGCCGGACTGGTGGTGCAGGATATCTGGAAGAAAACTAACGAGGCCGCTGCGGCTGGAGACCCTTCGGGGCGTTCAGAATCCGAGGACAAGTAAAGGCGCTGTTGCCAGCAACGGGGGAGGAAAACCGCTTCGCTCCGCTGTTAGAATATTTTCCTTCAAGCAGAAAGCATATCTGACGTGAAAACAAACTCTCTGAAAACCAATACCCTTCTGAATATGTTCAACACGATGACGGGAATCATCTTCCCCATCGTGACCTTTCCTTATGCCGCCCGCATCCTCATGCCGGAGGGTATAGGAATCGTGAACTTCCAACTCTCCATCATCACCAACATCGTGCTGCTCACCAGTCTCGGCATCCCCATGTATGCCGTTCGGGAAGTGGCCCGCCACCGCGACGATATTGCGTTGCGCAACAAGACAACGGTGGAGATTCTCTTGCTCAGCGTCATCCTGTGTCTCATGGGATACGTTCTGGTGTGGGCCCTCGGCGCTTTCGTGCCGCAGATCAACCAGAATCTGGGCATCTTCTATGTGCTCAGTCTTTCAATCGTGTTCACCGCCATCGGTGTCAATTGGTTTTACCAGGCCATAGAAGACTTCATGTTTATGACGGTGCGCACCACCATTTTCCGTTTCTGGGTGGTGTTTGGCCTTTTCCTTTTTGTGAAAACCCCCGACGACTTGCTCATCTATGCCCTCGTTATCGTCGGCACCACCGTCGGCAACAACATCATCAATTTTATCCACCTGCGCAAGTTCATCCCCCTAAAGTCCATCCCGTGGCGCGAATTGCGCGTGTGGCGGCATCTGAAGCCCTCGCTCCATATCTTCGTGTTCAACCTCATCACGAGCATCTATCTCAATCTCAACGTTATGATGCTCGGTTTCATGAAAGGAGACGCCGCCGTTGGGTATTACACCGCAGGCAATCGCCTCTCGCAAATTGTGCTTTCCGTGGTGGCCTCCATCAGTACGGTGATGCTACCCCGCTGCGCCAATCTCTTCGAGACCGGGCGTATGGATGAATTTGCTGCCATCTGCCGCAAAACGCTGAGGCTCACGGTTGCCCTCTCGCTGCCCTGCATGATAGGATTGCTCTCTGTGTCTGAGGGCATTGTGGCCATCTTCTGCGGTCCCGACTTTACGCCGGCAGTGAGCGTGCTCTGCTGGACGGCCCCCATCATCCTCTTCATCAGTCTGACCAATATGTTTGGCTTGCAAGTGCTGTATCCGCAGGGCAAGGAGAATATCGTGATTTGGAGTGTGGCTGGCGGCGCCCTCTTTAATTTCCTCATCAACTTTGCCCTCATCCCCCTGTTGGCGCAAGACGGGGCAGCCATCGCCACGTTTGCCGCTGAACTGGTGGTGCTCATCATACAGATCACGTGGGGACGCCGCTTCATTCCTTTTCCCATCATTGAGCGTGTTCACCTCCACTATGTCGCCGCTGGTGTTCTCATGGCGATTGCCCTCTGGGCCGTTGGCGGTTGCATGCCCAACGTGTGGATGCAGCTCTTGCTGAGCATCGCCACCGGAAGTATCGTCTACGTCGGCGCCCTGGCCTTTATGCACGACGCTCTTTTGCGCGAGATGGGGCAATATGCTCTTGGACTTGTTAAACGAAAGAAGAAACCATGAAAACACCTTACGACTATCTCATCGTGGGCGCTGGCCTTTTCGGAGCCACCTTTGCCCATCTCATGCGCCAGCGTGGGAAACGCTGCCTCGTGATTGACAAGCGCCAGCACACTGGCGGAAATGTTCATTGCGAACGCATACACAATATCAACGTACACCAATATGGTGCGCATATCTTCCATACTTCCGACGAGGAGGTGTGGCGCTTCGTCACAGGCCTCACGCCGTTCAACCGCTATACCAATTCGCCCGTTGCCAACTATAAAGGCCGCCTCTTCAATCTTCCGTTTAATATGAATACGTTCCACCAGATGTGGGGCGTCGTCACTCCCGAAGAGGCACGCCAGCGTATTGAAAGTCAACGGCAGGAGGCTGTTGAACGAATGAAGGCGCAAGGGGTTGACGAACCTCGGAATTTGGAGGAACAGGCCCTGCTGCTTATCGGACGGGACCTCTATGAACATCTCGTGAAGGAATATACCGAGAAGCAGTGGGGACGTCCGTGTACCCAACTCCCGGCCTTTATCATCAAACGCCTTCCTGTGCGCTTCGTTTACGACAACAACTATTTCAACGATGCCCACCAGGGTATTCCCGCCGCTGGCTATAACGCCCTCATCGACGCCCTCCTTGAAGGAACGGAAGTGCGTCTTGATACCGATTTTCTCCTTCATCGCGAAGCCCTCACCGCTGAGGCCGCGCACATCGTCTACACCGGTCCCATCGACGCCTATTTCAATTATTGTTACGGGGCCCTCGAATACCGTTCCGTTCGATTCGAACATGAGACATTGCAGGAGAGTAACCATCAGGGATGTGCCGTGGTGAACTACACGGCGCATGACGTACCCTTCACGCGGATTATCGAACACAAGCACTTCGAGACCTTCGGCAGTGCCGTCAACGACAACCCTTTCACTGTTATCTCCCGCGAATATTCAACGGAATGGAAACCTGGCATGGAGCCTTATTATCCTGTCAACGACGAGCGGAACTCCGTCCTCTTGGACCGCTACCAGCAGTTGGCCCAGCAAGAGAAAAATGTCATCTTCGGCGGTCGCCTGGCCGAATACAGATATTACGACATGGCTCCCGTCATCCGTCGTGCCATGGATTTGGCGGCGCGGCAAGCATAATGCCAGCCGCCTGTTGAATCACTCTCGCGTCATCTGTCGTTCCGGCCTTTATTTCTTATGCCATTTCTTAAGTTCTTTCTTATGTCTGACGAGTCCTTCCCTTGTCGCTCAATAACACATTTTCCCTTGTCGCTTGGCGCCTTATCCCCTTATCTCCAATTCATAATCCCCGATTTCCCCTAGAATCCAAGAAAATCGCCCTCGCGGCAAAAAAAAATGCCAAAACGCTTGGCTATATCAAAAACACTCCGTATCTTTGCACCCGTTAAGACCGCTATACAGCATCTTAGGAGAGATGGCAGAGTGGTCGAATGCACCGGTCTTGAAAACCGGCGTACTGCAAGGTACCGGGGGTTCGAATCCCTCTCTCTCCGCAGTTGAGTCCTGCAAATCGAAAGATTTGCAGGACTTTTGTTTGACTAGCATGTGTGTTGTCTAATGGGTGCAAGTCCCTAACGAGCCCTAGTAGTGGGAATCGTCTAGCCAGAGAGACAAGGGTGTCCGTGGTGACGCGGAATCTGAAAGAAGTCAGCGGCAAATATCTGACCCAACGCACAGAAACTTGATATAAGGCTGCTTGCAGGGATAAGGCTGCAAAAAGAGTCAAAGTCCAATAACTACTCGGAACTGCAAGTAGTAAATCAAGTGGGTATAAGATGGAAAGATAGCATGCTTAACTAGTGAGGTCTCACGGACGCATGGGTGAAGATGAACCATTCGATGTACCATGACGGAGTAAAGCTTGCCGTGAGAAGTCAGCAGAGGTCATAGTACCCAAGACACGGGTTGTCTATAGGGAAGGACTGAATCGTGCAGTGCAACAGTAAATGACTGCTACCTTGAGAGTCTTTTGTAGTCAGATGTCCGAAAAGGAACTCTCTATTCACACGATAGGACGGAATCCGACAATAGAATAGAAGTGACGTATCTCGAAGGGATGGCTGAAAACAACTTGCCACACACCGTAAGGTGTAAAAGCGCGAAACCGCCGTATGCGGAACCGCACGTACGGTGGTGTGGGAGGTCGGTAAATGTGAAAGTAGGAGGTAAATGCCTTTTATGAATAACATTTACCTCCTACCCGATTATTGTCCCTTCCCTCCGTCTTATAGTCGCTTCGTTTGAATATTGGAAGGGGCGAAAGAGAACCTTGGATAATGATTGTTAGCGCACGCGGGCCGAGACGCAACCGCGTCTAGGTCGAGGTGCGGGCGCGTCTGGGTCGTGATGCGGGCGCGTCTGGGGCGAGGCACGTTCGCACGCGGGAGCGGGTTCGCCAAGGGGCAGTGGGGCACGGTTCGTCAAGGGGCAGTGGGGCACGGTTCGTCGACAAGCCAACCATACACGTCCTGCATGGCGGGGGGGACGTGGCGTTGGATTGCGATTTCAAAATATGGGGGCTGTGCAGCTTGTAAACTGGTTTCCAAAAATTTGAGTTGTCGTATTATTCTGTTCCTCCTATAAACCTGGGGAGAGACATCCCCTGCTCCCTGTTTTTTCGTGTAGGTGCAAAAAAAAATTGATTGTCTCCCGACAACCAATCTTCACTAACCTTAAATCTAATACCATGAAAAACAGTGCAAAAGTACATGAATTCTCAAAACCTGCAAGCCCTAGGACTGAAAACTTGCTTTTTTTTAAAACTATTTTCTGTGGAAAAATGCTTTCTGGTAGGCAGCGGTGTCAAAAACGTGGAATAAGTAATGGTAAAAACGATTTGACCATTTTTTGGGGAGTAAGGTAGGGCGTTCAAAATTTAGGAAAAATCAAGATTGGTAGAGAGGCGACAGCGCCCCTGAAAGATAGGGCGTTCAAAATTAAAATATCAAAGGTTAGCGGTAGCGCCCTTGCAGCGGAGATTTGCACAGGCCCACACAATCGTCTGTTGCGGCGCCAGCATTGTAGCTCACTTTGCTCGCAAAGTGAGGGCCACGAACACGTAGCGAACATGACCAACGCTCTGGGGCATGACTTTGTTGGATTTTCAGATCATGCTTGGCCGCCGCAATATTCGTCCCCCTCACTTTGCGAGCAAAGTGAGCTACAGTGCTTCGCCCCAGGCCTCCGCCAAATGTCCGCGCGGTGCCCCTTGCTGCGATGCCACACTCGCTATGCTATTTGCTCTCAAAACCGCACAGATATTTTTCTGGATTTTGAACACCCTCTGCGTGGACAATCCGAGACGATTCAAGGCATATGCTCCCATCGGTACAATATTCGCCTTGTCTCGTTTGGCTATAGCCTGGGCAATGTCTTCAACAGACGGATAGATAATGCCAAGCCCATATTCCTTGTCCTCTTTTGGGTAATAATAGATACCATGAGCCAACCGCACCAACATTCCGTCGGTGTACATCCGATGGAATGTTGACTTCACGGCTGATGGTGTTCCGCAGTCTGCATAGTCTTGTTGAAAGACTATCGAACCACGTCCTTTTCCCCTAAGTCTCATTTCTATCTTATTTACAGTACTTTGGCTTGATACTTGTATCATGTTTTTGAAACCTTTTTATTATATTTTTGGTTCTTATTCGTCTGCAAAAGTATAGTATATTCTTCCAAACGCCAACGTTTTAATCCCGAAACCAACAAAAATACAGGTCAAAATTGCTCAACTTATTCTTTCACTATTACTTATAGCCGTAATTTTGTTTGTAACTTTTGTTCAGATCAAGACATTTTTGCGGAATAGGGAATACGGTCGTAAAGCCTGTTTCCTCACCGTCAATAGGGGTGCGTTGGTCGTATGCCTTCGTGAATTTGTCAAACCGAATAAGGTCTTGCCTTCTCCAGCCTTCCCAAACCAATTCCAAGAGACGCTCTTTGAGGATATTGTCTAAGTTGGCCTCCACCAATGGCATTCCTGCTCTCTGCCTGATGGCATTCAGCTCTGCTGAACCATCTTCGCCATTTCGCACTTTTGCCTCAGATTCCATCAACAAGGCATCGCCATATCTGAAGAGCACGATGTCATTGTCAACCTGTCTGCCATCGGAATAGGCGGTGCGGTCCACCTCGTATTTTGCAACACGGGCACCAGCGGTCTGTTTATACGGACTGGCGCTGAGGTTCAATTTCAATTCCAACGGCCTATACACCAGGGGCTCTCCGTTGTCAAGGTAAACCTTCTTGCCGTCGACAAAGACGGTGTCGGCATAGAAATTTGTGTAGAATCTGTTGTCTACATGGTCTGTGGCATAACCATAGGCCTTGACTGTTGAGATAGTGGCACAGGTTCCATTTTCCGAAGCCCCTCCATAGGCTCCGCCATGCTGGTAGTGGCGCGAACGGAAGAGGTAGTGGTATTCGTTCGGATAAAGATTCTTGTCCAAAGGAATGGTGAAGATGTTTTCTTTGGAACTTTCGTTATGAACGGCAAAATTGGAGGCATAGTCGTTCTCCAGTTCATATCCCTCTTGCCTTAATTGCTCGCAATACCAAATGCAGGTTTCCCAAGCGTTCTTCTTCTCTCCATTAACATGGAAGAAAATGTTCTTGCCGTTCTGACGACTGCCGCTGGTCCAATTGTCAATGGTGTAAACCTCGGCATTCAGGGCCAACTTGGCAAGCAGGAAGTTAGCAACAGGGCGTGTCACACGTCCGTAATAGTCCCCCCTTATGTTGGAATGCTCGTCAGCCAGCAGCGGAGCGACCGCTTGCAATTCATTGAATATGAAACGGAAGACCTCGCTTCTCTCGTTTTGCACAACCTGCCCCAAATTGACGTTGTAGGAGGTCACAATGGGAATGCGCCCGAACATGTCCATTGCGTAATAGTAGAACAACGCACGTATGGCCCTCACCTCAGCTGAGAATGCGCTCGCTTGCTGGTCGGAGAGCAAATTCCTGTGGCTGTCAATGATGGAGAGCGATTGGTTTGAGAGGACGATGACCTTGAACAGGTATTTCCACACATTGTAGAAATAGATGTCATTGGCATTCCATTGGTGTTTATACATGTTCTCCCACAGCCCACCGTCATACCAGTCGCCGCCACGAATGGGAATCATGGCTTCGTCGGTCGTGAGGGTGTTGTAGTCGTATATGCCGCGGCAGGTGCCTTGAAGTCCTTCCGACTCTTGATTGCTTCCTATGTAGTTGTAGAGCGAAGCCACTGCATTTTTGTAGATGTTGTCAGCATTGTTGTAGATGGCCTCCTGGTCTATCTGGTCCTTTGGATGCTCGTCCAAGCAGCCGCAGAAGCACAACGCCACTGATGCCAAGAATAGGCAGCTCAAAAACTTTTTCATGCTTTTCCTCTTTTAAAATTGCACACTCAGTCCCAATGAATAAGTACGATATAATGGATAGTTGCGTTTGTCGTCAATACCCATTGTGCTGTTCACAACGTAACTGTTGATCATCGGGGTCAATCCCTTGTAGGCGGTGATGGTTCCCAAATTGCTGACACTGCACGACACGCGCAACGAGCGAATCATCGAGTTTTTCAAAGGAACATTATAGCCTATGGTCAAATGCTCGAAGTTCAGATAATCGCCCTTTTCCAGCCAGAAGTCAGACACCCTTTGGTCGGTGATGTTCTTCTGCGGTGCATCCTTCAGGACATTGTAGTCAGGGAAACTGGCCATGCAGGTGTAGGCCAGTCCTGTTCCGTTAAAAATCTTGTGGCCGAAAGCCCCGTTCATCTGCAAGGCGACATAAAAATCCTTGTATCTGAAACTGATGTTTGAGCCGAGCGTCACCTTTGGCGTGGCCTGTCCGGCGATGTATCTGTCGCCTCCGTCGCTCAGGTCAACCTTGCCATTGTGGTCAAGGTCCTCTATGTCATAGAAATAGCTGCCGTTTTCGTTCTTGACGAGTCCTTTGCAATGAGGAAGATAGAACACGCCCAGCGGCTGGCCGACAATCTGATAAACCACATTGTTGTCGCCACCATTCTGCCCTGCCCCGTCAAGCGAGCCGATGGCGGTGATGGGGGCCGCCGACATGTTCATGCCCTTGTAGTTTCCGCCAAGAGAGATCAGTTTGTTGCTTTGGAACGAGAGGTTCATGTTGATGTTCAGTTCCATGTCCTTCTTGCTTATTGGCTGCACAAACAGCCCCAACTCAAATCCTCGGTTTGACATGGAACCGATGTTTGCCAGCAAGGTGTTGTAGGCAAACGGCGGAACAGGCACCTCATAGGCGTAGAGCATGTCGGAGGTCTTGGAGTAATAATACTCAGCCGTGAGCATCAGGCGGTTGGCAAAGAAGCCAAGGTCGGCACCAATATTGAAAGTGGTTTTGGTTTCCCATTTCAAGTCAGGATTGTTGTTTCTCACCATTCCGAGAGTCACCGTTGGCGAACTCTTGATGGGCACGATTCCTGTTTGTCTCACCGTGTTCATGGTGGTATAGGCAGAGATGCCGCCAAGGTTTCCAGCCTGCCCCAGCCCCGTGCGAAGCTTCAACATGGAAAGCGGCTTCACGTTGGCCAGGAAACTCTCCTTCTTCAAGTCCCAATTGAATGAAACGGAAGGGAAGAAGCCCCACGTGTTGTTGTCGCCAACCATCGAAGAACCATCACCACGCGCATTTACCGACAACGTGTAACGGTCAAGCAGGCTATAGCTGAAACTTCCCATTACGGAAGCCAAGGATTGGTCTTCGTATGTGCTTTCCGTTCCGCCATACGGCCGGACGGCTGCCGCTCCCAAGTTATCATAATGAAAGTCATTTGTGGGGATGCCTTTGGCATATACCCAAAAGGAGGTCTTTTTCAATTTGCGATATTCGCTGCTCGCGTCTGCCGAAAAACTGTGTATGCCCGCCTTTTTGTTGAAACTGACGGCGACATTGCCGAGCCATTCCTCTTTCTTGAACTCGCCACGATAGACGTTGCCTTGCGCCCACACCCACGTCGGACAGAATTTCGCGTTTTCCGTGGAGCCATATAGATAAGAGCCGAAGGTGGAGATGCGCCAATGAGGATTGAAGTCATAGCTCAGCTTGATGTGAGCGTCGAAATTCAAATCCTTGGAGTCGTTTTTCTCATCAAGCAAAATGCCAGGAGGGTTGATGTGCGTGGCCGCTCCGTTCTTCACCCAATTCCCGTTTTCGTCGGGTCCTGCTGGGAACGTCGGGTTCTGGCATGCAGCGGAGTAGAACAGCATTTGCGTGTCGAAGATGTCATGGTTCTTGAATGATGAGCCAAACACGCCGAAGTCGCCAGTGAGCTTGTCGTTAAAGGCTTTCTGGGTTACGTCAATCTTGGCCACAAAAACATTATAGTTCATGTTCTTTATAATGGTGTTGTGGTCCATGAGGCCGAATGAGGCACGATAGTTTGATTGTGGCGTTCCGCCGCTGAATGCGAGGTAGTGGTTGTTGACAAGACCGGTTCGCGTTATGACATCGTAAAAATCCGTGTTGAATCCTCGATTATTGCAATAAATGCCTAAAGCTCTTGCCGTGGCAACGTATTCCGAGGCGTCGAGCATATTGAGGTGCTTGTACATCTGCTCGAAACCGACATTGCCCTCATAAGAAATTTGGAAACCACGCCCAGTGCCTTTCTTCGTTTTCACCTCTATGACACCCGAAGCACCGCGCGAACCATACATGGCTGTCTCGGCCGCATTCTTCAGAATCCGGAAACTTTCGATGTCAGCAGGATAGATTGTCGAGAGGGTAAACACGTCGGACGTGACTCCGTCAATCAGCACCAAAGGGTCGTTTCCGCCAATGATGGAGGTCGTACCGCGCACACGTACGCTATTGAGCATGGCCATACGGTCGAGGCCATTGGAGGACACGTTGACACCGGCTGTCTGACCGCTCAACACGTCAAGGACATTGTTTATTCCTCCTTTTGCGGAGTGGTTGTCCGCCATTTTTATAATGCCGTTCCTGTTGTCAATGGAATCCTTCTGTTCTGTCGGCACTTGCTTTTGGGCATGAGCCAGAGAACTGCAAAAGAGCGCAATGACAAGGAATGTGAAATGCTTCCCTTTATTTGCCATCTTGTGTTTCTGTTTGCTTTGATTATTGGATGAATTTATCGGACAAAGTTAAGGAAGTATTGCGAAAATCACACCTTTTGGCGGAGGATTTTTTATTGCTGCTGTCGTGCAAAATGCCAAAGGTCTCAATATTCTGCCGCATTTTCCATTGATTTTGGGCGCCCTACCCCTCGGGGGGGGGGGAGGACATTATCAGAAAGACCGCTTTGCAAAACCCGAAGATTTGTTGCGCGGAAATTGTGATTTCAAGAAAGAGGGTAATCCTCATTTCCCTATCTGTGAATGGCTCATCGTAAGACGGTTGATTTCCATCCTTGATTATGGTCATACAGGTCATATGGATGGTTTGCTGAAAGATGAAAGTCGTTTTGTGTTTACCAATGCCACTTTCTTTTCGACGCATAAGGAAGCAGGCCTTAAGGGAACACTGCGCAATTCATTTTTCTACGGTTACGATGCGTCTGATATTGTCCATACGATGATCGATGATCAGCGGCACACGTTCAACCATCACCATAGAGGTGTCGAGTCCCAATGCCTTCGGTTCGTCAATGCCTATTTTACTGATGAGAGCATAGAAGTTCATCAATAGGTTCTGTTGGCGATTGACGGAATTCTCAGGGTAGTACACGCGATGAATGATGATGAAACGAAAATCGCCCGAAATGCCGTTTTTGCGGAGTGAAGGGTAGTTGCTGGTCAGATCTACCTTCTTGTTGGCAACGAGGTCTTCCACAACTTGTCTCAAATAGAGGCTTACTCGAGGCTCTATGCGGAATCCTATGTGCATGGTTATGTTGTATAGTGTGTTGGGAATTAAGACCTTACAGTCGTACTCCAACGTGTCAGGAGTATCCACAAAGTCCATATTGATAAGCCAATAATGGTCAGCACGTTTCGGCTGCTTGTTGATGATTGAATAGACCAACTTGTCATCAACGGTTCCTTCCTTGCTGGCATGGTTGATATAGACAAGATTAGATGCGTATTTCGGAATGCTCATGTCGGCTTTGATGTCGGAGATAATCTGATAATAGTCATCCAGTGGTTTGGAGCTGATGTAGTGGTTGCGTATCTTTATGGCACGAATCCACACGTACATCATCAGGAACAAAATACCGCCAATAAGCATCGTACACCATCCTCCTGCAAGGAACTTTGACAGATTGGCTGCGAGAAAAATCCCCTCGATGGTGCAATATGCGCCGATAAACAATATCATGATGAGTCGCGATACCCCTTTTGTGTGTAGGTAGGAACCAAGCAACAATGTGGTCATCAGCATGGTGATGGTGATGGCAAGTCCGTAGGCAGCCTCCATATGCGAAGAGTCGCGAAACAGCAGGATGATGAGAACTACACCGATGTACATGGCAAGGTTGATCACAGGGATGTAGAGCTGTCCCTTTACCTGAGTGGGATGCTTAATTCGCATACGAGGCCAGAAGTGCAGGTTCATGGCTTCGCTCAAAATGGAGAAGGTTCCGCTGATAAGTGCCTGACTTGCAACGATAGCCGCACCTGTGGCCATGATGATGGCGAAGAAAAGCATGCTCTGCGGCATGATGGAGAAGAATGGATTGACGGTGGAGGCCGTTTGTACATGGGACAGCACCCATGCTCCTTGTCCCAGATAGTTGAGAATGAGCATGGTCTTTACAAATGCCCAGCTGATGGTGATATTTTTCCTGCCGCAATGTCCCAAGTCAGAATACAGAGCCTCTGCACCGGTGGTGCAGAGAAATACAGCACCTAGGATTAAAAACCATTGTGGGGATTTTGCCAGTAGCAAGGCAGCATAATAGGGATTGAAGGCTTTCAGTATCAGAGGATAAGATGTGATGCTGATGATTCCCACTATGCCCAACAGCAGGAACCATAGCAGCATGAATACTCCAAACGACTTGCCTATGCTCTCTGTGCCAAAGCGTTGGACGAAGAAGATGATGGTTATGATGGCAAGCGTGATGGGAATGACAGGCAGATGGGGGCTGATGCTTTCGAGTCCTTCGATGGCTGTTGTAACCGTGATGGCGGGGGTGATGATTCCGTCAGCCAGTAATGTGCTGGCACCAATGATGGCCAATATGTAAATCCATTTACTTTTGAGGCGGCGCAGAAGAGCGTAGAGGGCGAGGATGCCTCCTTCGCCATTGTTGTCGGCACGTAGAGCTACACAGACATATTTGATGGTGGTCTGTAGGGTGAGTGTCCAGATGATGCAGGATAATGCGCCCAAAATGGTACGCTGGTCAATGGTTTCACCTGTATGTAGGACAGCCTTCATCACATAAAGGGGGGATGTGCCGATGTCTCCAAACACGATGCCTAAGGTGATGAGTAATCCCCAAAGGCTTACCTTGTTATGGTTGCAGGCTGCTGAAATTTCTGTGCTTTCTTTCATAAATGCTATGCTTTTGATTCTGGATTTGCGCACAAAAGTATTAACATATGACGTGATATATGATTTATTTAACAAGGATTATACGATTTAACACTACCCATGATCCTTTGCCCGAGATATGAGTTCATCGTATGATTCTTTGTGCTTGATGTGAAGGATCAAAGGCTTGCGGCACTTAGAGCCTACGCTATGACTGCCTGAAATCTAAATCTGAAACTTGAGGTATATACAAGTTCACTGATTCATCATCCCCCACTGCTGCCATCCAATTCCATCCCCACAACACTTCGGCTGAGGCTAATTTCACCTTGCCACAAAAAGACAAGGCGGAGGCCACATCGCAATGGATGCTCCTCCGCCCTGATATCATGACATAAAACTTTTCTTGGAAAAGACTATTTCTTGGGGAAATCAAACTGCTCAAGCTTCAGCGTGCCGAGTTGCTCGAGTTGACCCACATAGAGCTTGAAATGCTCAGCCTCCATGTGTTTTTTCAAAACTTCCTCGTTCTCCCATGTCTCACAAATCATGAACACATCGGGATTCGTGGCACTTTCAAAAGTGTCGTAAGCCACATTGCCCTCGTCCTTGCGTGAGCAAGCCGTCAGAGCCAAAGCTGCGTCGAGAGCCTCTTCATATTTGCCCTCGTGTGCGCTGAAAAAGCAATTCAATCTTAACATGCCTTCTGTCTTTTGATATTGAAAAAATCAGATGCGGCGCCATTTCTTTTGAGCGTGGAACGTACGCCGCGGTTCAATCTGGTACTCCTGCTGGGAATCGAACCCAGATCTACGCTTTAGGAGAGCATTGTTCTATCCATTGAACTACAAGAGCGCTTCTGCACAGACAAAATTACATCATTTTTTTCGAATACAACGGCTCCCGACATGGCTTTTATCATCTTGCAACGAGATTGACACTGAAAATCTTTGGCTTCCTCGATTTTTTTGCCGTTCTTTGCACCACAGAATAGGCGGAAAACACCCCGCTGGAGGTTTGTCACTGAAAAATTACGCGCCGACAGCCCCATGGCGATTCCTCGAGAGAAATAATCACCAAAACCAAAATACTAAACACTACATGATTACATTTATCGTTGCTCTGTTTGTCATCGGCTATCTCTGCATAGCCCTTGAGAGCGTTTTGAAGATCAACAAGGCGGCCCCCGCCCTGCTGATGTGTGTTGGATGCTGGGTGCTCTACATGCTTGATGCCGGCTCCTTCATCCAAAGTTTCCGCGGCGTGAACGTTGCCGCTGCCGACGTGTCCCAGTGGGTCAACGAGCACATCCTGCTCTCACACCTTGGCGACACCTGCGAAATCCTGTTCTTCCTCATGGGCGCTATGACCATCGTGGAGATTGTGGATGCCAACGGCGGTTTCAACTTTGTTCGCGACCGTTTGCAAACCAAACACAAGCACACGCTGCTATGGCGCGTGACGTTTATGACGTTTGTGCTCTCAGCCGTGCTCGACAACCTCACAACAAGCATCGTGATGATTATGGTGTTGCGCAAACTGGTGAAAGACCATAAAGACCGACTCATCTACGCCTCCTGCATCATTCTCTCGGCCAACGCAGGCGGCGCATTCTCGCCCATCGGCGACGTCACGACCATCATGCTCTGGATCAAGGGCAACATCACGACGGGTGGTGTCATCACTGAACTCCTCATTCCTTCCATCGTCTCAGTGGTGGTGCCGACATTCCTGCTGCAGTTCAAGCTCAAAGGACAGTTGGAAACGAGCCACACGGCAGAAGCTGGCGATGCGCTCCATTTCTCACGTTTGGAACGCAACATGGTGTTCTTCATCGGTGTGGGCGGCCTCATCTTCGTGCCCATCTTCCGTTTCCTCACGGGTCTGCCTCCTTTCATGGGCATCCTGCTCGTGCTGGGTCTGCTCTGGAGCATCACGGAATTTTTCTACCGCTCTAAGGGCCATGTTGACGAGAACATGCAGATGCGCGTGACGCAGTTGCTCAAACGCATCGACATGAGCACCATCCTTTTCTTCCTCGGCATCCTGATGGCTGTGGCCACCCTGCAGGAAACGGGCGTTCTGAGAACCTTCGGACAGGCGCTCAACGAAGCCTCTGGCGGCAACCACTACATCGTGACGGGCGTCATCGGTGTCGTTTCCAGCATTGTCGACAACGTGCCCCTCGTGGCTGGCTGCATGGGCATGTATGACATTCTTCCAGGCACCGACTTCGCCGTTGACGGCATCTTCTGGCAACTGCTCGCCTACTGTGCCGGCGTGGGAGGCTCTATGCTCATCATCGGTTCGGCTGCCGGCGTGGTGGTGATGGGACTGGAGAAAATCACCTTCGGATGGTATATGCGCCACATCACGTGGATTGCCTTCGTTGGCTATTTAGCCGGCATTGGTGCCTATGCCGTTGAGAAAATGATTGGCATGTAATCCTAAGTAATGGTAAAAAAATAACTTGACCAATTTTGTGGAGTAAGGAGTTATTTCTTATGCCCTGTCTTTTTGCCGTTTTTGGTATTTGTCATCGGTCACATAGCCCGCTATGCTCCCTCTTCCAAATACCAAAAGCAACAAAAATACAGGTCAAAATTGGTCAACTTATTCTTTCACCATTACCAAATAACAACCCAATAAATACTAAAAGACAATGAAGAAAATCATGATGACACTGGCCCTTTTGCTCTCTATGGCATGGGCCACACCGGCTTCGGCCTTCGGCTTTGACTGGGGCGTGACTGGCGGTTTGAACTTGACGAAACTGAAAGTGAAGGGAGAAAAGAAAAACATCTTCAGCTCCGACAACCAAGCTGGATGGTTTATCGGCCCGAAGGCTCACCTCAACCTCGCCATGGGCTTCGGCCTCGATGGTGCGCTGCTTTATTCGCAGCAGAAATACCAGTTGTGTGCGCTCGAAAACACGACCTACGAAACGAGCCGCAGCATCTCGGTCCCCGTCAATCTGCGCTACAGCATCGGCCTTGGCAGCATCGCCTCTGTGTTCCTCGCCACTGGTCCGCAGTTTGACTTCAACATCGGCAACAAGGACTACACCTTCGGCAACGGCATGTTTGAACGCGAGAACATGGCCACCACATGGAACGTGGGCGGCGGCATCAAGGTGCTGGGCCACCTGGAAATCGGCGTGGGCTACAACTTCGCATTGGGCAACACTGGCAAAACGCTCCTGGAAAATTTAGGCAACGGCAGCATGATCGGCGGCTCAACGAACATCAACAACGACATTCGCGCCAACACCTTTACCACGCAGGCTACGATTTATTTCTGATGCCCTCTTTCATCTGGAACGCTGGCACCATCCTGCCGACGCTCTGGCAAAATACAAAACAGACCGGCCACATACGCCAATACAAAGGCGTTTGTGGTCGGTCTGTTTTTTGACAGAATGAAAGCGCACGCCAGCGCACAATCTGACTTCACCTCGCGGTTCAACAACAGACGGAAGGCATAAAAATCCAGTCCCTATACTTTTTAGCGAACGCCGTCCTGCGTTCGATTGCGTCTCGCCCTACGTTCGATTGCGTCTCGTCCTGCGTTCGGTCGTGCCACGTCCCGCGTTCGCTAAAAAGTATAGGGATTGAATCAACAACCATATTTCCGCCATCATCATCAAGCGTTCCCAACCGCCTTCTGCATCCCTGCCACCATCCTTGCCACCGGTTCGTCGGCCGGTAGCCATTCCACAGAATCCAATTCGCTGCGCAACAGCCACCGCGCCGCCTCATGTTCCAACAGCGTGAGTTTTCCGCTGCCCACCCGACAGAGGTAGCAATGCATGATGAGGTGGAACTTCGAATAGTCGTGCTCCACCGTTGTGAGCAGCGGTCCGACTACAATCTCCGCTGCCAGTTCCTCCCTGATTTCTCTCATCAGCGCCTCCTCTGGCGTCTCTCCAGGCTCCATTTTTCCGCCAGGAAACTCCCACCAGTCCTTCCATTCGCCATAGCCTCTCTGCGTGGCAAACACGCGGTCGCCATCGCAGATGACGGCCGCCACGACTTCAATTGTCTTTCTCTGATTCATTTATTTTCTTAAATTTCGGGGTTAGATGATAAGCTAAAATAATACTGGTAATTCAGGTCTGTTCCTTTCATTTACAGTTTTGAAAATCGCATCAGCTTTCACTTTCTCCCACTCCCCTCAAATCCTTTGAATCTTATTTTTGGTTCATTCATACTCGGTCCTCTTTCGTTTGATTCAACAATTTGTCTAACTCGGCTTGCAGTTCCTCCCTCTTAGGCAAGTAGAGTTGATAGCGAGCGGCAAAGAGTTGGTTAGTAACCTGAGTTCGGGATAAGAAAGTCTTTATAAAAGTTGGTAATCTCAATATTT
>OIDQ01000569.1_pt1 | contig 17276 bp, 18 predicted proteins | sample 1581511 | NCBI WGS metagenome assembly OIDQ01 (sample SAMEA3882526, study PRJEB24775) | human gut metagenome | biome: human-associated habitat; feature: intestine environment; material: feces | place: Netherlands | collected 2009/2010
CCCGTCGGATTGTCCAAACGTGGAAGAGACACGGAATCCGATGCAAACATTCAGCAGGAAGAAATGCACACATTTTTCTCCAACGAATTTCCATTTGTATTTCCATCTGAAATCCCACGGTGTGGTCTTCTCATATTATTACTTATCACCCAAACGATCTATGTTTATTGCGGCATTTCCTTTTTTGTCCGCAAAAAAGAACACGAGAAAGCGGGCGTCTTCTTGGAAACATCGACAAAAGAGAGTATAATAGTCTGTGATGAATAAGAATAAAGGGGTGAAAGTGTGGGAGAACAGCAGAGCAGGAATATTATGGATTATGACACCGTGCGGCTGGATGATGAGAACAATGCAGTGGTGATCATCGACCAGACGAAGCTGCCGGGAAAAATAGAGATCATTTCGCTTCATACGGCGCAGGAAATCTGGGACGCGATCTATCTGCTTCAGGTACGCGGCGCACCGGCGATCGGAGTGGCGGCAGCATACGGGATCTATGTGCTGGCAAAACAGATGGATACCGAGGACTACGATACATTTTACCGTGAGTTTGTACGGCAGAAGGAGTATCTGGATTCTTCGCGTCCGACAGCCGTGAACTTAAGCTGGGCGTTAAACCGGATGCAGCGTGTTGTGGAGGCACACAGCGGGGAGACTGTAGCGCAGATCAAGGAGGCATTGCACCGGGAGTCTGTGGCGATCCAGGAGGAAGATATCTGGGTGTGCCGGATGATTGGAGAGCATGGTCTGACTCTGGTAAAGCCGGGGGACGGCATCCTGACGCACTGCAATGCAGGACAGCTCGCCACGAGTAAATATGGCACCGCGACGGCGCCGATCTATCTGGGAGAGGAACGAGGCTATCATTTTCATGTATTTGCAGATGAGACCAGACCTCTATTGCAGGGCGCCAGACTGACAGCATTTGAACTTCAGTCTTCCGGTGTGGATGTCACACTGATCTGTGACAATATGTCGGCGACAGTCATGAAGAACGGCTGGGTCAATGCGGTATTTGTCGGGTGTGACCGTGTGGCTGCGAACGGAGATGCGGCGAATAAGATCGGTACGTCCGTAGTGGCGGCTGTGGCAAAATATTACGGTGTGCCGGTGTATATCTGTGCGCCGACGTCAACGATCGACTTAAATACGCCGACCGGAGCTGAGATCAAGATCGAGCAGCGCCCGGCGGAGGAAGTCACGGAAATGTGGTACAAGGAGCGCATGGCACCGGAGGGCATCAAGGTCTTCAATCCGGCATTTGATGTGACGGATCATGAGCTGATTGCAGGCATCGTTACCGAATACGGTGTGGCGAGAGCGCCTTACACGGAGTCGCTGGCGGCGATTTTTGCAGAAAAGGAAAAGCGTGCCAGAGAGAAAAAAGAAGCCTGATAGAGAAGATGTAAGCGATTTAAGGAGGAAAGAATATGCCAGAGAACAGTAATTGTAGCGGAGCATCCAGCTGCTCAAAGGAGAGCTGCGAGGGGTGTCCGAGCAACGCGAAGAATAAAGCAGGCGGCGGAATTGCCAAGGAGCCGATGAATGCGGCATCCAACGTTAAGAAAGTGATCGGTGTTGTCAGCGGAAAAGGCGGCGTCGGCAAATCATTTGTCACAGCATCACTCGCTGCAGCAATGAACCGCGCCGGATACAAGGTAGGCATCATGGATGCGGATATTACCGGTCCGTCGATTCCTAAGATGTTCGGAATTCATGGACAGGTATACGGAACGGACGACGGAATGGTTCCGATGGAGACGGAGAACGGCATCAAGATCATGTCGATCAACCTGCTGTTGGATGACGAGGAGGCACCTGTCATCTGGAGAGGTCCGGTGATTGCCGGCGTGGTAAAACAGTTCTGGAACGAGACAGTCTGGGGAGACGTGGACTATCTGTTCGTGGATATGCCGCCTGGAACCGGAGATGTACCGCTTACGGTGTTCCAGTCGCTTCCGGTAGACGGAATCGTGATTGTGACGTCCCCGCAGGAACTCGTGCAGATGATTGTGAAAAAGGCGTACAACATGGCGGAGATGATGCATGTGCCGGTGCTCGGTCTGGTGGAGAATTTCAGCTACCTGAAATGTCCGGACTGCGGAAAAGAGATCAAGCTGTTTGGCGAGAGTCATATCGACGATGTCGCAAAAGAGCTCGGGATCCCGGTATTCGGAAAGCTTCCGCTTGATCCGGCGTTTGCGGAGCAGGCAGACAAGGGAGCGTTTGCAACGATGGAGAACGCTTATCTGGATGCGGGCGTAGAGAAGTTAAAGACACTTTAATGTGACAGGAACGGGAAAGTGTTACCACTTACCCGGAGAAAATGACCTCTTGGTGTAAAACTGTTTACACCGGGAGGTTCTTTTTTTATACTGGAACCATCAAAGGAGTTACAGAGATGAAAATAAAAATTGAGATTGACGAGAGCGCCGCGGAGGATGAAGTGATTATCCGCTGCCGCGGTCTGACGAAACAGGTCGCTGCCGTGCAGCGCGCCGTGCGGGATGTCACCAACGCTTCCGAGAAGATCCTGCTTTATAAAGGGAACACGGAATACTATGTGACATTGTCCAAGATTTTGTTTTTCGAGACAGACGAGAACGGGATCAGCGCACACACCCGGGATGAGGTGTATCAGACCCGGTACAAACTATACGAGCTGGAAGATATGCTTCCGGGCGTTTTTATGAGAGTATCCAAATCCACGATCTTAAACACGGATCAGATTTACTCTATTGACCGCAATCTGACGGCGTCGAGTGTGGTGGCGTTTTTGAACACGCACAAGAAGGTCTATGTATCGCGGTATTACTATAAACCGTTGACTCAAAAATTAGAAGAAAAGAGGTTGCATCATGAAAAGTAGCAAAGTATTCTGGGGAATCTTTTTTATCCTCGCAGCAGTGTATGTCGTTATAAGCAAATTTGGAATTCTGCCGGATATCGGCGTGTTCAGCATTATTCTGACCGTATTTTTCCTCTGGCTTTTTGTCGAGGGAATCCGCAATGTGAATTTCTGGGAAATCCTGTTCTCAATTGCGTTTATCTGTATCATATACGATGAGCCGCTTGGAATTACGGCACTCACGCCGTGGACGGTGCTCGGCGCGGCATTCCTCGGAAGCATCGGTCTGTCACTCATTTTCGGCGGGAAAAAGCGGAAATGGAAGACGGTGACCGGCAATGTCGGGACATCCAGCAGTGAACAGTATACCGGCGAAGAGATCCGGTGTGAGAACAGCTTCGGTTCCGCAATCCGCTACATCAACTCCGACAACTTCAGACGCGCCGCCATCGAAAATAATTTCGGATCGCTTTCGGTGTACTTCGACAATGCGATCGTGCAGGAAGGTTCTGCAAATGTGAGTGTGGAGAATAATTTCGGGGAGACCAACCTTTACATCCCGAAAGAATGGAAGATTCAGAATAATCTGGACCGTTCGTTCGGCGCCATCCGTGAGACCGGCAGCAGCATCGGAACGAGCAGCACGGTGCTGTATCTGAATGGCTCCGCGAACTTCGGAGAGATTCATCTGCACTACATTTAAGAAATACCGCGGAAAGTGGAAGCAGCAGGGATCGCGGGCATCATGTAAAAAGGTTTACAGCGTTTCAGAGTGCAACCGGAGACGGTCATTCTTTTGAGCAAAATCCCTGTATTTCTTCCACACTGCGTTTGACATCGGATTCTGTGTCTTGGCCACGTTTTGACAATCCGCGGGATGTGTCCGTCACGCCGCAGACAATGAGCGGACTTCCTGGTGCCCCTAGCGGCACCGCTTCACAGACAATATAAAACCGCGCGAACCGAAACTCGCTGGCATCTGCTATTGAAAATAGGGCAGATGCCAACTCAGACATCGGCTTCGCGCGGTTATGTTTTGTTTAGCGGTGTCGACAAGGGGCACACACGAAAGCCCTTAAATTGTCTGCGGAGTGCGGCCACATTTCGCGGAGTGCTCAAAACTTGGAAAGACACGGATCATCGAGGATGTCAAACGCGGTGCGGATTAGAAATACCGGATTTTGCGATCAGAATGACCGTCTCCGGTTGCATCCTGAAACGTCAGAAAACTTTTACATCATCCGGGCACTGTTCCCTGCCGCCTCCGCTTTTGGCGGTATGTTTATTCTTCTGTATCTGCGTAGCTGGTATCTTCGTGAAGATTCGGCTTCATGTCAATACCGCGGTTCGCGTCACCTGTGATGTCTTTTCCGAAGTGATAGTCGTTGCCTGGCAGGATGGCATTTAAGAAAATACCTGCGATCGCTGCGACTGCCAGCGCGGTGAGTGTGACGGAGGTTCCGGCGATCGTAAAGGTAAGACCGTCGGAGAAACCAAGACCGCACACGAAGATCACGCCTGCGATGATCAGATTGCGTGACTGCGTAAAATCCACATGATTTTCCACAACATTGCGGACGCCGATGGCGGAGATCATACCGTAGAGCATGAAGCTGACACCGCCGATGATAGCGGACGGCATGGAACCGATCACAGCAGCCATCTTCGGAATAAAGCTTAAGATGATGGCGTAGCAGGCTGCGATGCGGATGACCTTTGGATCGTATACCTTGCTCAGCTCGAGCACGCCGGTATTTTCGCCGTAGGTGGTGTTTGCGGGACCTCCGACGAGAGCGGACAGGGAAGTGGCGAGTCCGTCACCGATCAGGGTGCGGTGAAGTCCTGGATCTTCGATAAAATTCTGATCAACCGTCGCGGAGATGGCAGAAATATCGCCAATGTGTTCCATCATGGTTGCGAGTGCGATCGGAGCCATGACCAAAATGGCGGACAGATTGAATTTGCAGAGGGAAAATGCCGGTACGCCGACCCAGGAAGCGTTTGCGATGTCGGTAAAAGAAAGAATGGCGGAGCCGTCTGCGTTTGTCATGCCCATGGCGTTGAAGATCAATGCGGCAATATAAGAAATAATGACGCCCATCAGAATCGGGATGATCTTAAACATTCCCCTGCCCCAGATATTGAAAACAATGATCGTAACCAGAGCGATGAGGGCGAGAAGCCAGTTGGTGGAAGCGTTGTTGATGGCAGAACCGGCAAGGCTCAGTCCGATGCAGATGATGATCGGACCGGTTACGACCGGCGGAAGAAAACGCATGACCTTCTTGACACCGACAAGCTTGATAATCAGGGCGAGAATCAGATATAAAAGACCCGCGACAACAATTCCACCGCAGGCATAGGAAAGTTTGTCAGCGTTGGACATGTCGGCGAATACACCGGAATCCATGTTTGCAATCGTGGCAAAACCGCCGAGGAAGGCAAAGGAAGAACCGAGAAACGCCGGAACCTTGAATTTGGAACATAGATGGAAAAATAAAGTTCCGATACCGGCACAGATCAATGTAACCTGTACATGTAGAACATCTTCGCCGAAGTAGCTGTTGACAAGAATTGGTACAAGAATGGTTGCGCCGAACATGGCAAACATATGCTGCAGGCCAAGAATCAGCATTTTTGGTACGCCAAGTACGCTGGCGTCGCGGATTGCTCCGTCTTTTTCGTTCATAGTAAACTCCTCCTGATGTGATATGATTGATAGTTGCGTATATACAAATGGCAAATCAGAACTTCTGATTTGCCATAAGATATCAAAAAATAGAGCCGGTGAAGCGTCTTGCTTCCTGATCGTAATCACGGACGGGAATCTGGTCCAGTTCGCCGGTACCGTCGAGATAGAAAGTGAGCAGCGTCTGCGTCATATAAGGACTGATCCAGAGAGCCGCAATGCCAAAAGAGCAGATGGCAAGCGAGCCCCAGCCGAGAAAGCTGAATAAAATGTAAAGCAGCTTCCTGCGTCGTCCGCGCATAAATTTACGGCAGGTGCGAAAAGCATCCCGCACGCTTAAATGCGGATGGTCTAAAAGAAAGAAGAAAACCATGCGGTAGGTAAGCAGCACATAGAAAGTAAAAATCAGACCGAGGATGCTTCCGGCAGCAAGCAGGGCACCGGAGAGACCGGAGACACCGGTTTTATAAAAATAAAGAACACCGGCAATGGCAGGAATACCTGCGATCACCAGAAATACATCGAAGAGAACGGCAGCGAGAAAGAAGCGCTCTGCGCCATTGCGAAACGGTGTAAAAACATCACGAATGCGGTATGTCTGACCGCGCGTCATATTCATATGAACCAGCATAACGCCGGTGTCTAGCATCTGGGCGATCAGAAGAATTAAAATATCTGCAATCGTGCTGATGATAAGCTGCGGAGTGCCGGGATAATCGCCGAGCGTCATGGAGAACGGAATCTCGATGAGCGTCGGAATTAAGGAGGCAGTCAGAAATGCTACCATCGGTACGGAATAACGGTTATTTAAAATGTCGCGTGAAATACGTTTTAATTCGCTGGATGATCTTGACATGTGTAGACTCCTGTGGATGTGATATTTGTGTATGTTCTGGTGAAAGTTTTGCTTTCGCGAACATTATATTCCTATAGTTACGCAGTGCCTGTGGGTTTGAAAATGCAAGGCATTTTCAAACTCACGGGCATTCGCCCTATCATCCATGAATGTTACAAAATATTGTCTGCAAGCAGCCACATTTTGCAAAATTTCGTGAATGGCACTGCTCATTGCCTTCGCGAACATTATTTCCCTGTATCTGCGCAGATTTTTGCGCATCCGAAGTTCCGCAGGAACTTCTAATATGAACTCGCCAGAGTTCATTATAGCATGGAAGACCGTGATATGCTACTGGCAGTTAAAGAGATTTGGAATCCGGAAACGTGCGCGTGCTTTACAACCGAAAATGCGGCGGTTATAATAGCAGGGAGTAAGATAGGAATGGAGATTGGAATGTTTCAGACGGATAGACGGGTAGACCGGGATTTTTATATTATGGGCTGGTGCGCGGCGGGAATTTTCGCGGCGCTGTTTTTGTTTGTCAGAGTAACAGGAATTCCGGTCTGGAAATTTTTGCTGCCCTGCCCGTTTCATGCGCTGACCGGAGCGTACTGTCCGGGGTGCGGAGGGACAAGAGCCGTCAGGGCACTGCTTGCCGGCAAATGGCTGCGCTCCTTTGTGCTGCATCCGTTCGTGCCGTATGCGGCGCTGCTTAGCGGCTGGTTTATGATCAGCCAGACCATTGAACGCGTGAGCGGAAGCCGGATACGGATTGCCCTGCGCTTTCGCGATATCTATATATGGATCGCCCTGCTTTTGATTGTGGTCAACTGTCTGGTCAAGAATCTCGCCCTGTTCGTATGGCATGTGGATTTACTGGGCTAAAGAATTCATCAGTGTATCAAAATCGATGCCGAGCGTGCCGTATACCTGACGCGCCATATTTTCCACGCCGCCATAATATAATTCGGCAATCGCAAATGTGTAAATAATCATGGCGAGGACAATGCCTAGGGCAATGGCGCCAAGGATCAGAGCAATTTTCGCGCGGGAGGTCAGCGTGCGCTCGCCGCCCCGGGATAAAAGTGCAAAAACGATGGCAAGAGATCCGCAGATCAGTGCCGGATAGACCAGACAAAAAGTAGCTGCCCCGATCACGCCGAGAAGCAGAGCGGCATTTTCCATTCGCTGGGAACGTCGTTTGTTGTTCATGATAATCAGACCTTTCCCGATATGCCGGTATTGCCAGTATATCGCAGGATAACTTTGTCTATTGTAACATGGGAAAGCCAAAAAGACAATGAGGAAGGCACTTGAGATTACAGCGGATTTTCGGTATACTGGGAGCAGACTCGGTAAAATTTGGAGGACAGATATGGATATTATTGCAAAAATTTCTAAGGAACTGGGGATTAAGCGCCATCAGACAGAGGCAGCAGTCAAGCTGATCGATGAAGGCAATACCATTCCTTTTATTGCGCGTTACCGGAAGGAGGCGACCGGCGCATTAAACGATGAGGTGCTTCGTAACCTGTCGGAGCGCCTTACCTATTTAAGAGGACTGGAGGAGCGCAAGGAGACGGTGCTCGCCAGCATTGAGGAGCAGGGGAAGCTGACGGACGAACTGAAAGCGCAGATCCTTTCGGCGGAGACGATGGTTCTGCTGGAGGATTTATACCGCCCGTACAAGCCGAAGCGCAGAACGCGCGCCACGATCGCCAAGGAAAAGGGACTGGAACCGCTTGCCGGTGTGATTACACTGCAGATGATAAAAACGCCGCTCATAGAAGAGGCGGCAAAATACGTGGATGCCGAAAAGGGAGTTACAACCGCCGAGGAGGCGATTGCGGGAGCGTCGGATATTATTGCGGAGTCCATCTCTGACGAGGCGGATTACCGTACGCACATCCGTGACCTCACGGTGAAAAAAGGCCGGATGACCTCTACTGCCAAAGACCCGGAGACGGAATCCGTCTATGAGATGTATTACGATTTTGACGAGCCGGTGGCAAAGCTTGCCGGACACCGGATTCTGGCGGTGAACCGCGGAGAAAAAGAAAAATTCCTCACTGTGAAGATCGAAGCGCCGCAGGAGGACATTCTGCGCTATCTGGAGAAAAAGGTGATTGTCCGGGACAACCCGCAGACGAATGAGGTGCTGCGCGATGTGGTGAGAGACGCCTATGACCGTCTGATTGCACCGGCGATCGAGCGTGAGATCCGGAGTAACCTGACCGAGCGTGCGGAGGACGGCGCCATCCGTGTATTCGGAAAGAACTTAGAGCAGCTGCTGATGCAGCCGCCGATTGCCGGACAGGTGGTGCTCGGATGGGATCCGGCGTTTCGGACAGGCTGTAAGCTTGCTGTGGTAGATCCGACCGGAAAAGTGCTTGATACGACGGTGATTTATCCGACGGCTCCGCAGAATAAAGTGGCGGAGGCAAAAGCGGTATTAAAGAAATTGATTGCCAAATATCACATTACCCTGATTTCCCTTGGAAACGGAACGGCATCGCGGGAATCAGAACAGATCATTGTGGACCTGTTAAAGGAACTTCCGGTAAAAGTACAGTACATTATTGTCAATGAGGCGGGCGCGTCAGTCTATTCTGCCAGCAAGCTTGCCACGGAGGAATTCCCGAATTTTGACGTGGGACAGCGAAGCGCAGCGTCCATGGCGCGCCGTCTGCAGGATCCGTTGGCGGAGCTTGTTAAAATCGATCCGAAGTCCATCGGTGTGGGACAGTATCAGCATGACATGAACCAGAAAAAGCTGGGCGAAGCACTTGGCGGCGTGGTCGAGGATTGCGTGAACAAAGTCGGCGTGGATTTGAATACTGCATCGGCATCGCTTCTGGAATACGTCTCCGGCATCAGCAAGACGCTGGCAAAAAATATTGTAACCTACCGCGAGGAAAACGGCAGATTTGTATCCCGTGCAGGACTTTTGAAGGTGCCGAAGCTGGGACCGAAGGCGTATGAACAGTGCGCAGGATTCCTGCGGATCGGCGACGGAAAGAATCCGCTCGATGCGACCGGTGTGCACCCGGAGAGCTATGATGCCACGAAGAGGCTTCTGGAGCGGCTGGGTTATACGTTATCTGACGTAAAAGAGCGGAAGGTAGAGGGCATTTCCAAAAAGATCCATGACTACAAAAAACTCTCGGAAGAACTGGGTGTGGGAGAGATGACGCTGCAGGACATTGTCAAGGAGCTGGAGAAGCCGGCGAGAGACCCGAGAGAGGACATGCCAAAGCCGATTCTGCGCAGCGATGTGCTTGAGATCAAAGACCTGACGCCGGGGATGATTCTGAAAGGAACCGTGCGCAACGTCATTGATTTTGGCGCGTTTGTCGATATTGGCGTTCATCAGGACGGACTGGTGCATATTTCACAGATGAGCGACAAGTTTATCAAGCACCCGCTCGAAGTTGTCAGCGTCGGGGATATTGTGGAAGTGAAAGTATTAAGCGTTGATCCGAAAAAGCAGCGCATCCAGCTGACGATGAAACTGAACGGATAGAGAAAAAGGGTTGACAGTATGCCCATATGGGCATACAATATAAAAGCAAAATAAATATAGGAATTCTTCGGGGCAGGGTGATATGAGTTCACAGAGATGGAAGCATAGATTCCCGACCGACGGTGATTCTGGCAGACGCCAGATCAGTCCGTGAGCTGCAGTTGCAGTTGAGCCGGTGTGAATCCGGGACCGACAGTATAGTCTGGATGAGAGAAGAGAAGCATGTTAGGAGGACCTGCGGCAGCAGGGTCTTAAGAATGCAATTTAACGCCCCGGATGTAGAGATCATCCGGGGCTTTTTGTGTGGCGGGAATAAGCGCTGTTCCGCTGCCGGAATGCAATCCGTTGAAAGACGGCTGACACGCGAGAATACCTCGAATTCCTGCAGAGAAAAGGAGACGAGTCATTATGGACACAAACAGTACAATCACAGGTAGGACAACAACAAACAGTATTTCGAGCGTTCGCTACATGAGCGTCACGGCAATGCTTTCCGCAGTAGCATTTATTTTAATGTTCCTGGATTTTTCCGTTCCGTTTATGCCGGCTTTCATCAAGATGGATCTCTCAGAGCTCCCGGCACTGATCGGTGCATTTTCCATGGGACCGGTATGCGGCATTCTGATCTGTCTGATCAAGAATGTGCTTCATCTGTTTATTACAACAACCGGCGGCGTCGGTGAGCTTTCCAACTTCCTTCTGGGCGTAGCATTCGTACTTCCGGCAGGATTGATTTACCGCCACAAAAAGAGCCGCAGAAGCGCATTGATTGGATCCCTGCTCGGTGCGGTGATCATGGGTGTATTTTCCGTGGTATCCAACTACTTCCTGGTATATCCGGTATACTACAACTTTATGCCGGAAGAAGCTGTGCTCGGCGCTTATCAGGTGATCGTACCATCCATGAAGAACATTCTGCAGTGCCTGGTGTGCTTCAATATGCCGTTTACCATCGTGAAGGGACTGTTTTCCGTGGTAATCACATTCTTGGTATACAAACACATTTCGCCGATTCTGAAAGGAGCGAACCGCTAGAAAAGGGGCTGTCTTAGACGACAGCCCCTTTTCTTTTGGAATGAAAAATGCTATACTGGCTTAGATATAGACAGGAGGGACTGTTATGCCGCTAAAGTTTGATATTACATTGACAGCAGAAGATATGTACCGGTTTAATATGTACCAGACCTACTCCGGATTTCACGGGTGGTTTTCCATTGCGTTTTCCATCCTGATTTTTGTGGTGGCAGGAGTGACCCGCGGGAAGATCGAGGCGGCATACACCGCATTATATATTGTATTTGGCATCGTATTTCTGGTCTATCCTCCGGTGAGTCTGTACCTAAGGTCGAAGCGCACACTGGCAATGTCCGAGGTGCTGCGGGGAACGCTGCACTATGAGGTGGACGAGGAGGGGCTGCACGTATCGCAGAAGGAAGAGAGTGCGCTGCTTCCGTGGGAGCAGATCTATAAAATGGTCGCGACGAAGCACAACGTTCTGGTGTACAGCAGCCGGATCAATGCCTATGTCATTCCGAGAGCACAGCTGGGGGAAAGCTACGCGGCACTGCAGACACAGGCTGCGGCACATCTGCCGGCGTACCGTTTGAAGATGAAGTAGAGAATGGGGATTTTAAAATATGACAGAAAAGATCTATGAAACATATTCGCCGGAAGAGACGCACGCGCTTGGAAAACGCCTGGGCGCGGAGGCAAAGCCCGGCGACGTCTATACGCTGGTGGGAGATCTGGGCGTCGGAAAGACAGTCTTCACACAGGGAATTGCGGAAGGACTTGGCATCACGGAGCCAGTCTCCAGCCCGACCTTTACAATCGTGCAGGTATATGAGGAGGGCAGGATGCCGTTTTATCATTTCGACGTTTACCGCATCGGGGACATCGAGGAGATGGATGAGATCGGCTACGAGGATTATTTCTACGGGGATGGTCTGTGCATGATCGAGTGGGCGAATCTGATCGAAGAGATTTTGCCGGAGCGGCGCAGCGAAGTTACTATAGAAAAAGATCTGGAAATGGGATTTGATTATCGCAGAATTACCATAAGAGAGCATCAGGAGGACAGAAAATGAAAATATTAGGATTGGACAGTTCCGGTCTGGTGGCGAGCGTTGCAATCGCGGAGGATGACAACCTTCTGGGAGAATATACCGTAAACTATAAAAAGACACATTCACAGACCCTTCTTCCCATGCTGGATGAGGTGGCGCGCATGATCGAACTGGATCTTTCGAGTATCGATGCAATCGCGGTTGCAGGCGGACCGGGCTCATTTACGGGACTTCGGATTGGTTCGGCGACGGCAAAAGGTCTGGGACTCGCGTTGGAGAAGCCGATCCTCAATGTGCCGACGGTGGACGCACTTGCATACAATCTGGTGGGACACCGGGATATGGTATGCCCGCTTATGGACGCAAGAAGAAATCAGACCTATACCGGTTTGTACCGTTTTGATGGAAACGACATGCAGGTGCTGCGCGGAGAGTGTGCCGTGGGAATCGATGAGATTGCGGCGGACATCAACAGCAGAGGTGAGGCGGTCGTATTTTTGGGAGACGGTGTACCGGTTTTTAAGGCATATCTGGAGGAGCAGCTTACGGTGCCGCATTCCTATGCGCCCGCACATCTGAACAAGCAGCGGGCCGGCGCGGTTGCTGTGCTTGGCATGCAGTATTACAGAGAGGGAAAAACGGAGAGCGCGGAGGAACACCGCCCGGAATATCTCCGGCTGTCCCAGGCGGAAAGAGAGCGCAAGGAGCAGGAAGCCGCAAAAGGAAAGGAAAACGTATGAGTATTATCCGGAGCATGACAGCGGAAGATGCGGCGAAGGTGGCGTCTCTGGAGGCGGAGATTTTTTCGCAGCCGTGGAGTGAGAATGCTTTTTTGGATTCGCTTTGTCTGCCCGACACGATCTTTCTGGTGGCAGAGGAATCGGGTGTCATACAGGGGTACATCGGAATGTATCTTGCGGCCGATGAGGGTGAGATCACAAATGTGGCTGTGAATCCTGCGTGCCGCAGGCGTGGAATCGGGGAAGGGCTGCTCACAGAGATGAAAAAACGTGCCGCAGACCACAAGATTGCCCGCATTGTCCTTGAAGTGCGCGTGTCGAATGAGGGGGCGATCCGTTTGTACGAGAAGCAGGGATTTTCCTCGGTGGGTATCCGCCGGGGGTTTTATGAATTCCCGAGAGAAGATGCCAGAATTATGGTCTGTGCCCTGTAATTCCCTGTGGGATTGCACGGCGGCTCAATGATATAATGAATCCTGACGGATTCATATTAGAAGTTCCTAAGGAATTTCGGATGCGCAGAAAGCGGCGCGAAACAGACGATAGAATGGAGAATATATCAATGAGCAGACGAAACGGAGTGATTTATTGTAACCGATGTGGCAGCCCGATCTGTACGGAAGGGGAAGCAGGAAAAAGTTCCTTTCTTACTATTTGTAAAGAGTGGGGCTATTTTTCCGAACGAAAAGACGGTACGGTGCACAGGATGGATCTGTGCGAATCGTGTTATGACGCCTGGGTGCGGACGTTTGCCATCGCGCCGGAGGTGGAACAAAAGACAGAACTGATATAGCGATAAAGGAGTTTATTCATGTTAGATGTATGCCTATTGGGAACAGGAGGAATGATGCCGCTGCCCCGCCGTTTTCTGACGGCGGCTATGCTGCGTTACAACGGCAGCAGTCTGCTGATTGATTGCGGCGAGGGAACACAGGTGGCGATCAAGGAAAAGGGACTGACGTTTAAGCCCATTGATGTCATCTGTTTTACCCATTACCACGGAGATCACATCGGCGGACTGCCGGGACTGCTTCTCACCATGGGAAATGCGGACAGAACCGAGCCACTGACCATGATCGGTCCGCGGGGGCTGGAGCGGGTGGTGAACGCGCTCCGGGTGATTGCTCCGGAACTTCCGTTTGAAATACGTTTTATTGAGATTACGGAACCGGAAATGCGGCTGGAACTCAATGGATACTGTATACATGCATTTCGTGTCAATCATAATGTTACCTGTTACGGTTATTCGGTCGAAATAAAACGTGCAGGGAAGTTTGACGTGGAGAGAGCGCGTGCGGCGGCAATTCCGCAGAAATACTGGAGCCGTCTGCAGAAGGGAGAGATCCTGTCCGGGGAAGACGGAACGGTCTATACGCCGGAGATGGTGCTCGGACCAGCCAGACGCGGCATCAAGATGACGTACTGCACGGACACCAGACCGACAGAATCGATCGTGGCAGCGGCGGAGGGATCGGATCTTTTTATCTGCGAGGGAATGTATGCGGAGCCGGAGAAGCTCGTCAAGGCGAAGCAGTACAAACACATGACATTCTATGAGGCAGCAGACATGGCGAAGAGAGCCGGCGTCAGGGAAATGTGGCTGACCCATTACTCCCCGTCTCTGGTGCACGCGGAGAACTATCTGCCCCAGGTGCGTGAGATTTTCCCGGATGCGTTTTTGGGAAAAGACGGGAAAAACGTGGAATTGATGTTTGAGGATGAGGACTAAAGAAAAAGGGAGGTTGTCATAATGAAGAAGAGTGGCGTGATTAAGGCAGTGATAACAATACTGATCATTTTACTGATCGTGGGCGTGTATTACTTTTTTACGACACAGAGACGGACATCGGTGGAAGATACGGTGGAGCTGACAGAGATACAAAAGCTCATCACGAAGAATCTGGATACCAACTATCCGGCAACTCCGCGTGAGGTTGTGAAGTATTACAATCGTATTCTGGAGTGCTTCTATGATGATACCTATACGGACGATGAACTGGAGTCGCTGGCGGATCAGGCGAGAAAGCTGCTGGACGACGAACTGTTGGAGAACAATCCGCGGGATCAGTATCTTTCCGACCTGAAAGCGGATATTGAAGATTACCACAACAAATCAAAAACGATTCGTAGCAGCAATGTCTGCGACAGCAATGATGTGGTGTATCAGACGGTGGACGGGAGAGAGTGCGCTTATGTGACGGCGTCTTATTTTATGAATGAGAACAACAGCTTCGACCGTACCAACGAAATGTATGTTTTGAGAAAAGATGACAATGGAGACTGGAAGATTCTGGTATTCTATCAGGTGGAGGGAGATTCTTCCGATGAACAGTAATGAGATAAAAATATTGGCGATTGAAAGCTCGTGCGATGAGACGGCAGCAGCGGTTGTCGTGAATGGAAGGGATGTCAGATCAAATGTGATATCCTCCCAGATTGCATTGCATACCTTGTATGGTGGCGTTGTTCCGGAGATTGCCTCGCGCAAACACATTGAAAAAATCAATCAGGTGATTGGACAGGCACTTTCGGATGCGGGGATGACGCTGGATGATATGGATGCGATCGGTGTCACCTACGGCCCGGGGCTTGTTGGAGCACTGCTTGTCGGAGTGGCGGAGGCAAAAGCCATCAGCTATGCCAAAAAGCTGCCACTGGTGGGTGTGCATCATATCGAGGGGCACATCAGCGCCAATTACATAGAGAACAAAGATCTGGAGCCGCCTTTTCTATGCCTGGTGGTGTCCGGCGGACATACACATCTTGTCAAGGTGCTTGATTATGGAAAATACGAGATCCTTGGAAAAACGAGGGACGACGCGGCGGGAGAGGCTTTTGACAAAGTGGCGCGTGCCATTGGACTCGGCTATCCGGGTGGACCGAAGATTGAAAAAGTGGCGCATGAGGGAAATCCGCATGCGGTAGAGTTCCCGCGCGCCAAAATCGTGGACGGCCCGTATGACTTCAGCTTCAGCGGCTTGAAGTCTGCGGTGCTCAACTATTTAAACGGTTGTAAAATGAAGAACATTCCGATCGTACAGGCGGATATTGCGGCGTCCTTCCAGAAAGCGGTGACGGACGTGCTGATCGGAAATGCCATGAAAGCGATTGATGAATTCGGAATGGACAAATTTGCGATTGCGGGTGGAGTTGCGTCCAACGGCACCCTGCGTGAGGGAATGCGTGCGGCGTGCGAGAAGAAGGGCGTGGCATTTTATCATCCGTCGCCGATTTTCTGCACCGATAATGCGGCGATGATCGGTGTGGCGGCATATTATGATTTCATGCGCGGTCAGAGGGACGGACTGGATCTGAATGCGGTCCCGAATCTGAAGCTGGGGGAGCGATAGTGGAAAAAATAACAGCAGTGGTACTTGCAGCCGGGGCGGGAAAACGGATGCACAGTGATGTGCACAAGCAGTATATGATGCTTGCCGGCCGCCCGGTGCTTTTTTATGCGCTGCAGGCGTTTGCAGAGAGCGCGGTAACCGACATTGTCGTCGTAGTGGGGGCAGGAGAGATCGATTACTGCAGAAAAGAGATTGTTGAAAAATATCATATCCAAAAGGTCTGTGCGGTCGTGGAAGGCGGACGGGAACGCTACCATTCTGTGTATGAAGGGCTTAAGGCGGCGGACGGGAGTGATTACGTGCTGATCCATGACGGGGCGAGACCGCTTGTTACCGCCGATATCATCAGCCGGTCCATAGCGTGCGTCAGAGAGGGGGATTCCTGCGTGGTGGGAATGCCAGTAAAGGACACGATCAAAGTGGTCGGGGCGGATGGCTTTGCAAAAGAGACGCCCGAGCGGAGCAGCCTGTGGCAGGTTCAGACCCCGCAGACATTTCCCTACGGACGGATCCGGAAGGCGTATGAGAAGGTGATGGCACAGGGAGATTCTGCCGTCACAGATGATGCGATGATGCTGGAGACTGCATTTGGAGAGCAGGTTCGTGTGATTGAGGGAAGTTATCAGAACCTGAAAATCACGACGCCTGAAGACATTATGGCAGCAGAATTATACTTAAATAGAAAAAGTGAAAAAAAGTGTTGACATTGGTGGAAGCAGATGGTAATATTATTTCTGCACTGATTTGAGACAAGAACACGGAGAGGTATCGAAGTGGTCATAACGAGGCGGTCTTGAAAACCGTTTGTCCGAAAGGGCGCATGGGTTCGAATCCCATCCTCTCCGCTTATCAACACAGACGATACCGACTCCGGTAACAGAAGTGCTGATACAATTTTATATCATTATTTTATTCGGAGAAGTACCCAAGCTGGCCGAAGGGACACCCCTGGAAAGGGTGCAGGTCGTTAACAGCGGCGCGAGGGTTCAAATCCCTCCTTCTCCGCTAGCTCAAAAAAATATCAAAAAAATTAAAAAAGTTGTTGACAAACACTTGAACACATGATATTATAAATGAGCTGACGCAAACGGCGGTCAACAAAAAACGACAGCAAAATGCGGCAAGAACCTTGATAACTGAACAGTGAAATAACCTTGAAAGATTCAAAGAGAATAATTCAAAGAACAGCATCGAAAGATGCACCTAAACAGTAAATGGGAAC
>OIDQ01000579.1_pt1 | contig 17097 bp, 9 predicted proteins | sample 1581511 | NCBI WGS metagenome assembly OIDQ01 (sample SAMEA3882526, study PRJEB24775) | human gut metagenome | biome: human-associated habitat; feature: intestine environment; material: feces | place: Netherlands | collected 2009/2010
TCGCCTGACGCACGGTATAAATGTTCATGCGGTTCGTTCCCGCTCCGATCACGCCACGCAGTCCGCCGGTTCCAAACTCCAACTGACGGTAAAAACGATCCTCGATCTCCGCCGCATTGTCCTTTATTGCAGCAAGCTCTGCCTTTGTATTCTCGTCAAAATACGGGTTTGTGCACCACTCTTTGTAAGCCTCCATGTAACTCATGCTTTTTCCTCTTTTCTTTAATCTTTAATCCACTGTGCCCAATTCTTCCGGTACTCTTCCGGCGTCATATTCTCATTCTCCCGGAACAGCTGGTAAAATAAATCTTCATTGCCAATTCCGGATTCTGTAATTACTTCACTCATCGGCTGAATCGTAAAACGCAGTAATTCTTTTGCCGCATTAAACCTGCGATTCAAAATATAGTCCCGCACACTGATACCATAACTACCGGCAAACTTCTGCTCCATCAGACTCTGCTCCATGCCAAAGCGCTCCGTCAGCAACGCATAGATACCAGATTCCGTATAGTTCGCATTAATAAACTCGCGAACCTCCTCCATGGTATCTTTGCCGGTCGTCTCCTGCAGACATCCCGTAACCAGCTGCGTCAACATACTGTGAATTGCCAGTTCGGACACATTGTCCTTTACACCGTCAAGAATCTTCCCAATCAGCTCTGCGACATCCGCTTTCTCGCTCGCCTTAAAGACAGGCACCGCATTTTTTTTATGAAACAACTCATAGAACTCCGCTGCACAGTTTCCGTTAAAATGAACCCAGGCCAGCTTCCACGGCTCATCCTCGCTGCTGACATGTTCAAAGGTCTTGTGACAGTCGATCCACACACACTCACCCTTATGCAGTTCGATCGTCTGTCCTTCCGTGGAAATACTTCCCTTTCCTGCAACCACTTCAAAAATCAGATAAGAATCCAGATTCTCCCGCCTGCACACATGCGGTACGAGACTTTCCAGTCTTCCTACCTCCTGCACATAGAGCAGATGATTTTTGGCAAACATTCCGGGGGTGTGAAGCATACGGTCTGACTTTGTAACCCCTTCCGAAGAAAACATCTTTTCCATTCGCTCAATCTCCTCCATCACTCTATACTCTCTCCCGCCAGTAATCCAGTGTCTCCTGAATCGTCTGCTCTAACGGAATCTGCGGTTTCCAGCCTGTCGCCGCGTTTAACTTTGTAATATCTGCTTCAATAATCGGAACATCCACCGGCCGGATCTTATTCGGGTCAATCTCCACCCGAATCTCCCTCGGAGAAAATGAAATAATCAGATCCAGAATCTCCCGGATCTCATGGGCATGTCCGCTGCCGACATTGTAAGTCTCTCCCGGGGTTCCTTTCTGCACCAGAAGTGCATACGCACGCACAACGTCACGCACATCCGTAAAATCCCGCTTTGCCGCCAGATTTCCGACATACATGACCGGTTCTTTCTTTCCCGCCTCGATCTCTGCTACCTGCTTGCAGAAATCTGAAATCACAAAGATTGGTGCCTGACACGGTCCGATGTGGTTGAATGCCCGGACCATCATCAGCTGCATATCATACGCCTGCGTATAGATGCTGGCAATCATATTCTGGCATACCTTTGTTGCCGCATAGATATTGCCCGGACGAAGGTAATTGTCCTCCTTGATCGGCGTCTCCCCTTCCCGGATATGCCCGTACTCTTCACCGGATCCGATCAGAAGCACCCGCGGTTTGTAAAAAAGCTCACGCACCGCATCCATCAGGTTCACACTTCCCTTGACATTGATGTCAATCGTAAGCCCCGGATTCTTCCATGCCACACTCACGGAACTCTGTGCCGCCAGATGAAAAATGTAATCCGGACGCACCTCGTACAGCAGCGCAACAATCTCATCCTTATTCAAAATATTCAGGTCGTGGATTGCCACCCCGGGTATCTCCAGCTGTTCATGCGTCAGTTTTGTCGCATGGACTTCCATTCCATGATTATTCTTTAACTCACGTGCCAGATAACTTCCTACGAAGCCTGCCGCACCTACAATCAATGCTTTGCTCATATTGTCATTCCCTTTTATTTATAAATGATAACTTTCTACCATATTTGCAAATTCCTGTGAATTTGCAAACCCCCAGAATACCTGTGTCCTGTCCATCATACCAGAGTTCAGTGCATTTGTCCAATCGCTTATTCCCGCATCATCTCCCTCTCTGTCAAAGCATCCGCGGTACAGCATTTTTACATATTCGGTATTCGACAAATTCTTGTTACTGCACTCTGTGGAAAAGACAAATCCATAGGCAATCTCCTGCATGGACTGCGTATGATGGTTGATTGCTTCACACCAGTGATTCAAACCGTCTGTATCATAATTCCTGCTTAAAAACTGTGTATAATTTCTGGCAACGAAACATGTAACGTTATAGTTCTGGTCGCGCTCTTCCGTCAATGAGACATCGCCCTTCTGGATCTCATACGTATTGCACAGCTGCTGGAATTCCTCTGAATTGATAAACTGGCGGAACACATAAAGTCTGGAGGCTCCGTTTTCCAATGTCTTGACCCAGCCCGCTTTTCCATCCGTATCCGATGCACGCCCCATCAGGCTCAGATACAGATGCTCCACATAATCTGCATTGTTATAATTATGATTCTGAAACTCCTCGCTGAACAAAAATCCGTATGCCACTTCCGCACCCGTTCTGCCGTTTGTCAGCTCCTGCGCCCAATAATCCAGTTCGCTCTGTTCTGCCGATCTGCCGAGTGCATTTTCATATAAAAGTGATGCAAACCGCTGCTTGCCGGTCAGCGTCGTTCCCGTGTTGCCGCTGTTTCCGTTGTCCGTGCCTGTGTTTCCGCCATTGTTACTGTCATTCGATCCGCTGCCTCCGCCTGTATTTCCGCCATTGTTACCGTCATTCGATCCGCTGCCTCCGCTGTTTCCATTGTCTCCGCCGTTGTTTTCCGGTGTTTTTACGGTTACGCTGCAGGTCAGCTTCTGATTGTCATAAGACGCACTCAGCGTTGCATTCGTCCAGCTCTCACTGGAAAGTTCATACGCCACAAGACGGTAAATCACATTTGCAACGCTCTCCGGCAGATCACTGTTCACCGCAAGTGTAAAGCCGGTCTCCCCTGCTGCAATTTTCTGACGGATCTTCTCAGCAAATGGATCCGACCACTGATGGATCTCCCCGGTCTTAATAAAATAATTCTCTTCCAGAGAGTTGCACTCATATCCTTCTACCGGCTGTGTATGGTCACTGTGTACCAGCTTCATGATATCGTCATTCAATCCAAAATACAGATGCTCATAAAACGTTCCTTTGTAAGACGCTCCCATATCATCCCAGGTGCTGTCAATCTGATACCACTTTCCATCCAGCTGCGCCGCTGTCCACACATGTCCGTTTCCGGCGATCCGTCCCGTTGGAATACCGACCTTATTCAAAAGCATCACATAGGCTCTGTGATATGACTCACAGGTTCCCTTTCCGCGCGCCAGAACGCCCTCTGCCGCACAATAGCTGTACGTATAGTCGTAATCCGCGTGATCTAAAATCCAGTCATGCAGCCAGACCGCCTTATCGAAATCGGTCGAGCAGCTCTTCTCACATTCGCCCGCAACATTTGCCACGAGTTCTTCCACCGATGGATAATCCGGATCGTTAATTACGATGGGGTACTCCAACAGCCCTGTCGTCTTGGTCTGGTATGGTGTCGATCCCATATCCATGACACCAAACCGGATATAATACGTACCTGACGCATAAAAGGTGAATTTGAACTCATCGCTATCTCCGTAGACACTGTTTGACCCATAGCTGATATCATAGACAAAATTCTGCTGCGCATCCGTCAGCGAAGCAATCCGGTATTTGTAAGTACCGCTCCCGCCGGTCGCCAGAAGCTTAAATGTCACCTCTTCCCCGCACTTGATGTCTGATGGATACGATACCGTTAAATTCAGCGTGTCTGCCGCTTTTAATTCCTCAGATACCACTTCCTCTGCCATTACCGGCATACGGTTTCCGAGTGCCAGCACCATAGCGCACAATACTGTGCCAATTATCATTCTTATTTTTCTCATTTTGTACCTCAAAAGGGAATTCCGCCCGGAATTCCCCCCTTTCTTTTTTTATTGTTTACCAGTCTCCAAGAAAATTCTGACAATAATTCGTACCGTAAGCTCCCCCTGCCGCATAGCCGGTCGCCAGATACTCATACGATTCCTCCAGAATATTTCCTCTGTGTGTCTCAGAATTCATCCATGCATTTACCACCTGGGGCGCTCCGCTCTGTCCTCCCGCAATATTTTCACCGGCAGTACAATAATCCAGCCCCGCCTCCTCATAAAGTGAAAAACAATTTTCGCCATTGGGACGTATGTGACTGAAATAATCCACAATTTCCCCGGCACGCACCTGTGCTACCTGCTCCCACAGATCCTCTCTGGTCATAAGCTTTTCCAGACCATTGTTCTGACGCTGCTCGTTGCAAAGTGCCAGAATCTGAATATTCATCTGCCAGGCATCCGTAGCATCCGGTGTCTCAATTGCATTTCCAATATTGATTCCTGACGCAGCGCAACGCCTTAAAAACTCTGTGCTGAATAAAAATCCATTAAATACATACTCTCTGGTATTCGTATAATTAAGCTTGTCCACCCAGTCTGTAAGGCCTGCCTCATCCGGTTCACGGTCCATCATCGTGTGATACAGCATCGTTGCAAACTCTGTGTTAGACGTATGCTTCTCCTTATATTCTGTGCTGAATATAAAACCATACGCCACCTGGCTGCCCTCGGCACCGTTGGCAAGCTGTGCACTCCAGTCTGCAAGTCCCGCCTCATCCGGCTCGCGCTCCAGACAGATGCGGTACAATCTGGTCACAAAATCTGTGATGGTATCATTGTCTGTCCCACACCAGGAACAGTTGCCGAGAATCGGAATACTGATGCCGCTCCAGTCGCCGCTTCCACTCTCAATACCATAGGAAGCACAAAGCGCAGAAAATTCTTCCGAATTCACAAAGCCGGTCATGACCGCTCCTCTGGTCTGCCCTTCTGCCAGACGATTCATCCAGTCCGCCTTTCCGGCTTCATCTGCCGTGCGTCCGAAAAACGCCTGATACATGGCGTCCACATAGCAGCTGTTGCAGAGGTTCATATTGCGGAATTCCGTACTGAACACAAATCCGTACGCCACATCAGCGCCTCTTGCCTCTCCGGTCTGCAGACGGTTCACCCAGTCTGCCCTGCCTTCCTCATCCGCTGCACGGCCAAGGCACACCTGGTACATCCGATCCACAAATGCGGTGACATTATCCTCCGCCCGCACCGGAACGGTCTTCCCCGTCAGAAGACCGGCTCCTGTAATCATGACGAAAGCAGCAATAAAAACCGCCAGCGATCTTCGTATCTTTTTCATTCAGTTCCTCCCTATCTCTGGTTGACGCAGATTGCAAACTCTGTCATCCCGCTTTAGTCTCTCGTTATTCCATACTTTTTGCACAGATTATTGAATTCTTCACTGCCGACAAATCCGTTAAATACATCTTCCCTGCTGTATCCCTGCGTCTGCATGCGGCTTACCCAGTCTGCCTTGCCGCCCGCATCTGCACTCCGGTCAAAAAATGCACGGTACAGATACTCCACATAATCATTGTCGTTCAGATTCTTATTCTTAAACTCCTGGGAGAAAATAAATCCCTGCGCTACTGAACCGCCGCTCTTTGTGTGATCCCACAGTCCGTTCGTCCAGTCGTTTAATCCGTCCGTATCCGGATTGCGGTCCAGGCAGATATTATAAAGTCTGGTCACAAATGCCGTCACACCGTCTGTGGCACCGCAGACCGTACATGCTCCTCTCGGAACTGTTCCGTACTGTGGAACCGCAATACCGTCTCCCCTCGTAATACCGTACTGGGTACACAGATTGTTAAACTCTTCGCTCTGCGAAAATCCGTTGAATACTTCCTCTCTGGTCGTTCCTGTCCCGAGTCTGCCGACCCAGTCATCCAGACCGCCCTGGTCATATTCCCGTCCCATGAACGCGCGGTAGAGCTGCTTTACATAATCGGTGTTGCAGTAATTGTAATTCTGGAATTCCTGGCTGAACACAAATCCGTATGACACCTCCACACCGGATGCCTGTCCGGATGACAATCTGTTCACCCAATCATTTAAGCCCGCATCATCCGGTTGACGGTTTAAGCAAACCTGATACAGCCGGGTTACAAACTGTTCAATCGGATCTTCCGTAATCACCCGGTTGCTTTCCGGCACAACCTCGACCACATTCTTATTTACCCACATTGCCGGGCGGACACCGCCGATCACATTCGCCACTGCCATACCGTCGTAGCGGAGCGAACCTGTGTAATGTACATACATGGCATCGTATGTATAGATACCCGGAGTCCGCAGCCACCAATAGGAACTCTGTGTCGTTGTATTGCGGAGCGCCGAGTCTCCGTTTCTGCTGAGAGCATACTCTGTGCAGTTCGCCATTCGCTTGCCGTCCGTATTCAGATAGTTGGCAGCCTCCGAAGCGCTGAGCAAAAAGATCTTGTCACTGGTCGCCGATCCGCCGGATGTTCCGAATACGGTATTCGACTCTCCGGATACCGATGTTGTGTAAATTCCCGACTTCTGTCCATCACTAAACGCCGCATTATAGAAGGAATCGTTCAGCCAGGTACGGATACTGCTGTTCGCCCATGTAACCGTTGTCTGCAGGTTCGGATAATACCGCTGGAAATCCAGGACCTTCTTGCTGATCACAAGCGCCTTATCGCCCTGAATATCCAGTACCGTCCACTCAATGGTCTCAGCGCCGTTGGAAGTATTGTTATCCTGCTCGTAAGAACCGTATTTTACGGTCCCGCCGACATGAATCTTCGTCCGGTCCACGCCGTCGGTGCTGGCGCTTCCGCTTCCGCTGCAGGTGACACTCGCGCCGGTCAGTGCCTCATTATTCGCTCCGATCTCCAACGCTCTCCACTGTGCCCTGGAGCCGCCGTACTGCACTGTGCGCAATCCGGCACACCGGTTGAACGCATTATCGCCGATATACGTAACACCGCTTCCGATCGTAACATTTGAGATACATCCGCATCCTTCAAATGCATGTCCCTCAATCACGCCCTGGTAGATATTGGCAGATTCAATCGGCGCCCACGCAAACGCGAACGTTCCAATGTAGGATACGCTGTTTGGAATTGCAATACTGGTAAGTCCCGAACAGCTGTCAAATGCACTCGCCCCGATGCGGGTCAGTCCGTCTGTCGGCAGGTTCACAGTCCGGATGCCATCGCAAAGATAAAATGCGTAATCACCGATCGTTGTTACACTGGAGGGAATTGTCACACTGGTAATGCTCTTTCCATACTCAAATGCATAATCACTGATCGCAGTCACACCGTCCGGAATCTGCAGATTTGTCACTTCCGAACCATTCAGATACAAATGTTTTGCAAACTGAAGCGGGTTTGCCAGATAGCCGCCGAAATCAATCCTGCACCATGCAGCGAGATCGCTGATATACACGCCGGTCAGTCCGGTACAGTTCTCAAAAGCACTGATTCCGAATCCGGTTACACCGCTTTCCACCGTAACTGTATTAAGTGCCGTACAGCGGATAAACGCTGACTCACCCACAAAACCGGACTTGATCGTTGCCTGTTGAAGGCGGGTACAATCTGTGAATGCCCCAAATCCGATCGTTGAGATCGTCGACGGTGTCGTCACACTTGCCAAGGAACTGCAGCCCCAGAACGCACATGCCCCGATGGATGTCACTCCCTCTGCAATATTTACCGCCGTAATCGATGATTTGTAAGCATACCACGGCATGCACTGCGAGGATCCCGGCGTATCATATACCGGATAATCATACATCGCGCCGCTTCCGCTGATCGTAAGCACGCCATTATTATAGCTCCATGTCAGATTGTCGCCGCACTTGCCGGAAGCTGCGTACTTCATATTCTCTGTCACTTTTACGGCAGCCACATCTTCTGCCGCGCTCATCTCTGTCACAGGCTTGCTCTCCGCCGCCTCTGTTGCTTCCGTCTCTTCCGTCTCGGTCGCTTCTGTCACTGCTGCTTCGGCTGCTTCTGTTGTTTCCGGCTGCTCTGTGCTTCCCTCCGGCTTCGCTTCTGCCTCCGCATCCGTTGTCTGCGCCGCCGTCTCTTCAACAGCCGCGTCACTCTCCGCCGTCGTCTCCGTCACTTCCGCAGCATAGACTGCATTGCCCGGAAATGCCACACCACATGTGAGCATCATTGCCAGAAAAGCCGCTAACACACGTCTCTTCATAATCTCCATACCTCACTTTCCCCGTATACTACAGAAGGAATCCTGCCGGATTCCTTCCCTTACTGCTACTATAGCATTTTATATACTTTTTGTCCATTTATAATCCGTAACTGGCAACCATATTTGCAAATTCCTGTGAGTTTGCAAAGCCCCAGAATACAGTCTCTCTGGAGGTGCCGTTGTCCAGCTGGTTCACCCAGTCATTCAGCCCCTCATCGTCATACGAACGTCCGAAAATACCGCGGTAGAGCATCTTAACATAATCGCTGTTTGAGAGGTTCATGTTGATGCACTCCTGTGAGAATACAAAGCCATACGCCACATTTTCCATTCCGTATCCGCTGTTGATGCGTCCGCTCCAGTCATTTAAACCGCCCACATCATAGGTACGTCCCAGAAACTCGGTATAATTTCTTGCCACAAAGCGTGTCACATTGTAATTCTGATCCCGGTTCTCGGTCAACGCAACCGTTCCTCTCTCAATCTCATAGGTATTGCAGAGATTTCCGAACTCTGTGGAATCCGTAAACTGCCGGAATACATACAGTCTGGACACGCCATTCTTCAGATGTGTTACCCAGTCTGCTTTTCCATCTGCATCCGATGCACGTCCCATCAGGCTTAAATACAGATGCTCGACATAATCCGCATCATTATAATTCTTATTCTGGAACTCCTGACTGAAGATAAAACCGTAGGCAACCTCTGCTCCGGTGCTTCCGTTCTCAAGCCGTCCTACCCAGTAGTCGACCTCAGACTGTGTTGCAGAGCGGTCCAGCACATACTGGTACAACAGTTTTACAAACGGCGCCGCCTTGTGCTGCGTTGTGGTGTCCGTCGTATCCGATGTATCTGTCGTTCCTGTCGTTGCCGTCACACTCTTGCTTGCCACATTACTGTCCCAGTAGGTATCACATACTGCCACCGCCTTGACCGTGCAGCTTCCGCTCAATGTAAATGTCGACGAATATTTCTCCGATCTCGTGTAAGCCGGCGTCGGTGTATCTCCGTTGATTGTGTAATAGATGATCGCATTCGGCGTACTGCTCGTTATCGTCACATAATTGACATTGTTGTTCGCCGTAACCGAAATCTGTGGTTGTGCGGTCTGCTGTGTGATCGTCGGCAGGGTTCCCGGATCGGAGTACGTCGCTCCGCTGTCCAAGGTACAAGACGGAAGATACTCACTCCAGTAGGATTCTTCTGCGTGGGAGCTTGCATAGCTTGCCAGATCCGCATCATATACGGCGTCGCTCCGCTCAAAATATTCATAGTCGATGGTGCTCTGATCCGCCCAGGTACAGTCTACATTGTACCAGGAGTCGTTGATACGCACCTTATTCCACTCATGGTCATCACTTGTCACCGCAATACAGTCAACACCCACGCCGTTGCACATCATCTCAAACGCCTGCGCATATCCGGCGCAGACGGTCTTATCCATGCAGAATACGCTGTATACCGACTGTGTGTATGCCGTATCTTCATTAAACGAGTTGCCATAAATATCCGTATTATAATCCACTTTCTGCACAATGAGATCGTGAATCATTTTTACTTTTTCCGCCTCAGAGCTGAGTGAGTTGACCGTATTTTTCCAGGTATCCACCTGATTCTTCACACTCTGTGTTGCAGTGCTTCTCGCCGTACCATTCTGAAAGGCAGAATAGACACCGAATGCCGCATACCATACGCTGCTGCTGCCTCCCTGATACAAAGACACATTGATAAAATAATACTGTGGATTCATGTAACGGAACATATATGCCACATACGTAATTCTGTTTGAATTCAGGCTTCCGCAGGATACATACGGTATATGTCCATCCGTCAGATTATCCGTACCAAGAAGCACCTGTCTGCAGGATGCATCCAGTCCATCCCAGAATTTGCGTTCTTCCGTCGAAAGCATATTATACACGTAATTGGACGAATAAGCATCCCACGCTGCTGCATATACACTGGAACTCTTGCTGCTGTTTGCCTCTGTTTCGTCTAAAATATCATCTTCTGCAATCGTTCCGACATTGATCACGTTAAGATCCAGCAAACCTGTCGGATGTGTAATCTCCTCTGCGGTCGCTTCTGTCCCGTTCTCTGTTGTGTCGGCAGCTGCCGCTTTCACAGGCTCCGCAGACTCCGTATTTTCCGCAGTCTCCGTATTTTCTGCGGTCTCCGTACTCTCTGCTGCGGCGGTGTCCACAGACGTCTCTTCAGATGTCTGCTCTGTTTCTTCCTCCGTTACAGTTTCTGCCACTTCTGCTGCGGATACCTGTGCCGGTGTCCCGACACTTCCCATTACCATGCATCCCAACAGCAGTATTGCTGCAATTCGTTTCTTCATACCTAATACTCCTTTTTATGATCATTACAGACCGTAGCTTGCGATGATATTTTCAAACTCTTCCGAGTTCGCAAATCCCCAGTATACCTCTTCTCTGGAAGTTCCCTGCTCCAGCCGGCCGACCCAGTCTGCTTTTCCGGCAGCCTCAGATGCTCTGCCCAGGCACAGGTTGTAAAGCATTTCTGTGTAATCCGCATTGTTTCGGTTCTGGTTTTCAGATTCCTGCGAAAATACAAATCCGTACGCCACATCCTTCGGCGACTGTGCCCCCGAAAGAATGATGGAACACCAGTAATTGATGCCGTCCGTCTCTCCGGTTCTTCCAAGCGCCTTCTCATAGCACCGGTTGACATACTGCGTCACCTTGATATTTTTGTCTCTCGCCTCTGTGATCTCCGCCTGTCCCGGTGTGATTCCATAACCGGAACAGATATTTCCAAATTCTGTCGACCCCGCAAAACCGTTGATAACATAGACATAGGAAACACCATCATTTAAGGTTGAAAGCCAGGTATTCTTTCCGGACTCGTCCGAGCTTCGATCCAGCATTGCCGCATAGAGGATGTCCACAAATTCCGCATCAGACTTGTTCAGATTACGAAACTCTTCGCTCATTACCAGATCTTTTACGATCTCAGCTCCACCGTTACCGGCAACCAGCTTGCCTGTCCATGTATTCAGACCGGACACATCCGCATCCCTGCTAAGGATCTTGCGGTAGCAGCGCATCACGTACGCCGTCGCATTGTAGTTCTGATCACGGTTCTCCGTCAGGCTCACCGTTCCCGGTGAAAACATATAATAGGAGCACACTGTCGCAAACTCTGACGACTCAATCAGCTGTTTTAACACATATTTCTGTGAGACTCCGTTGGACAGAACCTCCACCCAGTTGCTGACTTCCGAATCCTGCGGACTTCTGGCAAAAAGTGCCGCGTAAAGCTTCCGCACGTACACCTCATTCGTGTAATTCTTATTCTTAAATTCACTGCTGGAAATGATATCAACCGCAACATCGGCAGCGGTCATCGTCTCCTCCGAAATTGCAGTGGCATATGCATTCATGCCGCTTGCATCCGGCTCACGCTCCAGAAGGCTCTCATACAGCCTGGTCACATACAGCTGTGCATTCTGATAATTATCTCTTACATAGAAGAAATTGCAATCCACGTAACCGCTTATACCGCTCACGCCGCCCTTGCTGCTGTACTGCCATGCGTAATACTCGCCTGCATACGTCGTCTGCGTCGTATAATTGGCAAGCCAGATCTTATAGTAGTCGTCCAGAATTTCACCTCTTATGTAAGACTGCAGCATGGTCTTATTCGCATAGACCATCGGCGTATATCCTGCCGACTGCACCGTGGTACAAAAAGCATTCACAACTGCCGTTGCCGTATCAATATCCAGATTGGCATCCGCAAGACGTCCACTATGGTTTGTGCCGAATTCATAATCTATGACCACCGGCAGTGTGATATTGTAGCCAGAGATTCTATTTAAAAGATAATTTGCCTCTTCCGCTGCCTCCGCCTGTGTGGTTGCCTGTGAGAAAATATAGACACCGACTCTTAATCCGGCATTCAATGCGCCCTGGATATTGGCTCGATACTTGGAATCATCGAACAATCCTCCGTTCGACATTCCGCGGTATCCCACACGGATCAGCGCGTAGTCAATTCCGGCTGCCTTGACCGCCGACCAGTTAATATCTCCATTGTGATAAGAAACGTCGATTCCGTTCACAATCTTATAACCACTGTCGTACCGCCCGTTATGTATATAGGAGCTTCCGGTATATCCACTGTAAGTCGCCGATGAGCTTTTGATATTCGATGTGCTCTCCGGCTCCTCATTGCTCATGGAGGTACCCGCCTGCGGGTCTTCTTCCAACGCTTCCTCTGCCACAGTGCCGGATGCCTTTAAGTGCCCTGTCTTCTCTACTGCTTCCGTCTCTTCGGTCTCCTCTGTCTTCCCGGTTCCCTCTGCCGCTTCGGTCTCCTCTGCTGCTTCGGTCTCCTCTGCCGCTTCGGTCTCCTCTGTCACTGTCAACTGACTCTCCGAGCCTTCTGCCACATCCTCCGTCTCTCTCTCTGTCGACGTTTGCACTTCTGTTTCCGTCACAGATGCCGCTTCCGTTTCCTCCGATGTGTTTTCCGGATTTACTTCTTCTGTCGCCATCTCCGTTCCGTTTTCCGTAAGGCTCTGTGCCATCGCTGCCTGTCCTCCCGGTATTCCGGTTGTCAGAAGCGCTGCCGCCAGTATACACGCTAGTACTCTTTTCTTCATCTTGATCCTTCCTCTGTCTAAATAACATATTTCTACCAATTTTAATTATACACGTACCGGGGGCAACGTCAATTTACAAAATATGTATATTTTCTTAATTTTTCCGGTCATTCTTCCCCAGGATCTGACAGACCTGTCTATGACCAAAAAGGCCCGCGCTGTCAAATCGACAGCGCGGGCTCTTTCTTCCTCTGTATGAAACTGTATGTCCTACCGGGACGTATTATTTACTTTAATCCGTATGCACGTACAATGTTGTCAAACTCTGTACTGTCGGCAAAACCGTCAAATACGCTCTGGCGGCTGGTACCTGACTGCAGTCTGGTTACCCAGTCATTCAGGCCTGCCTCATCCGGCTCTCTGTCCATCATCGTACGGTAAAGCATCGTCACATACTCCTGGTTACTGAGATTCCGGTTGGCCATCTCCTGTGAAAATACGAATCCGGATGCCACCTGCTTCGGTGTCTTTGTCTTCGCCAGCAGCTTGCCCGTCCAGTCATTCAGACCATTGACATCTGCGGCACGGTTCATTGCGATCGTATATAAGCGGTTCACAAATGCCGTTACCTGCGGATTCTTATCGCGGTTCTCGGACGTCGTTATGGTTCCCTGCCGAATTCCATACACGCTGCAGAGATTGTTGAACTCTGACGAATCGGTAAATCCTTTCAGCACATACGCACGGGACACTCCGTTATCCAGTAAGCTCACCCAGTTTGCCTTGCCCTCCGTATCTGCATTGCGGTCAAACAGCGCCTGATACAGAATGTTCACATACTGCTCGTTTGTTGTATTTTTATTGCCGAACTCCGGGCTGAAGAAAAAATTCCATGCAGTCGTCGCACCGGTCGTCGTTCCGTTGTACAGCTTGTTGCTCCAGTCATTCAAGCCTGCTGTATCGGCGGTTCTCTGGAATACTTTCTCGTAGAGGCGCTGCACAAACTGTCTGTCCAGAATCAGGCGGTAGTCCTCCAGTGTTACCGTAAACATTTCCTTCTGATTAACTACATCCCCGTTTGTAGAATTATAAAATGAGGTACAGCTGATCGTATAGGTTCCCGGCGTGTATTTGCTGTAATCCGTTGTGTCCCAGCTGTATGTAATGTCGGATGTTCCCTTTGTCGTATTAAAATCCGCATTCTTTCTTGCAACCAGATTTGCCGAGCTCTCTGTACTGCCCTTGAAAATACGGATCTCATAGCGCTCCATATCATTGCCGAACGTTCTGACGTTGAAGAGCAGGTTGATCTTGGTATTGTTGGAAAATGTTGCATCATACATCGTCGGATCCGGATAAATCGATGCATGCGCTCCTGCCCCAACCATTCCCTCTTTCATCTCCGTCTGCTCACTTGTCACCATCGTAAGCTCGTCCGCATCTGCCTCCGCACCGAATGCCGTCACGGAAAGTGCCAAACTTAAGACAACGGCAGCCGTTACACTTTTCACCCACTTGTTAAATTTCACTACATTTCCTCCTTCTCTATGTCACAGCATAGCTATTGTGCTTTCATTATAACTTTTATTGTCTGCACTTGACAATCGAAAGGCCGAAAAAAATTCTTAATTTTTCTTTTATTTTGCAAAGCCGATTCTAGTCCACGCCGTACTCAGCCATCAGGTTATGGAATTCCGTACTTCCCGCAAATCCATGGAATACCTGCTCTCTCCCAACTCCGGAATTCAGCTGACCAACCCAGTCATTGAGCCCTGCCTGATCGTATTCACGGTCTAAGAATGTACGGTACATGATCTTGACAAACTCCTCATTGGATGTATTTTTGTTCAAAAATTCCTGTGAGAATACGAATCCATGCGCTACATTTTCCGTCGTATCCGCTTTTGTCAGGATCGTTCTGCACCAGTTTTCAATTCCTTCATCCTCTCCCTGACGATCCAGAAGTTTCACATAAAGCCGGTTTACAAACGACGTTACCCCCTCATTCTGATCCCGGTAGCTTCCCAGTGTCACCGTTCCCTGGATCACGCTGTACTGGCTGCACACATTTGCAAACTCCTGTGAATTTGCAAATCCGCGGTATACATACTCCCTGCTCATTCCGTTGGAGAGCTTTGCAAGCCAGTCTGCCTTTCCGCTGTCATCCGCCTGTCTGTCAAACATTACCTGATACAGAAGGTTTACATACGCCTCATTGGAGAGATTCTTATTTTTGAATTCATCGCTGAAGAAAAATCCCTGTGCAACTTCTGCGCCCGTTTTCTCTCCGTTGCGCAGCGCCTGATACCAGTAGTCGATCTCCGAATCCTGATAGGAGGTACGGCCCAGCGCATCCTCATACAGACGCACCACAAACGCACGCAGCGCCGCAGCTGTCGCGGTATTGTCCTGATCGTCCGGCGAAGGGCATGCTGTTGCCGGCATATTGTTGTATACCGGGATTTTGAACACAAACGGATTCTCCAGCGCGTTGGTCTGGCTGTACGCTGTCCGGATCTTCCCGCCCTCCGTCATCGGTGCTGTGATATTCTGCTGATACTGATGGGAATACAATCCGTTATAGGAAGCGTCCACATCAAATTTCTGCAGATAAAGGGTGTCCTGTCCTTTTAAGATATAATTTTGCGAGATATACTGTGCACCACCGGTCAAGGCTTTCATTCTGGTATCCCAGCCTTTATTCTGGGCAGTTTTCAAACCGTTGACGTAGACGTCCGTCGTTGTCGTTCCGGTTGCTCCGATGTTGTAGTAGTTGTAATATCCCTCATACCCAGGATAGTTTCCGGAAATCAGCGGCGATGTTCCCGCGCTTCCCTGCTCTTGATAAACCCTGCATGCCAGGAAAAACGGGCTGACTCCGAGACTGTTTCCGATGTCATAAAATGCCTGCGCATAGGTTGTCCCCGCTCCCGGCACTTCTCCCTGCATAAAAGAGCCGGACACGATATTGGAAACCGCATCCACCGTGTGGTACTGCGCATTGTATGTCAGCTGCTCAAACATAAATATGTAGGAATCGTTGGTAAAATTCCGCGGATCCAGACAGTATTCCACTGCCGACTGCGATGCAATATACCATCCGCTCTGTGAAGCCGCCTCTGCTTTCCAGTTGTCTCCTTTGCTCTGATGTACCCAGCTTCTGTTGTTCTGCATCTCTGCACTCACAACACTGCTCCACTCCAGATTCGTCTGCATCGGTACAAATGTCCAGTTCGGATGGGACGCCTTAAGCTGTGTGAGTGCTGCCTGGTAGGACTCTGGGAACGCAAGGATGTCCTGGTTGCCGCTCTTTTTGAGCTTCTCACCTGCCGCTTCATCCGCATCGCCAAGCTTCTCCTCCCAGGCTCTGAAATCCGTATCACTCGTGACAAGATGTGATGCTTCGACATAGCCGTACCGCTCCTGCCCGTCCACTGCAAACATGACATAGTACCAGACGCTGCCGCCGTCAATCGCTACATCCTTAAGCAGCACCTGACTACCGGACGGCAGGCTTCCCTCTACGGCGCTGTCTGCATCCGGCTCCTCGCGCACCTTATAGAGATCTGTGAGATAGACCGTCGCCATGACTGTCTTTTGCTCCAGAAGCTGCAGTAATTCCTGACGCAGTTCATCTGTTTTTATCTGCGTCTCCTTGATCTGCTCTGTTGTCTCCTCAACCGCTTCTGTCGCCTCCGACTGCACGGCAATCTCTTCTGAGTGTTTTGTCCCGTCCGATTGTTCCGTCATCTCTTCGGTCTGTTCCGTCTCTTCCGTCTGTACGGCAGCTTCCTCAGTCTGCTCTGCCTGTGCATACTCTCCCGCTGTCCCGTTCAGTTCCTGTGCGGCAACAGCCACACCATTCCCCGAGATCAGGATCGCCGCTGTCAGGGCTCCCGATAACAGTTGTAGTAATTTTTTCTTTTTCAAAATTCATTCCCCTCTGTTCTTCCTGATTATGGTTTCACCTTAGTATAATCTTTTTCGTCAGGGATTACAACGGGGAATGGGCTGGGAGGATTTTCCACAGCCTTGCCATGTCAATTTATTCTTTAAATTTATACTTTCCCTTTCCGTGTCCTGATACTGGCTCTATAATATCAGCTTGTAACAAATTTGATATCAGTTTAGACGCCCCAGAGCTTTTCAGCTCCAGGGTATCCATAATTGCACTTCTTCCGAATATTTTATCGTAGCCAAATTTTTCAAAAAGTATATCGATATGGGTAAG
>OIDQ01000600.1_pt1 | contig 16638 bp, 16 predicted proteins | sample 1581511 | NCBI WGS metagenome assembly OIDQ01 (sample SAMEA3882526, study PRJEB24775) | human gut metagenome | biome: human-associated habitat; feature: intestine environment; material: feces | place: Netherlands | collected 2009/2010
ATTATTCACTAAAATATACGCACATGACAGAGCAAAGAAAACTTTTAAGCACTAAAGAGGCGGCCGAGTATTGCGGCTTCAAGCTCTCCTATTTCCGAAAACTGATGATGCGCCGGGCCATCCCGATGTACAAACCGACAGGCAAACTGTGCTTCTTCAAGAAAGAGGATCTGGACGCTTTCCTCACGGGTGTCCGTATCTCCTCACAGGAAGAAATCGCGGAGGAAGCCAACCGCTACATCGCAGGACGGAAGTAAACAATCTTTTTATTCACATCAAAAAACAAACGTAGTATGGAACAGAACAGGAACATGGAACAGGGCGGCACAGCCGCAGCCGTTCCGGCAGAGAAGAAGAACGAGAACCGTAAACGCGAGGTGAGCGGTAAGGACGCACAAATCATCCGTGCGTTCTTGGAGAGCGTAGGCATCTACGAGGCGGACGCCTTGCGCGTGAGCATCGCCATCGCCGACGTCAAGATGACGGCAGAAAACATTTCAGCGGACGACCGCCTTGCGCTCAACCGCTATCTCAACAGCAGTACGGACAACGACCGTATGACGGCAGACAACACACAGGGACATCGGCTGAACCGTGCATTCGGATTACTGGAACGTGTGTCGGAGTTCTGCGACAAGCAGCAACTGGTGACGGTAAACAGGGCATTGCTTTCCATTGCAGTAAACGCGGAGGACATCAACCGTGCCGTGTCAAGCCTTGACAGGCGTCCGGCATCCGTACAACCGACACAGGCAAACACCGGAAACAACGGAGCTGGCAAGTAACCGTATGCAAAAGATAGAAAGGCATTTAACCTGCGTTCATACAACCTCTTTTTTCTTCCCTTCTTTCAAGATTGGAACAATTTAGAGTATCGCACGAGCAGCCGTTGCCCTTTTTCATCTGACACACGATTATGGGAAAATGAAGCCGTGCAGGGTACAACAAAAAGATAAATTGGTATTTCCATACCGGTTCCTGCACGGTTTTATTCTTTTCCAAAAGCAAAAATATCACACTTATAAAGACAAAGTTTTATGGACAAGGAAACATACAGATTCATGTACCCGGCAGGTATCGCATCCCTGTCATTAGTTTTTTCTCAGAAGGCATTGCAATGGCTATGCGGGACAACGACAGATGATGGCGGCAGGGAAACAGTAAACTTCATATTGTTTGGCGACCTGTTGGCGAGAATGGCACTTACAGCCGGAGAGGGCAAGGGATTCAGAAGACCGCTCACGCTTTCCGCAGGTCAGGCGCAGTATTCCGAAGAACAGCTTTCCACGCTATGGAACATGGGCAGGAAGCGCATACGCAACCTGCTGGGCTCACTCACGGACATGGGGCTTATCGACACTTGCCGTTCAAGGGTGGCATCCGTGATGACCTTCCCGTGCGTCCGTGGGTGGAAAACAGCGGATGGAGATTGCATAACCAACCCATTTGCCTATGAACAGAGGGAATAGTAAGAGCCGAATAACAGCCGGGGAAACAGCCGAACCGACAATAGCAGGGCAAACAACACCCTTACTGTTGTTCCACAGTCCGGCAATAAGCGGCATCCGTCCCGTGCAGGAAGTGGCAGACAGACGGGAGGAGTGGCATGGAGCGATAGCGTTGAGTTGCGAGATATGCCGAGGTATTACCGCCTTCGGACGGTATTACCACGACGCTCTCGCAACGCCCCGAAAGGTCGTTGTCCCAGCCGCTCGCAGGCTCGCACCTTCCCTTTTTTAGATACCGTTTCACTACAATTTCAAGGACACCAGTTATATGAAACACGAAGATACTTCCAATCAGGAATCCGGGCAGGAAAAGCCCGTTATAAGGCGTGACAAGGTGGTGGTCACCAAGGTCACGAAGCAGGAACTCTCGCAGATAAAAAGCACCGCCGGGCAGTGCGGCATGACACGCAGCGACTTCATACGAGCAAGAGCACTCAACTACCGACCGAGACAGCGGCTTTCCGTTACGGAGGTGGACGGTCTGCGGCAGCTTGCGGCTTGCAGGACGGACATGGTGAACTTCGCCAACGCCCTGCATGGGCTGAACGATGACGAGAAGGTACGTCTTTTCCACCATCAGCCCACCATGCTTGAATGGTACGAGAAAGTAGCGCGGGTGACAGACCGTGTCACCGACTTCCTGCAGTCCGCGCAGAAGGCGAACAGCTATCCGGCAGGGACAACGGACGAAGAGACAGAGGAGGATGCCGTATGATAGCCAAGGCAAAATCCATCAGTCACGGCATCAGGGCGATGCTGTACGTGTCGGGCGAATCGAGGAACAAGAAACATCCCGAAAAGATAACGCGCATCTGCGACAACTTCATGCCGCAGGGCATGGACGCTTCAGGTATCTGGACGGAAATGAAGTTCGCCACCATGGATCGCCCCGACATCAAGAACAAAGTCATACGCTTGGAGATAAGCCCGGCAATGGAGCATACCGAAGATTTCACGGTCGAAGACTGGCAGCAGCTGTGGAACGATTTCGCGGCGGCTTTCGACAATCAGGAAATCCTGAATGATGACGGCGAGGTCATTTCTGTGCCGACCAACATATCGGGCAGCAAGTCCTCCGTGTGGCTGCACAGGGAATCAGACAGCGGCATACCTCACCTCCATGCCGTCGTGTGCAGGATTGACGAGAACGGGGACATCAACAACGACCATGCCATCCACATCCGCGCACATCGGGCGGCGGAGAAAATTGCCCTGCAAAGGGGATGGATAACATCCCGGCACATACATGAAAGCCGTATTCCGCAAGTTAGCGAGGACTGCATGGAGGCTTTGCGTGAACTGGACGAATGGTCTTGGAAGGGCTATGCGGAGAAACTTGCCGCCAGAGGCTACGAGCTGTATCTGCGCAAGGACAATGAAGGTATAATACGCGGCTATGTGCTTCATAAGGGCAGTTCGAGGTTCAAGGGCTCGGAACTTGGAAAGGGACGCAACTTGACCGCATCCCGTATCGAGCGGACTTGGGAGAAATTGCATCTTGGACAGGCTGAACAGGAAAGTCCGACACCGAAACAGCCTGTTGTAACGCCCCCGGAGTCGTCTGTTCACACCGAAGTCGGACAGAGGCCACAGACCAATGCCGGACGGAACAATCCGATTTATGAGGACTACAAGGAGTGGCAGCCCGACCGCCTGCGCACGGAGTTCGGGCATGATGGAAAGAATTACGACCGCTATATCCCCGAAAAGGTGCTTGACTGTCTGAATGACGAGTTCGATTTCCGGGAGCTGGCCAACTGGCAGGCTTTGCAGAATCTGGCGATTGCCTTTTTTACGCTTGTCGCTTCTCCTTACGGGGAGGTTTCCGGCGGTGGCGGAGGCGGCTCACAGTCCGACCTCAAATGGGGGCGTGACCCGGAAGAGGACGAGATAGAGTTTGCCCGCCGTTGTGCGCGTGAGGCTTCGCACAGGATAGGCAGACAAATGAAATCAGGAATGAAACGTAAATGACAAACCTAAAAAACATCAGTGACAATGAGACAACCCGATACGTCCGCCCTACGTGAGCGGCTTAACAATTATACACCCGGACAGGAACTGGAACAGGACAAGCAGGAACTTGAAGGGCTGCTTCAAGAAGTGAGTGACCAAATTTTTGCCATGCGCAATTTGCTCAAGGAAATCAATAAACTCAAGGAAGAACTGCACGGCATACACGGAAGCCTGATGCACACGGTCAAACGGGAGCGGGCGGCTTTCAATGCTTTGGACGCGGCCAAGGACAGTGCGGACAACATTGTGAATGGTATCTGCAACGCCATTGTAAAAGCGGAACGGCATACCATCATCCAAGCCACAGTCGGCACGGATGAACTGGAAAGGGTAAACCAATGTTCTGCAGCTCACATCAAGGCAGAGGAAGAACTTTTGGAAAGGCACAGGAACAAGTTAGCCAGACACCTCCGCGACAACGAAGGTGTCTGGCTTTCCGACCGATGGCTCAAAATTCTGTTCGTCGTGCAGTTACTTTGTTACCTTGCGGTGGTATTATGGGCATTGTGTAAGAGGTAAGATGTACTCCTATTTTCCCAATGATTTGAACATTTTACTAATGCAACGCTTCTTTTGTTCCATATTGGGATGGACATAGAGGTTGAGCGTGGTTGAAATGTTGGAGTGTCCTAACAGAACACTCACTGTTTTATAGTCACACCCGGCCTCAATGCAGCGTGTGGCAAAACTGTGGCGCAGCCCGTGGTATTTCAATTTTGGAATGCCGAGTTTGGTCATCAATTTGTTGTAGTAGTTGCGGTATGTGCGTGGTTCTGTAGGGTGCTCGTCATTGGTAAGCACATAGAAATCATCATTGACAACCTTTTTTAACGGTTTAATCATTGTGAGTAATTCTTTGCTCATAGGTATTGCACGGCAAGAGTTTTGGGTCTTGGGTGTGTTGATGACAAGTTCCGTGTGCTTCTTCTCTCCATCAATGATATAGATGCGTTCAATAGTACGACTGACGGTTATAGTGCCGTCAGCCACATTGACATCGCTCCATTTCAAAGCACATATTTCCCCGATGCGTAGCCCTGTGCTAAGGCTGATATAAATGCCAAGCCCTGTAAAGGTGAAATGACTCTGGATATAGTTCAGAATTGCCCTATGATGGGCTACAGACAGCACTTCCAGTTCCTTATTTGCAGAGGCCGTTGGGTACTTTATATCCCATTCGTAATAATTCATCCATTCATTCTTGACCCCGTACTTCATCACCATTTTTAGGACTATCAGAATGTCCTTGACGGATTTGATGCTCAATCCTTTTTCCAACTTTTGCAGGACGAAAGCCTGCACTTCCTTTTCATGGAGCGAATCACTATCCCCGAAACAAGGAATAATGTGGTTCTCCAAGATTAACACATAAGCCGCCATTGTGGACCGCTTCACATAGGGTCGCTTGTACTCTTTCCAAGCTACCGAAATTTCTCTAATTGTCTTGTTACTCATGTTGTTCATTTAATGATAAGTCTCTATAATTAGAGAAATATAATGAGCGATGTTCCCCATTTGAGATTCCCGGAGTTCAGTGGGGAGTGGGAGAAGAAAAGGTTTAAGGATGTATGCAATATAACAACAGGCAATAAGAACACCCAAGACAAGTCCGATGACGGAATCTATCCATTTTATGTTCGCTCGCAAAATGTTGAACGAATTAACTCGTGGACATTTGACGGAGAAGCTATTTTAACAGCTGGTGACGGCGTAGGTGTTGGTAAGGTCTTCCATTATTCCACAGGAAAAATCGGTGTGCATCAGCGCGTATATATTCTGAGCGATTTCAAATGCGATGGTAAGTATCTATATTCATACTTCGCAGGAAATTTCTATAATCGTGTTAAGCGAATGAGTGCAAAAAATTCGGTAGATTCTGTAAGAATGGAGATGATTGCAGATATGCCTATTTCTTTGCCATCTACTATGGAACAGAAGAAGATAGGTCATTTGCTTGCATTACTTGACGAGCGCATTGCTACCCAAAACAAAATCATTGAGAAATACGAATCCTTAATCAAGGGACTAAATGATTCATTGTATAAGCAATATGGTAATGCCACAACAACCTCTTTTGCAGATTTAGGGCATTCATATTCAGGACTGTCAGGAAAATCCGCAGAAGACTTTGGAAGCGGCAAACCATTTATAACATACTTGAATGTATATTCAAACAGTGTTGTAAATGAGAACGACTATCAATATGTTCGCATAAGCGATGGAGAAAAGCAGAATGTTGTCAAATATGGAGATGTATTGTTTACCTTGTCGTCAGAAACACCCGAAGAAGTTGGAATCGGCTCTATTTATTTAGGAAAGAGCGATGTGTATTTGAATAGTTTTTGCTTTGGTATTCATATCACAGATACAAAAGTGGCTTTCCCTCCATATCTATCTTATTATGTATCTTCTACTCCATTCCGTAAGTTTATATACCCTTACGCACAAGGAAGTACGAGGTTCAACCTTTGTAAGGCAGATTTTGAGAAAGCAAGAATCAAGATTCCCTCTTTGGAAAACCAAAAGCGGATATATTTCATATTGAGCCATATAGCAAGCAAAGTTAAAACAGAAACCAAATTATTAGACTTGTTTAGGCTTCAAAAGCAGTCTCTGCTTCGCCAGATGTTTATATGAACATCTGACGGAGCAAGTATTGCTTCTGCAAACGAAGGTCGGTTAAAATACTCTGTTCTGCTGATAGTTTGTTATCTATTGCTGATAGTAATCCCACATATTTGAGCTGTTTTGTATATGATGGGCAAAATATTTTGGCTTTACCATAATCCTTGAAATATATGTGAGGTATAGCCATGCCTGTTTTATAAGTTTCAAAGTTGAACACTTTCAGCATATAGTAAAGGTATTGAAGTGAATAACCTTCTTTTGCTTGTAAGGTGTTCAATGTACCTGTTGCAGAGCATTTGCCAGTGACATAAGAAACTGTCCCAACACCAGAACCATCTTTAATAATATAGACGGCTTCTTTCTCTGTGTTATAATTATTGAGATAGCCAACGATGCCATTTGCACCATACACAGGGTATGTGCCGTTTTCACAAACATCGCTCTCTTGTAGCGTTGAAGAGCTACATTTCAAGCATTCCGATAAGCGAATATTGGGCTTATTGTTGCAAGCTACATTCTGTGCAATTCCCTTGATTAAGGATTGTAAAGTTTGTAGGTCTGCGATTATTGATTATGCGATAAACTCCCTTGACACTGATTTTGCTAAGTTCGGTTCTTTGTATGAAACTGCGGGTGAGGGTGGAACTCCAACAACTTCAAATACCAGTTTCTACGATAATGGTAAGATACCATTTGTTAAGATTGATGATTTGAAACAGAAATATTTGACTGAAAATAAAGACTTTATTACAGAACTCGGATTACAAAAATCATCAGCTTGGCTTGTGCCTACACGTTCCATTCTATTTTCAAATGGTGCTTCCATTGGGGAAATTACAATTACGACATATCCTGTTTGTACAAAACAAGGGATATTGGGTATTGTACCAAAGTCCAACATAGATGTTGAATTCTTATATTATTTCATGTCGTCAACTTATTTCAAAAAAGCAATTAGCCGCATTGTTACAGAGGGTACTATGAAGACTGCCTATTTGAAAGATATAAACAACATACTTTGCCCAATACCAACAAAAGAGAAACAACAGGGAATAGCCAAAATGCCATCAGATATGAACTCCAAGATTGATTATGAACAAAGTCTACTGAAACTATTCATTATGCAGAAACAATACTTGCTTCGTCAGATGTTCATATAAACATTTGGCGAAGTAGGAATTGCTTTTGTTTTCGATAGCATTCTCCCAACACGATAGCTTCCTTTTCTCTTTCTGTAATGGCATTTAACATTTTGGCGATAACCTTTTGCTCCGCCATCGATGGAAAACGATGCTTGGTATTGAAGTAATCTGTTATAGATACATTCAACAGACCATGATTCCTTGCCCCTTCGTCTGCTATATCAGACAATCCTTTATGCCATTTGGTTGATTCAAAGTAATAGGTGAGAAAATCAGAATCAACTATGGTTTCATTTATTTTGAAGCATATATAAAGAGTTGATAGAACACCTTCGTCACAATTGTCCAATCGTTTGACAGTTCCCCAATCATATCCAGCAGAGTAACTTCTGTTATAAGCAAACTCTCCTTTATGAAGTAAGTAATATCCTGTAAGATTTTCACTTGCAACTGATTTATTGAAGAAAGAATCTTGACTAACTAAACCATATTGAGCAGCGATAGTTAACACTAATGAACACTTGGCATCCTTGTTCTTGGTTGCAATGCGAGAGCAAAAAGCACTCATCTTATAGGTTGTCAGTGGTTGCTCAAATCCTTTAATACGACATACAGGTTGTTTTTGGTTTGGTGGGCAAAAGACCTTTTCAATAATCGCAGACTTTAGTTTCTTTAAATCCTCAATGATTTTGTTTTGGGTTGCAATGCGCTCGTCAAGCAATGACAAAAGCTTTGCTATTTTCTTTTGCTCATCAAGTTGAGGAATTCTCACTTTGATTTTCTCAATAGTATCCTTTGAAAGGCTCGGTACTCCAGACGCTTCATTATAACGAAGCCAATTTATGGTTTGAAATAGGCAATAAACAAATTTGGGGATTACCCTTTTGAATGAGTGAGTATAAAACAGAGTATCAACTGTCCAAAATTTGCCATTGTAGTAAAAAGGTTTATTGATTGTCCCTTTTCGTCCTATAAACGTAGTTTCGCCTTCGTATAAACATTCGTTTACAGATGTCATATAGCCACCTGTTCCAAAAACAGGTATATCCCCTTTGCTTAGATGTTTATAATCTCTGCCATTTCCTATGCAAAGTATGTCGGCGATTCTATATGTGTCCCACCTCTCCGTAAACTCCGGAAATCTCAAATGGGGAACATTAAGGACTTTTTTATCTTTATTTTCTGCCATAATTGTCATTTTTTAAGTTGCTAACTATTTGTTTGAAGTATCGACATCACCTCTTATAACCTATGTAATGTGGGTGTGTCAGTTACATGCCAGTTACATAAAAACATTCCTTGATATTCAGCGTTTTATAATTGTTTCTACCAAATTTTACCTCGTTCAGTTACATGCCAGTTACATGGATTATGCCCAATAAGGTATATAGTTATGCCTTGAGCCACCATCAGGATTTTCCTCTTTTATCACCCTCGCTTCCAGAGCATCCTTGATAATACGTGAGGCCATAGGATAGTTCTTGTCTTCAATTCCCAAACGGGCACGAAGCGACTGGTTATTCATTTTGTCATTAGAGACATACCTCAAACAAGCGTGTTGGTAACAAGCCCTAACCCTTTCGTTCTTATCTATGTCTGCAAACTTGCGGTATGAGAACACCGTTGCTGTAGTTCTGCTTTCCTGCACTTGAAAACGAAGTGGCGGCAATTGAAATAGTTCGATGCTGAAAATAGTTTTATCCATACCGCTGCCTTTTTCCTCACAGATACCCATTCTTCTCATGATGTCTGCAAGGGAATCGTTGCGTGACTGGTATTCGTCAATAAAACGCTCTACACTGATAAGAGGTTGTCCGGGATTAGATATTTCTATGCGGTCGGAATAAATCTCTACCATAGGAAATCCTTGCTCCGCAAAATCTTGGTGGATAAGCATATTGGCAACCAACTCTCTTATAGCTATTTCTGGGTACATTCTTGCATCTTTCCGAAGAGCTTGTCCGATTTCCTCATTTGCTGGAAGTTGGCTGTTTATCCATGAAACCATGCTCTCAAAGCCTATTGCATAACCTTTATCAAAGACTTGCTCACGTATCGTTTCCAATTTGCTCTTACCCTTATACACTATAACCCTGACAACCTTACGTTTCAGTCCATCAAAATCTCCAAGGGATTTTGCAAACAGCAACGCTCCGAGTTCTGTAATACTGTAGCCGACCTCGTCCTGTTGTATAAGGCTTTCTGAAACAAAACGTTCCATAATGCCTTTGGTATCTTGTGGCAGAGGGATGTGCATCATATCAAAATAGGTCTCAGCACTCAAAAGAGTAAGGACTTCTTGGGGGGACAGTCCTTTTTTGAGTAAGATCTTCTCCAATGCTTTTTGTCCTCCCTTCCATATTTTGGCTTCTTTGGCAGGAAAATCCTTGAGCTTTCTGGTAATAGAACCAACTCTGACATACGCTTCATGCAGGAAACTCACAGGTCGGTTTACTGTAGCCGGAATTTTGAAAATACAAACATGACCGCAGTCCTCGTAATCAAAATCGTCAATTACCTCAAAATCAATACGGGGATTAAGCCTTGTTGATAGCCAAGACTCCAGTTCTTCATTGCCTACCATCTTTTGCTTGCCGTATAGGTCTGTTCCAATTATATCATGACTATTGTCATCTACCCCATATACGATATATCCGAAAGGCATATTGCATAAATAGGCACTATTAGCTAACGCAGAAATACGTTCACCTATTTCTTCTTTAGAATGGAAGTTGTGTTTAAACTCTATCCATTCTGTTTCCTTGGGACGAGCTACAAGTGCATCAATCAATTTTTTGAAGTCCAGATATTCCATGAGCCAATTATAATTTTATTCCACTATTCCCAGTTCTTTCAGATATACCTCAATCTCCTTATCCAACTCAGTACGCTTGGCTTCCAGTTCCTTGATTTCAGCCATTACCGCCTTGATGTCGATAGGTTCTTCCTCTTCAAAGGTATCTACATAACGGGGAATATTCAAGTTATAGTCGTTCTCTTCCACCTCCTTTAAGGTTGCAAGATGACTGTACTTTTCTATTTCCTTACGGTCACGATAGGTTTCCACTATCTTTTGGATGTGCTGCGGACGGAGCTTGTTCTGCGTCTTCACCTTCTCAAACTCCTTGCTGGCATCGACGAACAGGATATTATCATCCTCTTTACGGCATTTTTTGAAAACGAGAATGCAAGTCGGAATGCTCGTGCCGTAGAATATGTTGGCTGGCAAACCGATAATAGCATCAATATAGTTTTTCTTCTCTATGAGGAAACGACGGATGACACCTTCTGCATTACCACGGAACAACACACCATGAGGAGCCACACAAGCCATCGTGCCGCCCTCATTCAAGTGGTAAATCATGTGCAGAATGAAAGCGTAGTCGGCAGTCTTCTTCGGTGCAAGCCGTCCTGCCTTGCTGAAACGATCATCATTGTTGAACTTGTCGGCAGCACTCCATTCGGCAGAGAACGGAGGATTTGCGACAACGGCATCAAATTGTGTTTCACCAAAAGCATCCCATTCAAGCGTATCGCCATTCTCAATTTTGAAGTTGCTGAATCTGATACCGTGAAGCAACATATTCATGCGTGCGAGATTATAGGTTGTAGGATTCTTTTCCTGTCCGTAAATATCCACTGCCTTACCGATACTTGCAGCACGGAGCAACAAAGAACCACTACCGCAAGTTGGGTCATAGACATTGCGCAAACGTTGGTGTCCGATAGATACAATCTCTGCCAAAATACGGCTGACTTCCTGCGGAGTATAGAACTCTCCGGCTTTCTTTCCTGCACCGGCAGCAAACTGAGAAATCATGTATTCGTAGGCATCGCCCAAGATGTCTATCTCTTGTGATGCTTCAACACCAAAATCTATGTCATCCAACGCAAGAAGGACATTGCTGACGAGGGTATTCTTGTCATCGGCGGTCTTTCCCAATTTAGGCGAAGCCAAATCTATATCGGAGAACAACCCTCCGAAATCTTCCTCACTGTCATGCCCCAGTGTGCTATCCTCAATACGTTTCAAGGAACGTTCCAATTTTGGAAGGATGTTTTCTTTTCGTTTGATAGCCTCTATTACTGACGAGAACAAGAACTCTGGCTCTATGAAATAGCCAATGTCTTCCAAGCATTGTTTCTTGGCTTCTTCTTGTAGTTCAGCAGCATCGGCATCATTCATTTCCCACAATTCCTTAAAGGTAACATCATCGTCAATCAAGGCATTGTTCATGTAAACCTCAATCTTCTCCGACAGGTACTTGTAGAAAATAAAGCCCAAAGTGAAATACATGAAATCACTGGCTGACATATTACCGCGCAACTTGTTAGCTACTTCCCAAAGTTGGTCACGGAGTTTCTGTTGTAATTCTTCGCTCATAACTATTTTATTTCTTTAATTTCATAACCAAATTTATTGGCAAGTTCAAAAATCCTACTTATATTGTCTTTGCCATGTTGTGATGAAACAACAAACTTCACCCCATCATTAGAAATAAGAATATCTTTTTCAAACCATCTTTTATGCGTGTCAGAAGTTTGACTTTTCCATTTATTTACTTCTTCAACTGTTTTAATTAAATGTTTTGGCAATAGATTGACCAACTCATTATAATTAACAGGATTGGATTTGACATAAACACGAATTATCTCTAAAGCCAATCTGCCTTTTCCATAAGAACCGACTCCATTAAGTGAGTATTTGGTATAGTCTTTCCCTTTGTTAGTACATTTTCTTTGCAACTCATTTTGAACAGATTGGGATATAGAATCACTGTACACAGGTTCGTTATTCTCGTATTCTATTATTACGGCATCGTCTATGGTTTGTGCTATTTCTTTGAAAATTTCAAGTGCCTTTTGTGGGGCGACATTAAAGAACTCCCTATTCTGTCGAATACGGTAATTCGTCAGATTGTCAATAATATGATGCACAAGTTTTTCAACCTCGTTATATTTTACCGTTTTCATTGTGGCGAATATCTCGAAAGGCAAAGGCACAGCCGTATTGTCAAGCTCTTTAGACCGTATATCTACAGGTCGAGCACTTTTTCCGATTTTTACCCAATCCTCACGAAAACTTGGATTGGTTAAAATGTACACATATCCAGCTCCATCTATATTTTCCATATTCTTATTCCGCTTTCTTTATCATTAAAATATCACCTAAAGTAACTCTATATGCTTGCGTTCTCGTGATACAAACATATGGATATTCCGACTTTTCATTTTTATGAGAAACATCAATAATACAATTCCAACAACTGTATTTTGGGGCTTCCTCTCCAGGATCCAAACATAAAATTTTGGTTATTTTATCGGAATCGTCAGTGATTTCATATCCAACAGCAAGCAGAGCATGAGCACCTTCTTTGAAGTCGGTTGATATTATAACAGGGCTTTCTTTATCTATGAAATCCGCTATTGCGTTGATTATGTCATCATCTTCTTTGGGATTTTTCCTAATTGCATCGAGGTTAAAACTTGATTTTCTTATCTCCCTTGCCATGGAAATAAAAGAATACCCCCTTCTAACTAATCCTTGCTCTTCTAAGAAATGACTTAAAAATTTCCCTTTGCAGGTTCGTCTGTCAGGATTGGCATATACCTGCAAATCCTCATTTGTAATAACTCCAATGCAGAGCATAGCCATTGCTAAAGAGTAAACAGCACACGCTCCATCCATATCTCCTTGCCTTTTATGTAGAAGAATATATTTCCCATTAGCGTCTTTTACACGGACACCTTTAGAGTCAAGTTTTATAGAATTTATTATCTTTATTGAACTCATATCACTATTATATTTAGTCCCAGCTAAAAGTACGGATGATACCTCGCAACCTATCCAGTATTCTTGTCATCGCTTTTCGGGTCTTAATCAAACCAAGATGCTTTTCCTTGAGAGCCTTTTGTATAATTTCAGGTTGCTCTTTCTGAAGGTAATCATACTCTTTCAAGTAATGGTTAAGCACGTCAGAGGAAAGACCTTCATCTTGTGCCAATGATTTTACTGCCTTTTCTCGCTCGGCTGAAATATAGTTGTTAAGACGTTCTTCCAGTTCACTTGTACCATCCGCTTTTTTGCGTTCAGCCATAAAGTTATCCTTGTCCTCATCTACATTCTTTTGGATGAAGCCGTCAATAAGTTTCGCTTTACTACGCATTTCTGCATCCTTTATCATAGTGTCAATAATATTCTTACGCCGCTCCGCATAATCATTGCTGTATGGATTAAGATTGGCTATGAGTTCAAGGATATAGGCTACATTGATAATGTCGCTGTGCAGGAGTTCAAGGCAGAAATCAATATCTTCCAACCCCTGACTATCACCGTATGGAACAGGGTCTTCTGCAACCATTGAAGAAACTACAGGAGGTTCTATAAATCCCACTGTAATGTCAAGATACTTGCTTTTATAGTCATTGAATTGCTGTTCGGTCATGCCGAGGTCATCCGCATCATCTGTGTAGTCCTCATATATCTGGATTTCTGCATGTTTACGGATAATGTCGCGAAAAGCCAACACGAAATCTTTTTTGTCTTTCTCGCTCTGCAACAGGTCAATGCTGTTTGGTGCTGGATATTTCTGCAAGAAATCAGTAGTCAACTGTTGGTATTCCTTTTTCACTTCCTCAAATGGAGGACGGACAATATCTTCGGGATTGTTAGAGTTACTGAACAGCCTAATAGACGTGTCAACATTGCTTTTCAAGTCACGGAAACATATAATCTTGCCAAAACGCTTTTTCTCATTCAGCACACGGTTTGTGCGACTGAATGCTTGCAAAAGGCCATGATACTCCATATTCTTATCCACATAGAGTGTGTTGAGTTTCTTACTGTCGAAGCCTGTAAGGAACATACCCACAACCAAGCAGAGGTCAAGCGGCTTCATATCCGCTTTCTTCTTTTTCATGCGCAGGTTGATGTCATCGTAATATGCACGGAAATTTTCGGTAGAATAAGCGGTGCCGTACATCTTGTTATAATCATCCATGATGGCTTGCAGTTCATCAGCTTCCCCCACGCTTTCGCTGACAAACTGCCCTGTACCCATACCTGTCTGTTCGTCATCTTGGCTGTTATTTGCTCCGTATGTAAACACTGCTCCTATACGGATATTCGGCTTCAAAGACTTGAATATCTTATAATAACGTATGAGCATTGGTACGGACTGCACCGCAAACAGTGCATCAAACTCACCGTCAAATGTGGATTTATTGAAGTTGTTGAGAATGAATCTTGCAATTTCTTCCATGCGGTTGGCATTGCCTTTTTCTACATCCTCATTTCCATGATAGTATTCCACAAGGAAGCCCAGCACGTTTTCATCAGCAATGGCATCCTTGATGAGATATTTGTGGAGACAATCTCCAAAGACCTCTTTTGTAGTATGTCCGTCCACTGCATTTTCGGTAAAGATAGGCGTTCCTGTGAAACCGAACACTTGCGCATTGTCAAAGAACTTCATTATTCGCTTATGACTGTCACCGAAATGGCTTCTGTGACATTCGTCAAATATCATCACGACACGGGAATGACGTATGGCTTCTATCTTGCTGCTATACCACGTCTTGCTGACGGCGGCATTAAGTTTCTGTATGGTCGTGATTATTATCTTTGAATTGCTGTGCAACCGTTTTACAAGTTCGTCTGTGTTATCCGTACCATCCACGGCATTCGGCTCAAATGCCTCATATTCTGATTGAGTTTGAGTATCAAGGTCGTGACGGTCAACTACAAACATCACTTTGTCCACATCGTCCAGTTCGGAAACAAGTTGGGCTGCCTTGAATGAAGTCAAGGTCTTTCCGGCTCCTGTTGTATGCCATATATAGCCGTTGTCATTGGAGTTCTTCACTTTGTCCAATATCTTCTCCACTGCATAGAACTGGTATGGGCGAAGTACCATCAAGCATTTGTCACCCTCATGAAGCACTATGTATTTACCGATGATTTTACCAAGAGTGCATTTCTCCAAGAAAAATACGGCAAACTTATCCAGTTCGTTAAACGGAACATTGACAGCATCAGTCCAGTTGAAAGTGAATTTATAGCCACTGTTCGGGTTGTTGGCAAAATAGCGTGTATTGACACCATTGGAGATAACGAATAGCTGGATATAATCAAACAATCCGTGGAATGATGTCTTATGGTAACGCTGTATCTGATTATACGCCTGTTTGAGTTCTACCCCCCGGCGTTTCAGTTCAATCTGCACCAATGGCAGACCGTTTATAAGAATAGTCACATCGTAACGGCACTTCTTACGACCCTCTACCGTGATTTGATTGGAAACCTGAAATTCATTCTGACACCACTGCTGCCTATTCAGAAATTCCACCCAAATACGCTTTCCATCTGCCGTGTCAAGCGGATAAAGGTCGCGGAGTTTTTTCGCCTTTTCAAACCGTGTGCCGCCCTCAAGGTGAATGAGTATCTTTTCAAATTCCTCATCTGTAAATTCTGTACGGCCATGTTCTGCCAACCGTTTACGGTTATGCACCTCCAACTGCCTTTTGAAATTGGCTTGAAGATTTTCCTCCTCAGCAATTTGGACATATTCATAATCCATCTGCTGAAGTGTGGCGATTAGTCCGGCTTCCAACGCCGCTTCACTCTGTATAGACATATTCCTTTTACTTATTACTCATTTTTATTCAGCCCTTTGATAATATCAATGCCCAATGCGTTTTCTATCTTGCATATAGTTTCCAACGACATATTCTTTTCACCTTTTAGTACATTAGATATATACTGCTGGGAACAATCCATTTTCTCTGCAAGCATTCGCTGTGTCAGCCCCAGCTCTGCCATCCGTTTAGACATGATTGCGGCTATACATTGCGAGTATTGCGTCCAATCCTTTATATCCTGTTGCGTCTTCACTTCTTGCGCTTTTGACATCGAAGTCTCCGAAAGCATGTTGTCAGTCATTGCATTCATTGAAAATATCGTTTGGCTATTCGTCTGCAAAGGTACAATAATTTTCTTAGACTAACAACTTATATGTTGTATTTCTGCAAAAAGAGGCTTGTTTTTGTTAGTCTTTGCAGGAAATCGGCTTTATTTATACCTAAATCTTTGATTTGGGAAGATAATAATTCATTTACCCTCTTTTCCCAATAATATCTATTTTGACAAGCACAATCTTATGCGTAAGTGATAAAATAATGTTCCTTTGCGTTCTTATAAATCGCCTACAATGTGTCTGATTTGTTACTTTCTAATTTCAATCATAATACAAGCATCTGTTTTATAACCGTTTATATCAACGTATAAAGAAAGTCCACCACTACTTCTTTACCCTTGCTCCCGACGACAAGTACATCCGCTACACGAT
>OIDQ01000622.1_pt1 | contig 16146 bp, 10 predicted proteins | sample 1581511 | NCBI WGS metagenome assembly OIDQ01 (sample SAMEA3882526, study PRJEB24775) | human gut metagenome | biome: human-associated habitat; feature: intestine environment; material: feces | place: Netherlands | collected 2009/2010
GCTTCGCGCGGCTGGCCTACTGTCGACATCGAGACTAACCCCTACAAGGCGCAGTTCCCGCTGTTCCAGCAGCATCCCGAGATCGCCTTCCTCGATAGCGCGGCCACCGCGCAGCGCCCCGCCTGCGTGCTCGACGCCGAGCGTGACTTCTACCAGCGCATGAACGCCAACCCCCTGCGCGGCCTGTACTCGCTGTCCGTCGAGGCCACCGAGGCCATCGCAAAGGTGCGTCAGCAGATCGCCGACGTCATCGGCGCCCCCCAGGCCAACGAGGTCGTCTTCACCCGCAACACGAGCGAGTCGCTCAACCTGGTCGCCAAGAGCTTTGCGCCCACGGTCCTCGAACCGGGCGACGAGGTCGTCATCACCATCATGGAGCACCACTCCAACCTGATTCCGTGGCAGCAGGTCTGCCGTGAGACCGGCGCCAAGCTCGTCTACCTCTACCCCACCAAGACCGGCCAGCTCACCACCGAGGAAGTTCTTGCCAAGGTGGGCCCCAAGACCAAGATCTTGGCCGTGGGTCAGGTCTCTAACGTCCTGGGCGTTGAGAACCCGGTCAAGAACCTCGGCAAGCTCGTGCACAAGTACGGCGGCTATCTGGTCGTCGACGGCGCGCAGTCGCTGCCGCACATGCCGGTCGATGTGGCCGACCTGGGCGCCGACTTCTTTGCCTTTAGCGCGCACAAGGCCATGGGCCCCATGGGCATCGGCGTGCTGTGGGGCAAGATGGACCTGCTCAACGCCATGCCGCCCATGCTCACCGGCGGCGAGATGATCGATTCGGTCACCGAGCAGGACGCCGTCTGGGCGCCCGTTCCCGAGAAATTCGAGGCCGGCACGCAGGACGCCGCCGGCATCTTCGCCACGGGCGCGGCGCTTGACTACCTGGTTAACACCGTGGGCTACGAAAACATCCAGGCACGCGAGCAGGCACTCGTCCACTACCTGATGGGCGAGCTCATGCAGCTCGACTTTGTCCAGATCATCGGCTCCATCTATTGGGACAACCATCACGGCGTCGTCAGCTTTAACGTCAAGGGTATCCACCCGCACGATGTCGCGAGCATCATGGACATGGACGGCGTCTGCATCCGCGCCGGTCACCACTGCGCACAGCCGCTGCTCACCTGGCTGGGCGTCGAGAACCTTGCCTGCTGCCGCGCCAGCGTGGCCTTCTACAACGACAAGGCCGACATCGACAAATTCATCGCCGGACTGCATCACGTTTGGAGCACGTTCAATGGGTAATCTGTACACCTCCACCACGTTTATGGAGCACAACTCGCACCCCGACTATAAGTACGAGATGGATGCTCCCACGCACGAGCACGACGGTATCAACCCCAGCTGCGGAGACGAGCTCACCTTGCAGCTGCGTGTCGAGAACGATGTAATCGAGGAAGCCTCGTTTACCGGGCACGGCTGCGCCATAAGCCAGGCCAGCGCCGACATCATGGCCGACCTCATCACCGGCGAGACCGTCGAGGAGGCGCGTCGCTTGGCGGGACTCTTCCTCGCCATGATCCGCGGCGAGAAGCTCTCCGAGGACGACCTGGAAGACCTGGACGAAGCCGCCCAGCTCCAGGACATCTCGCACATGCCCGCCCGCGTCAAATGCGCCGAGCTCGCCTGGCGCACCCTCGACGGCATGCTCGAGGGGCAAACAAACCAGTAGCTTATGCCCCGAATCCAAGGGTTTTAATTGCCGAGCCGCCCGATACGGGCGGCTCTGTTTTTACCTAATGAGCGCGGTGGCACAAAGTCCGCGCGTCCGGCGCCCCGTCTGACATTTGCCACACAGCCAGACGCGAACACGGGCGTTTTCCACAGCACCAAAGGCCTGCGGCAGGGCCCAGGGCCCGCCAAGCAATGCGCCAAGCCCCGTTCTGCTGAGCTCCGACTCGCTTCGCGCCTGCCGCAGAAGGGTCCCATAGGATGCTGCGTGCATTTTTGCGAGTATTCAGCACGCCAAGCTGTGTGCATACGCATCGGAAGCGTTAATCAACGTCTCCAGGCGCATAAATATTGTGTTTTAGACCAGACATCGCGGTCTGACGGGACGCAGGCACATACTCCGGGGGTGCAACGGCAGGGATCAATAGCTTAGGGGCCCGTGTGTTGCAAGATTGTGGCAGTGCCGACAGCACCACGATGCTGAAAACTCCGTTTTTTGCACGGCGCAGACGGGGGTAGGTACGGGCAAACCCGGACTGAGCTGTTATTTTATGCAAGATGACGATTGTTCTATGCATATTAAGAAGTGCAGTTACCGTACCAAGCTTTTGAACGCTGGTTGCGGCGTATGGACGACCCCAGCTGCGGTGAAAAGGCGACCTTACATCACGTTTCCGCCAGCCCGCATCGCCGTTCGCGCGCGGGCGCGCACGATACGAGAGACGGTACTTTTGCCAATCCCGGTATACCGCTCAATCTGGCGCACCGTAAAGCCGGCATTGTTCAATCCAACAATAACAGTATCGCGCTGCGCCGGCGGTGCAGTTTTAACCCCGTTGAGCGGAACCCCGAGACTCTTCGCCAACTTGCCGGCAAAGGCATTGCGTTCCCACTCTGTCTCTTTCATATCGCACAGCGCTAGCTTGCTGCCGTCGGGCGTCGAAAGCGAATAGGCAATAAAGCCCTCGGCAGAACCAAAAAGCTCAAGCACGCAAGAAGGATCGGAAAATCCCCTCGTGGCATCTGCCGCATAACTGTCGTAAGCGCGCAGATGCTCCGCAAAGCTGCTCCAGGGGTAACGCTCGATTAGGCTCATGCCCGCCTCCTGCGGATCGGCGTGAACGGAGCGAATAGCCTCCATCACCTGCCAGTCGGTATCGAGCGAGCGCCGGTCAAAACGGTTCTGGAACAGATGGCCTGTGCGCCTCGTGCGTTTATTGAACCGCCGCGCGTACGTCAAAAGCAGCCGGTGCATCGCCGCGCTCATCGCGTCCTCGTAATCTGCAAGCACCAGACGCACGTGATTGCCCATAAGGCACCAGGCGATAACCGTCACGCCCGCCTTGCGGCAGCACTCACGCATCAGCTCCAAGAACTCCCACCGGTCTTCATCGCCCTCAAAGATGAGCTGCTTGCCCGTACCGCGGGCACAGACATGGTAAAAGCCGGTAACCGTTCTCCAAACGCGCTGCATGGCGCTCCCTTCGCCGGGATCTGCTTGCCATCCAATACAGCACGATTGAAGCGTGCCATCAAAACATTCACGCAAAACAATTCGCTCGCGCGGCCAAAGGCAGTAAACAGGCGGCGAACGGCACCGTTGCAACAGGTCAACCCCCGCAACGCTTACAAGAGCTGCCCAAAAGCTTGCCAAAGACGGACCCCTCTACGGAAGTTCACGACCACAGAACATAGAGTTAAACCGTTTCAATTAAAACTTCCGGACTTCTCGCTACGAAAACTGAGCCGTTCGCCGAATATTCCGTGCATTTCGCGGTATTATAGGGGCTGCATGTCATGTCCCTTTCGAAGGGTCGCCCGGCAATCGCCAGCCACGGCCCCCAGACGGGACGCCAACACGATAGAGAGGAGAGGCATGCAGTACTCACAGGAAGTGGAGAACATGTGCCCCGTTGCCAAGGGTGCATACCACGGCCCCGCACCCATCCCCGAGGAGGGCAAGTGGGTCCAGGCTAAGGAGATTTCCGACATCTCCGGTCTTACGCACGGTGTGGGTTGGTGCGCACCTCAGCAGGGCGCCTGCAAGCTCACGCTGAACGTCAAGGACGGCATCATCGAGGAGGCCCTCGTTGAGACCATCGGCTGCTCGGGCATGACCCACTCTGCCGCCATGGCTTCCGAGATCCTTCCCGGTAAGACCATCCTCGAGGCCCTCAACACCGACCTCGTCTGCGACGCCATCAACGTTGCTATGCGCGAGATCTTCCTGCAGATCGTTTACGGCCGCAGCCAGACCGCGTTCTCCGAGGGCGGCCTGCCCGTGGGCGCCTCCCTCGACGACCTCGGCAAGGGCCTTCGCTCTCAGGTCGGCACCATGTTCGGCACCAAGGCCAAGGGCGCTCGTTACCTCGAGCTCGCTCAGGGCTACGTCACCCGCATGGCTCTCAACGACAAGAACGAGATCATCGCGTTCGAGTTCCTGAACCTCGGCAAGTTCACCGACGCCGTCAAGGCCGGCAAGACCCCCGAGGAGGCCATCGCTGGCGCTATGGGCCACTATGGTCAGTGGGAGAACGCTGCCAAGTACATCGACCCGCGCACCGACGAGGAGACTCACTCCGTCGCCAGCGTGTTCCCGGTTCACGAGTAGAAAGGGAGGGAAATAACTATGACTGTTACGTTCGAAGGTTACGAGCGCCGCGCTGACAAGATCAACAAGTGCCTCGCCGACAACGGCATCGCCTCCCTCGAGGAAGCTCTGCAGATCTGCACCGACAAGGGCTTCAACCCGCGTGAGATCGTCAACAACACCCAGTCCATCGCCTTCCAGAACGCCGAGTGGGCCTACACCCTCGGTTGCGCTCTCGCTGTCAAGCGTGGCGCCAAGTCTGCTTCTGAGGCTGCCGCCATCATCGGCGAGGGCATCCAGGCCTTCACCGTTCCCGGCTCCGTCGCCGAGGACCGCAAGGTCGGTCTGGGCCACGGCAACCTGGGCGCTATGCTGCTCTCCGACGACACCGAGTGCTTCGCCTTCCTGGCCGGTCACGAGTCCTTCGCTGCCGCTGAGGGTGCTATCGGCCTGGCTCTGAACGCCAACAAGGCTCGCAAGAAGCCGCTGCGCGTTATTCTCAACGGTCTGGGCAAGGACGCCGCTCAGATCATCGCCCGCATCAACGGCTTCACCTACGTGAAGACCCAGTTCGACTACTTCACGGGCGAGCTCAAGGTCGTCGAGACCATCCCCTACTCCGATGGTCCCCGTGCCGCCGTCAACTGCTACGGCGCCGACGACGTCCGCGAGGGCGTTGCCATCATGTGGCACGAGAACGTCGACATCTCGATTACCGGTAACTCCACCAACCCCACGCGCTTCCAGCACCCCGTCGCTGGCACCTACAAGAAGGAGCGCCTCGAGGCTGGCAAGAAGTACTTCTCCGTCGCTTCTGGTGGCGGCACTGGCCGTACCCTGCACCCGGACAACATGGGCGCCGGCCCTGCCTCTTACGGCATGACCGACACCATGGGCCGTATGCACTCCGACGCCCAGTTCGCCGGTTCTTCCTCCGTGCCTGCGCACGTCGACATGATGGGTCTCATCGGCATGGGCAACAACCCCATGGTCGGTGCCACCGTCGCCTGCGCTGTCGCCGTCGAGGAGGCGCTCAAGGCCTAATCGCACCCGCGCGATGCTCATATAGTTGAGCTTTGGAGCCGCTACCCACCCGGGTAGCGGCTCTTTTTGTTTGCGCTGTCGCAGGGTAGCTAATGCCGATATATCAATTGGGGCGAAATACAAGATGTGATGAGATGGAGCGTCAGAGCGTCCATGACGCCCACCTGCCATATTTGCCCTTTACCGATTTGCCGAGTCTTTGCGGCCCCATTGCCGATCACCCGTGCGACAATGCGCCGGACGAGAAAGGAGTCCGATGGAATCGACTGATGTACTGGTAATTGGATCTGGCATTGCGGGCCTTTGCGCCGCCATCGAAGCGGCACGCACGGGCGCAACCGTCGCTGTGGCAAGCGCCGGCAAGACCATGAGTGGATCGAGCTTCTTCCCGGGCACCTGGGGCCTCGGCCTGATTGGTCCCGTCGACGAAGACGACGAGCAGGACCTCATCGACACCATCCAGACCGTCGGCGGCGGTGTTGCCGACCCCGAGCTTGTCCAGACGTTTGTCCACGGCATTCCCCAGGCAATTGAATGGCTCGAGCAAGACCTGGGCGTTGAGCTTAAGCGTCCGCAAAACGCTGAGAGCGCTCAGCAAAAGCAGTTTATCCCCTGCTTTGACCACAAGACGCGCATGTGGCGCGGCCTCACCCGCAAGCCCCTTGAGGACGCTCTGACAGCCCGGATCGAGTCGCTCGGCATTCGCCTGCTCCCCCGCCATGAGCTTATCGACCTTGTTGAGGACACGAACGGCAGAATAACCGGAACCGTACTCTACGACCTTACCGAAAATCGAATCGTGCCCTTTGCTGCCAAGGCCACGGTCATCGCAGCCGGTGGCACAGGCGGCCTGTTCGAGCGCAGCCTTACGTCGGCTGATGTGCTCAGCTCCTCGCAGGCCATCGCACTGGCGCACGGTGCATCGCTTACTAATATAGAGTTCATGCAGATGATGCCCGGCTTCATCGAACCCAGGCGTAACTTGGTCTTCAATGAGAAAACCTGGCGCTACGTGCACGTAGACCAGCCGGTAGATATTGCCGACGACAAGCTGGACGACCTGCTCGAGCAGCGCTCTGGATATGGTCCCTTCACGTCACGCTTGGCCTCCCGCGCCATCGATCTCGTCATCGATCAGGCAGGTGTCGAAGGCCTGGCACTCCACTACGACTTCCCCCGCGAGGATGTCCCAGAGTTTGTGCAGACCTTTGCCACCTGGCTGCAAGACGAGCACGGCATCGCGCCGACCGACGAGATGCGCGTTGCGATGTATGCCCACGCCGCTAACGGCGGCATTAAGATCGATAAGACCGCGCACACGGGCGTTGAGGGCCTCTACGCTTGCGGCGAGGCGACAGGCGGCATGCACGGCGCCGACCGCATTGGTGGCTTGTCAAGCGCCAACGGCATCGTGTTCGGACGCATCGCGGGCGCATCGGCAGCCCTTGCAGCGCAGAAAGAGCCTGAGACAGCCCTGAAGGCGGATATCGCCCTCCCCCGCTACGGCATTTCCACAACAGATGCCGAACGCCTGACACACGGCCTTAAGCACACGATGAGCACCTATTGCATGATCAACAGGACCGAAACAGGCCTATCCGAGGCCCTGCAACAGCTTGAAAGCCTGCAAGACAAGGCCATGGCGCTGAGCAAGCCGCATACCGATGACAGCGAGATCGCAGCCCTCGCCCGCCTACAGTCGCAGATTCGACTAGCGCAGGAAATGGTCAAAGCCATGCGCAAGCGAACTGAAAGCCTGGGTTCGCACTTTCGAGCGGACTAAGCTGAGCACCCCTCTAGAGCAGAACACAACCTCTCGATATTAATGGGTCCCGTGAGCTCAAAGCAACACGGGGCCCATTCGTGTCCGCGCAGGCAAATATACTCATTCTGAATACGGAGTCGACATAGTCCACGTAGACACACGAACAGAAAGGAAGAAATATGGACAGCAGGGATATCGAGAAATGGCGTGTCGAACTTGATAGCTACGCCAATGTGGAAGACGGCGTTGAGTAGTGGCTCGCACGCGATTTAATGGAACCCATGGGGTACACTCGATGGGAGAACTTCGCCGAAGTTGTTAAGAGGGCAAAAGTCTCATGCGAAACAAACAAAACTCCAGTTGATTCCCATTTTCGTGACACCACGAAAATGGTAACTGCCGGTGTCGCCGATCGCGCGGTTAAAGACTACAAACTTACGCGCTATGCATGCTATTTAATCGCACAGAACGGAGATTCAAACAAGCCAGAGATCGCGCTCGCCCAGGCATACTTTGCCGTGCAGACGCGCCGCCAAGAGCTCATAGAGCAGCGCTTCGCAGAGATTCAGCGCTTGCAGGCGCGTCACTCGCTATCCGATTCAGAGAAACAGCTCTCGGGTATTACGTTCAAACGCGGCGTGGACTCCAAAGGATTCGCGATCATCAAGTCGAAGGGCGATGAGGCGTTATTCGGCGGCAGAAGCACGGCGGAAATGAAGCAGCAGCTCGGCGTACCCAAGAGAGCGGCATTGGCGGACAGGTTAGCCGATGTCCTCATCAAAGCAAAGGACCTTACGAACTCGATGACGGCCTTCAACGCCGAGGAACACGACCTGTACGGCCTGGACCAGATCAAGCAAGAGCACGTCGAGAACAACACAAGCGTGCGTGGCAGCCTCATCGACCGCGGAATTGTCCCCGAGAACCTACCGCCTGCCGAGGATACAAAAAAGCTCGAGCGTCGCGTGAAGACAGACGAGAAGAAACTCAAGGAGGGTACTGACGGTTTTACCGATCCCCAGGGTAGGCTCGATCTGTGAAAGCGGCTGTGCCCTTTCGGGTTCGACCCCATGCGAGGTCAACAAAAAACGACCAGCCTGAGCCAGTCGCTTTAACAATCTTTGGGTGGGCCGTCAGGGGGTCAGCCTGCTGCGCAGGCGGTCACTGCGGCGCTTCGCGCCTTGCGCCCTGCGCTGGCAAATGCTTACGCATTTCCTCAGCTCCGCGCCCCGACGGGTTCGACCCCGTGCGAGGTCAACAAAAAAGCGACCAGCCTAAGCCAGTCGCTTAAACGATCTTTGGGTGGGCCGTCAGGGGGTCGAACCCTGGACCTTGGGATTAAGAGTCCCCTGCTCTACCAACTGAGCTAACGACCCGATATCAACACGAAGCAAGAACTGGGGTGGGTAAAGGGACTCGAACCCTCGACCTACGGGACCACAACCCGTCGCTCTAGCCAACTGAGCTACACCCACCGTGTCCTGTGCGCTTCGCGCTCGACTATTATTGCAAGGAACGCCACGCGATGCAAGCCCCAATTTTCAAGAATTTTGAAAAGAGTTTTTCGAGCGCGTTTCGAGCAATTCCCACCGGTTCCATAGGAGTAAACTTGCCCCACTGCAAATCCTCGAAAGGACCGTCATGAAAGAACTCTCCAACCGCACGGCAAGATTTACCGATTCGGTCATCCGCCGCATGACACGCATCTCCAATAAGTACGGCGCTGTCAATCTCTCGCAGGGCTTCCCCGACTTCGATCCCCCGGCGCAGCTGCTCAACAGCCTGAGCGCCATCGCCAGCGACCCCAAGCCGCTCTATCACCAGTACTCCATCACCTGGGGCTCCCAGGCCATGCGCGAGGCGCTCGCAGCAAAGCAGGAGCACTTTATGGGCATGCCGGTCGACCCCAACCAGAATATCGTGGTCACCTGCGGCTCCACCGAGGCCATGATGGCCGCCATGATGACGGTCACGAACCCCGGCGATAAGGTCGTCATCTTCTCGCCGTTCTACGAGAACTACGGCGCCGACACGATCCTTTCGGGTGCCGAGCCCATCTACGTGCCGCTCAACCCGCCCACATTCGACTTTGACCGCGAGACACTCGAGGCGGCCTTCCGCGACAACGACCCCAAGGCCATCGTCCTGTGCAACCCGTCCAACCCCTGTGGCAAGGTCTTTACGCGCGAGGAGCTCACCTTTATCGCTGACCTCTGCAAAAAGTACGACGCCTACTGCATTACCGACGAAGTCTATGAGCACATCGTCTATGCGCCCCACGAGCATGTCTATATGGCCACGCTGCCCGGCATGTTCGAGCGAACCATCAGCTGCAGTTCGCTGTCTAAGACGTACTCCATCACCGGCTGGCGTCTTGGCTACACCATTGCCCCGGCCCAGATCACCGAGCGCATCAAGAAGGTCCACGACTTCCTCACCGTGGGCGCCGCCGCTCCCCTGCAAGAGGCCGTCGTTACCGCCCTCAACTTCGATGACAGCTATTACGATGAGGTCCTTGACCTCTATACCGCCAAACGCGACCTGTTCTGCCAAGGGCTCGATAGTATCGGACTTAAGCACAACGTACCGCAGGGCGCCTACTACGTGATGATGGATATCTCTGAGTTTGGCTACGACAGCGACCTCGAGTTCTGCGAGGACCTGGCCTCAAAGGTGGGCGTGGGCGCAGTGCCCGGCTCGAGCTTCTTCCGCGAGCCCGTCAACCATCTGATTCGTTTCCACTTTGCCAAGCGAGACGAGACGCTTAACGCGGCACTGGAGAACCTCAAGTCTCTACGTGATAAAATCAAGCCGCGCGGGTAAGGACGGCCCGGCAACTAAAGCAACCAAAGAAGCCCCGCACCGCCCGCCACGTTGCGAGGCTTCTTTTTATAGCGCTTTCTTAAATGGTTTAGAGCCCTATACTTTAGTCACGGAGCAACTCGTCCCAGAGAGAGGAATACTATGGCAGAACAGCAGCTTATCGGAGCGCTCGAGGCCGGCGGCACCAAGATGGTCTGCGCCACGGGCTATGCAGACGGTACGGTCCTGGAGCGTGAGCAGATCGCGACCACGACCCCGCAGGAGACCGTTGAGGCCGTCAATGCATGGTTTGCCGACAAGGGCATCGCCGCACTGGGCATCGGCGCCTTTGGCCCCACCGCAGTCAACCCCGCTTCGCCCCAATACGGCAAGATCCTGGAGACGCCCAAAACGGCATGGCGCTACTTTGACCTGCTGGGCACTATCCAAAACGAGCTCAATATCCCCTGCGGCTACGATACCGACGTCAACGTCGCCTGCCTGGGCGAGGTCACGTTTGGTTGTGCCAAGGGCCTTACCGATGTGGTCTACCTGACCATCGGTACCGGCGTGGGCGCCGGCGTGCTCTCGGGCGGTAAGCTCGTGCACGGCATGATGCATCCCGAGGCCGGCCACATCCTGGTCACGCGCGACCCGCGCGACACCATCGGCGAGCATAGCGCCTGCCCCTTCCATGACAACTGCCTCGAGGGCCTCATCGCCGGCCCTGGCGTTAAAAAGCGCTGGGATGGCAAGAGCGCCGGAGACATGGCCGATGACCCGGAGGCCATGGACCTGCTCGCAGGCTATCTGGCACAGGCGCTCATGACCTACACGCTGTGCTACGCACCGCAAAAGATCATCATCGGCGGCGGCGTGGCCGACCACACCCCCATCGTGCCGCTCGCACGCAAAAAGTGCGCCGAGATGCTCAACGGCTATATCGTCACGCCCGAGGTCAACGACATCGATTCCTATATTGTCAACAACAGCCTCGAGGGCAAGCAGGGCATCATGGGCTGCCTGGCCCTGGGCGCACAGGCGCTTCAGTAGCAGACGCACCCACAGGGCGTGGCGCGCTCGGCAAATCCAACCTACGGAACGACGCCACCACGCCCCATATAAGCCTCAAATAAAAAAGGCCGCCTAGGACCAAACAATACGTCCTAGGCGGCCTTTTTAGCGCACATCAGCGACCGTAAGAGATATCGGAGCACAACGCCCGTTGCCGCTCCACAGCAGTCGATCATCACATCGGTGATCATGCCAGCGCGTCCCGGCACAAAGAGTTGAATCGTCTCGTCGATCGAGGGAATCAGCAGCAGGAACACCGCCGTGGGCAGCAGCACGTCAAAGGTGCGCCGTCCCTCAAAATCAAAGGCGTGCGTTGCCAGGATGCCGAGCACCATATACTCGGTAAAATGCGCGCACTTGCGAACAACAAAGTTGGTCACCCATTCATATGGAAGTCCCACGCCGTGCAGGAAACCGCGGATAGCTTCCATGACCGTTAGGCTCAGCGAGCCCGACCCCGAGCCGGGAACCAGCGAATTGCCCCAGATCAAGAGCGCCATCAGGCAGGTTACAACCGCCCATTTTCGATTGATCTTAACCATGCAGAAGTTATGCCTCCGCGCGGAGCGGCGCGAAGCTGGCGGTACCGCCCTCGATAACGCTCAGGTAGGCACGGCCCGTACGCTTAGCGGTAGAGGACTGCAGGCGCTCGATCTCTTCCTCGAGGATCTGATTGACGCGCTCGTGACGACGGTTTTCCATAATGCCGGCGGCAATAGCCTCGGCCCGCTCGATGCTCTCGCGCGAGATACGGGCGGTATCCTCGGGGAACACAGCGCTGTGACGGCCGACATAGGCGGGGGCAGCAGGCTGAGGGGCAGCGACGGGAGCGGGGGCTGCAACAGGAGCGGGCTCGTCAATCTCATCCAGAATCGCGGTGGCGGCGGCCCACATGTCCTCGTGGCCCGAGTAATCGGCCATGGGGACATCAACCTCGAGCGAGGCATCTGGAAGGTCGCCGATGTTGATGCGATCTTGGGCATCAATCGATGCGGTGATGGCTGCAGGCTCATCGAGGTCATCGAGATCGATGTCCACGGCACCGGAGATGATAGGCATGCTGGCGAGGTTTGCATTGTACGGCGCAGCCTCAGCCGCCTGCTGCTGGGCAGGAGCGCCCCAAAGCGAGCTTTCGGCGGCACGGCGGGCGGCAACGGTCTCCTCGTCCGCAGTCATGGCTTCATCAACGTACGAATTGTCGGCAGAAGCGTTCGCGTCCGCCGAGGTAGCGTTGTAGGCGTTATTGGCTGCCGCGTTGGCAACGAGTGCCACGAAAGCTGCCGTGCTGCCCGCAGGGGCGGCCTGGGAACCAGACACAGCGCGTGCCGCGGCGGCGATGTCGTCGCGATTGAAGGAGTCGGTCTGCCCGCCGTTGGTGAGCTCGTCGATGGCGACTTGATAGACGTCGCGCGAGTGTGCAGGGTCGCAGCTCACCGGCGAATCGTCGTCGAGCATACTGTCGATCATGGACCAAGCCTCGTCCTCGTCCATAGCATCTGCGGCTCGAGCGATGGTAGGGACACCATCATCGGCATGACGGCGCTGGAACGCACCAGTCAGGCCGGAAAGGAATGCCGAGGTAGACTGCTCCGCCTGAGCCTGAGAATCAGAAGCCGCAGCGTAAGGAGTCGCATCCTGCTGCTGAGCTGGAATCGAGGCGGTCTTGAACTCGCTTTGATGCTGATTGAGATTGGCGGCACCGCCCATGGCACCGGGCTGGAACAGACGCTCTTCACGCTGCGCACGATACTCGGAGATACCCAGCGAGGCGGCATAGATACCCACGCCCGCCACCGCGCCCACGGCGAAGGGAACCGCACCCGCCACGACCGTCTCGTTCACCGACGAAAACGGCAGCGTCGCGGCATACATAACCACGGGAGCGGCAAGGCCGATCCCGCACGAAAGTCCGGCAAGGACTGCTCGTTGTGTTGCATCAGAAGAAGCCATGAGCTCTCCCCATCTTCCAGCACCCAAATCGCATCATTCAGTTGGCTGCGCGAGAGAAGATGAAGCGGGGCTATGCCCCAAAGCAACGGTATATGGTTCGTTTCATCTGCGTTTTCCGTCGCGAAGCTTAAAAGCTATTATGCGAAACCGCCCTGTCGATTGCAAGCGACGATGTCGGATTGAAACGGGAAACCTGCTGCTTGCCAGTCTTATGGTCAAAAAAGCGCGGAGCGGCGATATAGAAAAGGGCCGAGGCTCAAAGCCCCGACCCTTTATTGCATTGATGACTATCGCTGCGTGTAGATGACAACCTAGAACGCCTGCTCGTAGTCGCTGTGTTTTTTGGCCGAACGCACCAGGAACTCCTGGTTGGTGTTGGTGCCCTTAAGACCCTTGATAAATGATGCGGCTGCGCGCTCGGTGTTGTTCATGCCGGCAAGAATGCGACGCAAGCCAAAGACAAACGGACGCATCTGCTCGTCAACCAACAGATCCTCGTTACGCGTACCGGAGGCAACGGGGTCGATAGCCGGGAAGATGCGGCGGTCAGCCAGGTCGCGGTCGAGCTTGAGCTCCATGTTGCCGGTGCCCTTGAACTCCTCAAAGATGACCTCGTCCATCTTGGAACCGGTGTCGATGAGGGCAGAGGCCAGGATGGTGAGCGAGCCGCCGTTCTCGATGTTGCGGGCTGCGCCCAGGAAGCGCTTGGGCGGATACAGGGCCGCCGAATCGACGCCGCCCGAAAGGATGCGGCCTGAGGCGGGCGCCGCCAAGTTGTACGCGCGGGCAAGACGCGTGATGGAGTCGAGCACCACCACAACATCGCCGCCCAGCTCCACGATGCGCTTGGCGCGCTCGATGACGAGCTCTGCCACGCGAGTGTGGTTGTCGGCGGGCATATCGAAGGTCGACGCCACAACCTCGCCCTTGATGGAACGCTGCATATCGGTGACCTCTTCGGGGCGCTCGTCGACGAGCAGACAGATGAGGTGCACCTCGGGGTTGTTAATCGAGATAGACTGGCAGATCTTCTTGAGGATCGTGGTCTTGCCGGCCTTGGGCGGGGACACGATCAGGCCACGCTGACCCTTGCCGATCGGCGACACGATGTCGATGGCGCGACCGGTAATGGAGTCCTTGCCGTGCTCCATGCGCAGCGGCTCGTTGGGATAGACCGGGGTGAGGTCACCAAACTTGGGGCGGTTGCGAATCTGCTCGGGGTCCAGACCGTTAACGGTCGTGATTTTGGCGAGGCCGGCGCGCTTGTCGCCGCCACGCGAAGGACGAAGCGAGCCCTCGATGACATCGCCCGTGCGCAGACGCGCGGAGCGGATGAGGTAGGCGGGCACGAAGGCGTCGTCGTTGGACTTCATGTAGCCATGGGCATGGATGATACCGGAGCTGTCCGGACGAATCTGCAGGATGCCCTTGATGTCGCGGAAGCCCTCGGCCTTCGCGGCGGTGACGTAGATCTCCTCGACGAGCTCGGCTTTCTTCTTGCCGGTCGTCTCAATCTCGAACTCCTTGGCCTTCTCGCGCAGCTCGGCGACCTTCATGGCCGCGAGCTCCTCGCGCGAAAGCGTGGGCTCGGTGGGAGCGGCATTACGCTCCTTGTTGCGCTGCTTGCGATCGCGCTGGCGGTTGCGGCGGTCGTTGTTGCGCTCGTCCTTGCGCTCGTTGCGCTCGTCGTTGCGCTTGTGCTGGCGACGGTTGGGGCGAGCGCCGTCTTCGGCCTCGGCGGGCGCGGCGCCATCGGTTGCGGCGGCATCGGCGTTAGCCGCAGTATCATCGCTGGCCTCGGCCTTGGAATCGCCCTGCAGCTCGGCCTCGGCCTGCTGCTCGGACGCCTTGGCCTTAGCGGACTTCTTACGACCGCGCTTGGGCTTCTCAGACGCAGGCTGTTCGACGTCCTGGGGCTCGGCGGCGTCAGTCGATGCATCGGCGGTCGTCTCGGCGGAATCCTCGGACGCAACCTTCTTGGCAGCCTTAGCCTTGGACGTGCGCTTAGCAGCAGTGCGACGGCTGCGACCGGGACGGAGGTCGGCGGGCTCGACATCGGCGGGAGCGGCCTCGGAAGTCGTAGCATCCTGGACGGGCGCGTCGGCAGCGGTTGCAGACTCGGCGGTCGCCGCAGCATCCCGAGCGGCGGCGGCTGCGGCTGCGGCCTTCTCGGCCTCGACGAAGGCCTTGGGCTTGCGACCGCGACGGTGCGGGCGCAAAGCCGGATCGACAACGGGAACTTCGCTGGCCTCGACAGGCGCAGCGGGCTCAACAGGCGATGTGCCCTCCCCTGCCGCGGAACGGACCGAAGCCTCAGTGAGCTCGGGGGTTACCTGATCGGCAACCTGCTCGGCCTTAGCAGCCGTGCGACGGCGTGTGCGCGGTACCGACTTCTCGGTCGGCTGGTCGGCGACAGGGGTCTCGGTGGCGGCAGGCGTCTCGGGCACAGACGGAGCTGCAAGCTCGGTCAGAGCCGCGGCCTCGCGCTCGGCAGCACGACGGCGGGCGCGCACCACCTGAGCCTCGCTAATCTGCGCCAACGCACGTGCCTGCGCGACCTCATCGGAAATCGGCGCCGAGGAGTCAGCTGCAACGGTGCGCTTGACGCGCGTCATGCGCGTGGTACGGCGCTTGGGCTTGGTGACCTCCTCGCCGTCAGCAGCAGGCTTGGCCGTGCGGCGCGTACGCTTGGGCTTTGCCGGAGCAGCCTCCTCACCAGTTGCAGGCACGGCCTTCTCAGCCGTTGCAGGCGTAGGCGTCGAAGCAGCCTTAGGCGTCTCAGGAGCCGAGGCTTGCGCGGGCGCCGCGACCTGGTCCAACGCAACCGGTGCAGCGGGAGCGGCTTGCGTCGTCGTTATTTCGTTTTCTTGCTGTTGATCAGACACAGTGTTTGCTCAACTTTCTTTTCAAGCCCTGTGATCACATGCTCCCTGCATAAACCTTCAGGGCGGCTAAACAGTCTAGTTCCGTTCAAAACGACGGACATCATTGATCTGTATCGAGATGATTGCGTCATATACGCAGCGTTAGTGTAACACAACCGCCGCCACCTGCAACTTAGTCATTGGGAACGCTCTTAAACGACTAGTCAAAAGGGGCACTCTTTGGTTTAACACCCACAAATCTGACTGCCTCCGCCAAAACTATGGCGGTTTACTACGATGAATCGCTCAACCGCGACCACTCCGAGATGGCGTGAATTTTTGTGGTGTAAGAGGGAGGGCCGCGTCAGCGCCCCCTGCGC
>OIDQ01000633.1_pt1 | contig 15964 bp, 5 predicted proteins | sample 1581511 | NCBI WGS metagenome assembly OIDQ01 (sample SAMEA3882526, study PRJEB24775) | human gut metagenome | biome: human-associated habitat; feature: intestine environment; material: feces | place: Netherlands | collected 2009/2010
TTTGTTGCCCAGGAACTTAAAAAGAAAGTTAAACTGAAGTGCTGCGGAATTTAGGGATTACAGAAAACCAGGGCATATATGATGCCCGCAAATTGGGCAAGGCAAAGTTTGCAGTGCTCGGTGTCCAGCACCTCTTTGCCATGTTTGGCGCAACCATCCTCGTTCCGCTCATCACCGGCCTCGACGTGAGCGCCACCCTACTCTTTGCAGGTATCGGCACCCTCATTTTCCATTTCATCTCCCAACTGAAAGTGCCGGCATTCCTCGGCTCGAGTTTCGCCTTCCTCGGCGGTTATGCCTCTGTCAAGCAGCTATGCGTGGCACAGGGCCTCACCAACGAGGTGGCGCTCGACTATGCCTGCATCGGCGTGGCCGCAGCGTCGCTGCTCTATTTCGTCATGGCCTTTTTGCTCAAGATGTTCGGCACGGAGAAGGTGATGCGCTTTTTTCCGCCCGTGGTGACAGGTCCGATGGTCATCGCCATCGGTCTGACGCTCTCTGGCTCTGCCATCAGCAACTGCCAGCAAAACTGGCTACTCGCCGTCACGGCCATCGCCATTGTCATCGCCACGTCGATCTGGGGCAAGGGCATCATCAAGATTGTGCCGATTCTGCTCGGCGTGCTCGGCTCCTACATCCTGGCGGCCGCAACGGGCGAGGTTGACTTCACGAAGCTCAGCGAGGTGGCTTGGGTGGGACTGCCCATTAACATGGAGCGCACGGCATTTGCCGTCATGCAGTCGCCCAATTTCGACCTCATCATCACGTCGGTCATCGCCATCTTCCCCATTGCCTTTGCCACCATCATGGAGCACATCGGCGACATGTGTGCCATCCAGAGCACGGTTGGCAAGAACTTCATCAAAGACCCCGGCCTTCACCGCACGCTCAGCGGCGATGGTTTGGCCACATTCCTGGCTTCTCTCTTCGGGGCTCCCGCCAACACGACGTACGGCGAGAACACGGGCGTGCTCAACCTCACGAAGGTGTTTGACCCCGCCGTGATCCGCCTGGCGGCCTGCTTCGCCATCCTGCTCAGTTTCTGCCCCAAATTCGCCTGCCTCATCGGATTGATGCCTGCTGCCACCATCGGCGGTGTGAGCCTCATTCTCTATGGCATGATTTCGGCCGTCGGCGTGCGCAACCTCGTTGAAGCCTCGGTCGACTTTTCGTCGTCGCGCAACGTGTTTGTTGCCGCCCTCATCCTCGTGGTGTCGATTGGCGTGCAATACGGCACAAACGGCGGTGTGCAAATCGGCCCCGTCGCCATCTCCGGCCTGGCGCTCGCCGCCCTCGTCGGCATTTTCCTCAACGCCATCCTCCCCGAACAGCTCGGCATGAAGGTGAAGAGTTTCAAGGGAAAGGACAAGTCGCACTTGAAATAATGCTGAAACACCACATGGGGAATCACCATGACGGACCTACGCCTTGGTATCTATTAAGGATTCAGCGAGGACATAAGTCGGTGTTCTATATTAAATAAAGTTGGTATTAAAACCCAGCATGATATTTTGAACACCTACATATCACGCGAAATAAACATCATATCCTATCCACCTTATGATTTCAAATACCAAACTTTTGCAATTCATTACCGCCTTCCTGCTCTTCATCGGCCTGGCCGACATGAAGGCGACGGCACAGGTCGTTGAAAACCCGAAAGAGGTGTGCGACCTTTTAAACCGTATCGGTGGGGAAGGCACTGCCGAACGCATCGCCACCGCCATCGACCCTTCCGTGACCTCGGCAGGCAGAGAAGCCTTTGTGCTGACGTCGCAAGACGGGAAACCCTGCATCAAAGGTTCAAACGTTTCAGCGCTAACCACGGGCATCAACTGGTATCTCAACCACTATGCACACGTCAACATCGCCTGGAACAATCTGACGACCGACCTCTCGCAGGTGGAGTTCCCCGTGCCGACGAAGCAGGAGAAACACTCCACAACGGTGGGCTACCGCTACTACCTCAACTATTGCACCTTCTCTTATTCCATGTCGACCTGGACTTGGGAGCGCTGGCAAAAGGAAATCGACTGGATGGCGCTCCACGGCATCAACATGCCGCTGCAAATCGTTGGTCTCGACGTGGTGTGGCAGAAACTCCTCACGCAAGATTTGGGATATACCGACGACGAGGCCAACGCTTTCATCGCCGGACCGTGTTTCCAAGCTTGGTGGGGCATGAACAATCTGCAGGGATGGGGCGGCAAGAACCCGGCATGGTGGTATAAGCGCCAGGAGGCCCTCGCGAAGAAAATTCTGGCCCGCGAGCGCGAACTGGGCATGGAACCGGTTTTGCCGGGCTACGCCGGCATGGTGCCGAGCGACATTGCCAAGAAAGGCTATTCGGCCAACAACCAGGGAAACTGGTGCGGCTTCCTGCGTCCTTACATTCTTGACCCCAACACGGAGGCGTTTGCCGAAATCTCCGCGAAATATTACGCACGCCTCGCGGAGGTGATGGGCACGTCGGCCTACTACAGCATGGACCCCTTTCACGAAGGGGCCAACACGAGCGGCATCGACGTGGCCTCGGCCTACAAGCGCATCGGCGAAGCGATGTTCAAGGCCAACGGCAAAGCGAAATGGGTCATCCAGTTTTGGCAATGGAGCCAGGCGCAATATAATGTGCTTTCGCAGGTGTCGAAAGGCAAACTCATCGTGCTCGACCTCTTCAGCGATGCCCACACGCATTTCGGAGAATATAACGGACACGATGCCGTTTACTGCATCCTCCCGAATTTCGGCGGACGCACGGGACTCTTCGGCCGCCTCTCGAAGGTGATGAAGGATTTCTACGCACAGAAATCGTTGAACACCAACGTGAAGGGTGTCGGGGCGACGCCGGAGGCCATCGAGCAGGTGCCCGTGCTCTATGATGCCCTCTTCGAACTTCCCTGGCGCGCCTCGGCTCCTTCGCCGCAGGCGTGGCTGAAGGATTATACGTTGGCACGCTATGGCACATCAAACACGGCGGCACAGAAGGCCTGGGAACTGGTGCGCAACTCGGCGCTGAATTGCGAAACTTCATTGCAAGGCCCCCACGAGGCGGTGTTCTGCGCTCGTCCATCGCTCACTGTCGACCGCGTGTCGAGCTGGGGCGGAACGGGCATTTTCTATGACACACAGATGATGGTGGGCGCTGCCCACAACCTGCTGGCGGCACAGTTATCGGGGGCCAACTATAGTTATGACCTGACGGATTTCTCTCGCCAGGCACTGACCGACTACGGCCACCAGCTCCTCGCTTCCATCAACGAAGCGGCCAAAAGCCAAAACGAGGCGGAGGCTTATGCCAAACGACGGGACGCTTACCTGCAACTGATGCTTGACCTTGACGAACTGCTCGCCACCAACGAGAATTTCATGCTCGGACGCTGGACGAACATGGCACGGGGCATTGCCGACGAGGCGGAAGGCACCACTGAAGCCGACCGCCAATGGCTTGAGCTCAACAATGCGCGAACGCTGATTTCGACGTGGGGCGACGAGAACTCAAGCGAGGGCAGCGGACTGCGCGATTATTCCTACCGCGAATGGGCAGGCATGATGAAGGATTTCTATTATCCGCGCTGGCAGGCGTTTTTCAACAACCGCGACAACGGAAAGGTCCTTCCAAACTGGTTTGCCAACGACTGGAAATGGGCGCACAACGCTTCGCTGAGCTATTCCGACCAACCAACGGGCAACACGGCTGAAGTGGCGGCACGCCTGCTCGGAAAGTATTTCGCAACGCTGCAAAAGACTGACGGCACTCCTTATTATATATACCGCTACCTCGCCACCGATGCGACATCAACACTCGTGTTTTCCGCACTGCGCGGAGAGACGTTCACGCTGCCACTGGCAACGCCAACCGACGGAACGACGCTTTCTTTCGGCATCGACCTGGACAACGATGGCACCATCGCTGACAACGAAATGACGGAAACGACCGCGATGAACATTCCGGCAACGGCGGCATGCGGCAAAGCGAAAGCGATGCTGAAATTCAACGACGGCACGCAACTGCTCTTCACCGTTATCCTCAAGGACAACATCACGGAGGCGAGAAGCGTGACGGTGCAGACGGCCGACGCGAAACAGGGCCGCGTGCAGATTTCTGGAACAACGAAACTCACGGTGACAAACGCCAAGGAGGTGACCATGCGTGCCACTCCCGCCAATGGCTGCGAATTTCTCAACTGGACGGATGATTCAGAACGCGTGGTGAGCACGGAGAACCCGTACACCTATTATGGCGCGGCGCCGCAGACTTTCACGGCACATTTCTTTGCCGACAAATGGGGTATGCCGCAGGAGAACATGGCGGACTACAACGACATGAAATCCTTCGGGCAATTTCTCCGCTCCATCGCTGTGGCGCAAAATGGCGGTGAAGAGAAAAACGTCTATGCTGCTACTGACTGTCCTGAATCGCTCTGCCAGACAACGCAGACGGTGAAGGCGCCACAAGGCAGCCGCTTCAAGCTCCACTGGCTTTCTTCTGGCGGCCTCAACTATTGCCGCCTCTCGGCCTACATCGACCTCAACGCCGACGGCGACTTTGAGGACGAGGGGGAAGTGTTGGAAGTTTACGGCAAGAAGGAAAGTCCCGCCAACGATGCGCTGAACGATTATGTCTTGACCGTGACGCTCCCCTACAACCTGCCACAGGGCATCACCCGCATCCGTTTGCGCTTCGATAGTTCCTGGGCTTCGGGCTGGGACAGCAAAACGGACGGTATGCCGGCCAAGAGCGAAACGAAGCGCATGGTGTATGACATCCCTGTGTTGGTGACAGACAAATCGTCGGAGGCTTGCACCGTGACGGTGAAATCGGCCGACATGAAACAAGGAACGGCTGACGCCAACGGCCAGCCCGACACTTACACCTACCGTGCCGGCGAGGAAATCGTGTTGCGTGCCTACCCTGCCGACGGCTATGCCGTTGACCACTGGACGGACACCTACGGACGCCGCGTGCCGCAGGCCTGGAGCGATGGCAATTTTCTCCGTTTCTATGCTCCCGAGAGTGGCACATATACGGTGGTTTTCAAACCTGCAACCACCGACGGCATCAGTGCCGTTGAAAACTCTGCTGCCAAGGCCGCCTATGTCTATGACTTACTGGGCCACAAATTCGCCAACGGCAGTTTTCAGCACCTCCCTTCACGCATCTACATCGCAAACAAAGAAAAACGGATGGGCAAGTGAACGGACTGCCGCCAGGCAAACTGAAAGCGACACCATTCACCACCTACGAATAAAGCCAAAGCGGATGGAAACATTTAAAGTGTTTCCATCCGCTTTGTTTTTGTATGTAGGGGGGAAGCTATGTCGGTGGGCCAGCTGTTTATTTAGTAATGGTAAAAGAATAACTTGTGCAATTTTGAGGAATAAGGAATTATATCTTATACCCTGTCTTTTTGTTGGTTTTGAAATTTGTCATCGGTCACATAGCCCGCTATGCTCCCTCTTCCAAATTCCAAAACCAACAAAAATACAGGTCAAAATTGCCCAACTTATTCTTTCACCATTACTTATTTCTTCTTGCCCATCCAGTTGATATAGTAACTCAACGTGAGCATGAAGTAACGGGGCAAGACATCCGTGTAGCGCTCAATGCGGCCCGTGGTGGTCACTTCGCTCTGATAAACACGGTTCTGAGCAAGAAGGTCGTGGATCTTGAAATGGAGTCCGAGGCGATCATCGAAGAAATATTTTGAAAGCGAAGCGTCCCAGTTGGTCACGGTTTGATTGAGCAAAGCCTGACTGTTGCCGGCATAGAAGACGGTTCGCACGAAGGTGGCAAGCTGGATGCCGAAAGGCAACGTGTAACTGAGGTCGCCATAGAGCACCGTTTCGCGATAGTCGTCGCTCATGCCCGGCTGGCGCACATGGCGGAAAGCAGTGGTCCAACGGCCATAGAAACGGAATTTGTCACCAATGGTGGCTTGCAGGCCGAGACCTGGCGTGAGGCCCACATTGCGCAGAAGACCAGCGGCGGCAGTCTGTCCGGCAAGGCTGGAGCGGTTTTCGGCCTGATAATAGTCGGAATCGAAAAAGACGCTGAGATAGAAGCGTTTTTTGGCATCAAGCGGTGTTGAAAACCGCGTGCTCCCCTGAACGGCATGCGTGCGCGAGGTGTTGACGGGCTGATAGGTGCGAACGGCCGTGGCTGCATCGTAGGACGACTGCATGGCGATGTCGTTGTGCAAACGGCGGTAATTGGCGTCGATGTTCCACGAACGGCCCGACTTGATATGTTGCAAACGATAGGCAGAACCCACCTGATGGGTGAAGGAATTGCCAAGTTGCTCATTGCCCAAGAAGCGATTGAGCGGGTCGGAGGCGTCGCGGATGGGAAGAAGTTGCAGGAGGGAGGGCATGGCGGGCCGACCCTGATAGCGGGCCGACCACTCCGGCATCCACGTGCGGCCTTCGCGGCTCTCGCGCTTCCAGCGGAGCGTCAAGTCGGGCTTAAAGAAGAAGCCGCTGCGAAGGGGACGGTATTGGCGGCCTTCGCGGTCGTAGTTGAGCGTGCTGCGCTGGTAATAGAAAGCCTCGTCGCCCTCAAGGAGGAGAGACGTGCCGTTGCTGAAAAGTATCTTGTGGGAGAAACGCAGACCAGCCTCGGCCTTTTCTTCTTTTTCAACGGCGTAGTAGCTGTTGGCCTCGTCAAGGCATACCGACTGCCAAGACGTTGAAGGAAGCTGGCCGAGCTGTTGAAGCGCCCAACCCTGTCCTTCGGCCCATTCCGTCATACGTTCAAGACGATATTCGGGATGATTGGACGTTCCGTAGCGGTAGGTATAGCGCAGGCGGGGCGTCAAGACGCCATCGTAACGCTTGAGATGTTCATACTTATGCACCCATTCGAGTTCGGGATTCAGATCGAGAGTATAGTCGCGATGAAAACGATAACGGCGGCGGGCGTCGGTGGCGGGGTCGGCATACGTTGTCAAGCGATAGTTGGCAAAATCATGCCGCTTCAGTGTGGCATGCTTCAGCGTTGCATTGAAGTTGAGAAGGTCGGAGCCGAAGACAAACGTTGACTTCCAAACTGGACGGTGGCTCACGCTGCGCTGACGCACCAACGACGGGGAGAGGAGACTGTTGAGCAGGGCATTTTCCGCCCCTTTTGCCTCTTCAAGACGGATGATGCTGTCGAGCGAAAGGTCGCTCCATGCGTTTCTGGCAGGAAGGTAATAAGACAGGGCGCGATAATCGTTCAGATTGCGGTTGCGGGAGAAATTGAAGTCATAGCTGACGGTGTGTTGCCAGTGTCCAGACTTCCTAATACGCAGGGCGGTGGCAGCCTCAGCGGCGAGGTCCTCACCATCAAAATGCTCTTCGATACGGTTCATGAGGTTGGTCGACGAGAGATAGGTCTCCTCGTTCCGCCAACTGTTCTTCTCGCTGTCTTTTCTGCTGACGGAACCACTGGCCGTTAAACGCCACGTTCCGTTTGGCTCCATATAATAAGAGAGACGGGCGGTCTTTCTACGGATTCTCCCCGATGGATCGGGATCTTCCATATTGGCGATGTCCATCATCTGGCGGTTCAAGTTGAAATTGTTGACATCGGCATTGACGGAGAACATCTGGCGGTCGTCGGCACGCATCAAGAAGGCTTGCCCACCCCAGAGGTTATCGGTGCCGCCATCGGCAGAAATTTTGGCCATCCACATGCCGATGTACTGTCGCTTGAGGCGCACGTCCATGACATAGTTTTCGTCGTGCATATCCTTGCCCGTGAGTTCCGAGAGTTCTCCGGCCTTGTCGTAGACCTTTATGCGGCTGACCACATAAGCGGGCAAATTGTCGAGCGCGGCCTGGATGTTTCCGTTGAAGAAATCCCTGCCACTGATGAGCAGGTTGTCAACGCGCTTACCGTTGATTTTGATTTCTCCATTGTTCAGTTCGGCCCCAGGAAGCTGCTGCACGAGTTTTCTGAGCGATTCCGTTTGGGCCAGGTTAAAAGCATCGGCATTATATATGATTGTGTCGCCCCTGTGGAACATCTTGATGCGCGTTCCTCTGACCTCAGCCTCGCCAAGCTGTTGCTCCTTTGCGCAGGGGATGAGATAGATGGCAGGCACTTTCACCTTCGTTTTTCCATTTTCAGGCACCACCTTGCTGCGGTATTCTTCAAAACCTTTTGCTTCAACCACGAGCATATAGCCCTCTCTGGCTGGCGCGACAAGCGAAAACGTCGCACCGCTGTGTTTGTCGACAAAAGTGTTGCTCCAATGGTCGCCTCTCTCGGTGATGAGCTGATAGCGCGTGGTGTCGGTTGCAAGAACGATTTCTCCATCCATCGTCATGAGGCGCACAACGGCACGGCTCACGCCTTCACGCGTCAACACACTGCTGACGTCGCCTTTTATCTGGATTTCCTGGGCAGTGGCACACAACGCGCTGAGCGTTAGAATAAACATTAACAATCTTTTCGTGGGTACATCGGGGATTTAAGTCTTTTATATATTGGCCGCAAAGGTAACTTTTTTTTAAAAAAAAATCTTGAGCCCATGATTTTTTCTTGAAATTTTCGTATGTATTACCCTCTATTGATTCATTCTACCAATCGGCATTGTTCTGTAGAAAGTGACGCATTGAAGTGAAAGCTCGCATTATTCGAATATTCACCTCAATCGCAGTGTCAGAACGTAAAACACTACTAAGCATAGCGACTCCGTTTTCTGTAAATACGTAAGGCATGTATTTCAAATGAGATATTATCACGTTCCAATTGCGCACAGGTTGAAAGCGTTGCTATCATTATAGGAGCAAAGAGGGATGGATGTCCTTCATCGTCTAATAATATAAACTGTTCATTTTGTATGTAGAGGTTGATGCCACAGTCTATGAGTTGCAGACAATGGGCAATGTGAACATGGATTACATAATCTGAAAGCAGACAAGATACGCATTACCTTTTCGTATCTAAACAGAATCCACACAGACAGATCTCTTTTGAGAAGCACGAAAGTTAAATCTACGATAAAACAAGAAAGGATGCCTTTAATGTTGGCCTCCTTTCTCGTTTTATCGAGATTATTTCTTCAAGAAGCCATATTCATAAACATTAGGCTCTATGTGAGCAGCAAGTAGTTTCATGGACTGTCTGAGGTCGGCAAGCAAGGCATTATAGGTTGCATCCTCGCTGGTGGAGTTCATTTGGACCTTTCCACTCTTCGTGGTCTTTGTGCCTTGGAAGTGCATCTTTATATCATAGTAAGAAGCATTAGGGTTGGCTCCTACTTGTTTGTGATAGTAACGCCATAGCTCTCTTCCGGCATCCAATACAGCTTGTGCTTCTTGTGAAAGCTCCAAAGGTTCTGTAGGAGTGAATGAATTGTCATCTGGTATCTGAGCTTTTTGCTCTGTAAATAGGTCTTGTATTGTTCCTTCTTGCTGAGGCTTTTCCTCTTTCACTTTGCCCATGATGAAGTCGTGCATAAAATGACTCTCGAAGTTGTCTTGTGCACCTACCTCTTCCTCGCTAAATGGAATCCAATGGTTAGTGCCATGCTGGCTTTGGATGTTGTTGCTGTTGCTAAATAAGGTGAAGACAAGACAGTTGTTTTGAAACTCTCTGTCACTCTTCCATCCATCGTTAGGATAAAGGAATTGGTCTCGGTCATTGAGCCATGTGGCTTCTACACTGTGTCTAACAGCAAGATATATGGAAATTTCTTTGATATTCTTGGTTGTTATCCATGTACCACGTGGATGTGGTAGCTGTTTTTTGTCGTTGATTATAAAAATGTAATTTGTATTCTGAAAATCATTGCCTTTAGCAGACATGAAACCAATGTTCATCTCTCTAGGTCTATTTCTTGTAGAGATAATCCAATCGTTTATAGAATTGAAACTGTCGTATGCAATGAGTGTCTTATTTCCAAGGCAATTTCCTTTTGCATCAAAAATGTCAGTAATGGTTTGTGTAAAGATGGTTTCTTCTCCAAGATGCCAAATAAAGAAACCAATTGGGAATTGTCCCTTTACGTTATCGAAACTATTGGCAGGAACTACAAAATTTCGACCGAGCTTCGCTCGGAAAACCTGGCGGAAATCACGGAAATTCGGTGCTTGCTCAATTTTCAAAGTTGAAAATTGAGCAAGCACCGATGTAGGGATTTCATCATAAATTCTCATGAAGAACTGTGCGAATAGTTCTCGTCCTGCAATTCCGATTTTGTTTATGTATTTATTGTAAGTCTTATTTGTCACCGCAACATTTGTCTTATTCTTTCCTTTTCCTGTAACTGTTGATTTATCCGCAGCCTCAGCATACGGAGGGTTAATGTACATGACAAGTTTACGACGCCTTTCAGGGTCGTTGATAATGTTTCGTAATGACTGAGGAAGTTTGTCGAAAGAGTCATTGAGAAAGTCAAACTGGAATACATGGCTGTCGAGCAAGTCAAGACTTTTCTCCTTGATACGCTCATGCATTACTTGTACATCTGCATTGTCAAGTGTAGAGGCATAGACACGATACTTCTCTGTGAGACCGAAGAGTAGGTTGCCAGTACCTGCGCAACAATCCCACACATAATATTCTTTTTGCCAATCTTCTCCTAATTCCATGGCTAAGTATTCTTGTGACTTCTGCACCCACTGTGGAGGGGTAAAGAAGGCACCTTGGTAACGACGTAGGTCTTGCGGAATAAGCAAGTCACGACGTTTGAGTATCAAGTCAAGATATTCTTTTCTTGGTGGACGTACATACTTGTTCCAAAACTGATTGTATGCAGTCTTTCCATCGTTGAATGTCGCTTCGCTAAATAGTTGTGTTGCACCTTTCAATATATCTTGTAAGATGCGGTATTTGTCACCACGGAGAACTACGGCAAGTTCTTCTCGTAATGTATAATCATTACGAGATATGAGGTCTGCGTAAAAGAAATCTACGATGCTTGTCTTTGGTACATCATCCCAGTTGACCGCAATGAAGGGTTTTACTTCTTCTACCCATCTTTGGAATACAAAGATGAAGTTATTCTTTGTGATGTTGATACCATTAGTTGACTGCTTCCCCAACTTGAAATTAGATCGAATGAACTTTCTTAGTTCTTTCTCGTCCTTATGGAGGTCGAAGAGGCTAATTTCCTTTTTGAGTTGCTTGTGCAGCAGTTCGTAGAGCATGTGAAACTCTTTGGTGCTATGGTTGGAGGGAGTGACATTCCAGTTGAAGTCATTCTGATAGAATACACTTACAATGTGGTGATATTCGATAAAGGCTATCTTTTCTTCATCGAAGGCTCCAAGATAGCGAGGTGGCAAGTAAGATTCGTAGGTATGAGCTTTACCTATGGTAATTATGAGTTGCACGAAAGATGCATAGATGTCTTCCGCATTTCCAGCTTTGGCTTCTGCCCATAAGAAATATTCTTTGTCGGATAGCTCGTCCTCACTTGATTTTTTTGTTGTTACAGCAAAGTCTATGTCGCCCAAGATAGGTGTCGCATCATAGTCTTGAAAGAATTCTTGGCGAATTATGTTCTTTACTTCCTCTTCACGTATTTTATTTGTTGCCATAATTATTTGTCATTAAGTTATTCAAATAGTTTTCTTAGATCCATGTTCAAGAAAACTTCTGGGGAGATACCTTTCTCGCCTACGATAAATATTGCCGACGGATGGAATAGATTGCGGAAACGCTCTAAGCCCGTGGTATAAGCCTCTCCATTACTTTTTACTTCTATAACTATGAATTTCTGATTCTTCTTGAGGATGAAGTCAACCTCGTCGTTGCCTTCTCGCCAGTAAAAGACTTCAAAACGATGGGTAAAAGCTTCGCTTAATATGTAGGCTCCTATGGCGGATTCAAAGAATTGTCCCCATTGCTTACTATCAGAAACGGCTTCTTGAAATGTTAGACCTAATTGAGAACTCAATAAGGCATTGTTGTACACTTGGTATTTAGGAATGCTGGCACGTTTGCGGGCTACATCTATAGAGAATTTCTGTAGTCCTGTGACAAGTCCGCTATCGCTCAAAAGATTTAGATAGCCTGCCAATGTAACTGTGTTGCCAGCATCTTGCAATATTCCCAGCATTTTTGTTAGAGAAAGTATCTTACCCGAATAAGCTACGCTCAATTCGAAAGTTTGACGAAGCAGAGCAGGCTTTCCTATTGGAGAATCCATCAAGATGTCCTTGTTTATAGTAGCATCAATGATGGCTCCGCTAACATAGTTCTTCCAACGTTCTTCGTCACCAATAAGCATGGCAGCTCCTGGGTAGCCTCCAAAATAGATGTATTGTTCAATAGTCATTCCAAAGGCTTCTTTCATTTCTGGATAGCTCCAATGGCTCATTCTGATTTCCTCATATCGTCCCATGAGAGATTCTGCCAATCCTTTTTCTAATAACACCCTTGATGACCCTAATAATGCCACTTTGATGTTGATGTGATTTATACTATCAGCGTCCCATTCTTTCTTTACATATTCACTCCAGTTTTTAAGTTTTTGTATCTCGTCAATAACCAAGATCATTTCTTCAAGTCCTTGCGTGCGCATTTGAAGACGCGCATTATTCCAGCAATCGCTAATCCAAGTGGAAGATGTTGAAGGTATGGTGTCGGCAGAATAGAAAAGAAACGGTTTACTTAAATCATCCAATACTTGCTTGATAACGGTAGATTTTCCAATCTGTCGTGGTCCCATGATTACTTGGATGAACATTCTTTGTTCACCTAATCTCTTGATGATGGTATCATATATCTTTCTTTTGTACATGGTCTGTTGTTTATAGATGATGATGTGATATGTATAGTCTTGCTATATTTAATGGGGGCTTTCAAGTTGTTTTACTCAGCATAATGAATAATTTTACTCAGTCGACTGAGTATTTTTACTCAACGGACTGAGTAAAATCCCATCTTTCGATGGCAAATATAGGACTTTGATCTGAAATAACCGCATCTGGTATGTATAATTTTGATTATTGTACAAAAGTATTCTCTGAACAAACAGTTTGTTTACGCAGAGATCAAAAACAGCGACCTACGCTGAAGCGTAAGTCGCTGTAATAGAAGCGTGGACCAGCCTGGGCTTGAACCAGGGGCCTCCAGATTATGAGACCAATAGAATGATAGTCCGTGATATTTTATTATTATAAACCTTTATTGATTATCAATGAGTTATCTCTAATTGATATTCTGTACCGTATTTCTGAATATCCATGACTCAAACAGTTTGTTTACGCATTGTTTACGCAGGAATTAGGAAGTGAGCAGAACTTCTAATAATTCATTGGCAAGTTTGTTGTCTACGACTTTTATCACATTGTCCTCTTCTGTAGCATAGCCAAGGGCATTTATGGCGCCATACCATACGATGTCCTTGTCAATGATGGTTGTGCACAGTTTTACTTCTGGCAATATTCTTACAGACAATCCTCTTTGCAAAAGGTATTCTGTTTCAGGGTTACTTGCTGTCGTGATAATGAGAACTTCGATTCCAATATGAGCCAACTCGCTCAACTGATTGACCAAAACACTACGCTCTACTCTATATAACTTGGGAGAAGAAACAACGATGGAGCGCTTGGCATCTCCTATACTTGAAGAGTAAGGACGGTAATATGTTCTACCGTTGAATATCTGATCCTTACAAACTGGTATACCTATATCTTTTACATTGTCAAACAATGTGGGTGAATGTCGGGAAATGATTTTATATCCAATGGAAGCGTAACCCTTCAGTCGTTTCCTGTACATATTGTCGCAGACAGGTTCACGAATGTCAATGTAATCATAGATGCGCACATCTTTCTTTCCTTCGTTTTCGCGGTGCAATCGGCCCGCATATTGGGCGACAAGACCTTTCCATGAAATGGGCAGAGCAAGGAAAAGGGTGTCAAGGCGAGGATAGTCAAAACCTTCGCCTACATATTTTCCTGTGGCGACTATCGCCAAAGGTTCTTCCCTGGAAATCTCATGCAAGTGTTGCAGCGTCTCCAGTTTCTCTTTCGCGTTTCCAGTCCCTGTCAATGTCGTTATAGACTGTTTGTCATCAGTAATGGAACGGTATGATGTGAATCGAGGAATTAGATACCTCTCAGATGATTGTTTCGTAACCTGACTCTTTGCATCGGCAGAGAAACGAATGGGACCACATTGCATGAAAATGATAGGCTGATGTCCATCTTTGCGAATAGGGGTTGCCGTTAGACCATAAACGGTATGTGCCTTTACGCCCTTCAGTACATTCTCAAATGTTATAGAAGACACGTGGTGACATTCATCAACTATTACCATTCCGTAGTTTTCAACAATAGGCTTTACGCTATCGCCATCAAAACATGACTGGATGAGTGCGATATCAACAATGCCATGAAGCGAGTTGCCTATAGAGTCAAGACAACCTATCGCAGAGAATTTCTTGCGACGACCACGCTTCTTCGGCACAGGTGGTTCTACATAGTCAATACTCAAGAACTCCGTCAAGCGTTCATGCCATTGGGCAAGCAATGCCTTCGAATGAACAAGAATAAGTGTACTCACCTTTTTTCGTGCAATGATTGCGGCCGCTATAACTGTTTTTCCAAATGCCGTAGTAGCGTGAAGCACGCCATTACTGTGCATTAGTAATGCGTTGATAGCTGCCAGTTGTTCTTCTCGTTCTTTACCTTGAAAAGAAACAGATATAGGCGTACCGTGGTTGGTCTCGTCAACAATATTATACTTTACTCCAATCTCATTGAGGAAAGAAAGAATTGCATCTTCGCAACCGCGAGGCATGGCGAGATAGTCGTCTGTGATGTCAAAACACGAGATAATGCGAGGTGTGGAATATGTGGAAAGTCGCAGCGCTTGCTTGCTATAAAATTCAGGGTTCTTGAATGATGCTATTCTTTTAAGGTGATTCAGAACTTTTGCCGAAACAGCCTTTAGTGGAATATAAATCTTATCGGCTTTGGTTATTTCTATTTCGGAATAAAAATCGCCCTTGGAAATATCTTGTGGTATAGGAGTAACCCAAGGCTTGCTTTCACTTGAAGTGGTGAGTGCTCCAAATCCTTCACAGACATGTAGGTTTAGCAGCATGTCAACTTCTGTATCCTTCACCTTGTTAATGTTATAAAGGAAAGCCCATTGGTCTTTGTACGCCAGGAAATCGTCATCTACGAAAACACTATTCCGTCTTTTACGAGCCTGTCCCTGCAATGGCAAGGCGACCAAGTTGCCAAAACCTCCTTCAGGCATTCTGTCTTGGTTTGGGAAAAATCTGTCGTATGAATTGAAGGACATACGACCATTATGTCGCATAGCCTCTGTAAGGATGGCATTCCCTAAACGTCTCGCTTTGAAAGCCGGTATTGGCTCCTCAAAGAAAATCCATACATGGGCACCGTTACCTGAGCGCGAGCGTTCAATGGCATAAGGAATATTCCATTCTTTGCATACTCCAACAAATGCAAGAACATCGTCTTTATAGCCATGCTTGCAGTTCTTGTCATCGAAATCGGCGCAAAGAAAGGTGCAGTTGTTATCGGGCATGATCGCATACAGCCCGACAACATCACAACAGTTCTCGTCCTTGCCCTCCAAATGACGATAGAGGTCTTGATAAGTGAGTGGCGCAAAATGTCTGTTAGGACAATCTGCACATTTGTATTTCTTTTTGTCGCATACGCCTCGCCTCCATTCATTGATACAGACAGGTTGGTAACCGCTCTTGCCTGTTGTTTTGCTGAACCATCTTCGCGCAAACACATCTTCTCTGCCCTTGAACAAGGAATGAAAAATGGCGACACGATCCTCTATGGAAAGTTTGACAGATGGGAAGGTGAAGGGTGAATATACACCATCCTTCTCTTCTGCATGCTTGGGCTTATATTCAATGCCGTGTGCATGTAGAAGCAATTTCAACTCTTCGTTTTCTTGACGAAGAGCCTCATTCTGCTGGAGAAGATGGTTGTATTTCTCTTGAATGTCTTCCATAATAAGAGTCTGTTTTGAGGG
>OIDQ01000641.1_pt1 | contig 15772 bp, 12 predicted proteins | sample 1581511 | NCBI WGS metagenome assembly OIDQ01 (sample SAMEA3882526, study PRJEB24775) | human gut metagenome | biome: human-associated habitat; feature: intestine environment; material: feces | place: Netherlands | collected 2009/2010
CTCAGAGGCTATGTCCTCTGGGCTGTTTTGTTTTATGTCGCCAAATCCGCTGGCAACTCCAACCGTCATCGCAACGTAACATCAATTCACCTGACGAATGGCTGCCAAACAAATTCAATACCCCAACATCAACAACAGCCGGGCACAAAACTGCGCCGCAAACTGCTCCAACCACCCTGCCCATGTACAAAACCGCGTCAGCGACCCAAGTGCCTATCCCGGCTGACTCCGCAGTCAATCAAAACCGCCCCAATAGTCACCGAGGCCGAGACCAACACGTCTCGAACCCATCCGAGCCGCAACTTCTCAGCAAAACGCCGCGATGTCTGCGTCCTGCGGTATCCTTGAGCCACTTGCACCTGCAGCACCAAGGAGCCGCCATGCGCACCGAGCTCGATGTCCCCTTTTCGCACAAAGAAGAAGCCAAGGCGCTGGGCGCCAAATGGGACCGGACCAAGAAGATCTGGTATGTACCCAGCGGCGTCAACCCCGAGCCCTTTGCCGAGTGGCTGCCCGGTGTTGACCGATCCGACCCCTCAGCGCCGTATATATATCTAGTACTGGGCAAGCGCGAATGCTGGAAGTGTCACAAAGAGACCTCAGTCGCGGCCTTCGGCATTCCCTATCGAACCGATAACGACGAGAGCATCGCCATCGCGCACGCGCCCAACGAAGCCGGGCACATTGCCATCGACACGGCCAACGCCAACGCACTCGCCATCGTGCCCGCTCTTGGCTGCGTGCCGGGCGAGATCCGCGACTACCTTCATAAGCGCTGCGGCTACAAGCCCGTAGGCGCGCGAGCCTCCAAAGCCCCGTCGCTCGGCAACACGTGCACCAGTTGCGACGCGCTGCAAGGCAGCCGCTATCTGTTCGAGGAGCCCTCGTCCCCATTTGCCCTCACTGCCATCAACAAGCTGCCGGCACTGGAGTTTGTGCGCGTCGAAGTTGCCGGCGTATTTGGCGTCCCGGCCACGCGCACCGACTTTGACCAGGCGCTCTTTACCTGGGCACGTGACCATCACGCCGAGTTCCACAAGCAGCTCGGTGAGGGGATTTATTTGTAGGGACGGAGAAGCCTTCACAGCCAACTCCTCCGCATCACCTATCCCTCGTCGCCGGCGTCGTACACGATATCGAGGCCACAAACGGGGCATTTCTCCGGATACACCGGCATATGAACGCCTGTCTGTTTTCTCACTTCGTCGCTGAACCTGTCGCGCGCATCGATGAACCGAATGTCGAGACACGGTATTTGCGAGCCGCAGCAAGGGCAGGTGACGACAAACGACCCGCAATCAACCTCTACGCTCGGAAACATATTGTTGTCTATAAGGGCACACGGCAGTTTTCCGTACTTCCCCATCGCAATATCGCCTCGCCAGCTCATACACGCTCCCCTCTCGCTATACAAAACAGGAAGAGCATGCACCGGCGGGCGCGCGCGAGATTGCATCGCCACGCGATCCGATCAAACAACACGATCGTCAAAGAATGCCAAAGCCAAATACGCTAATACGGCAGAAGCCCCGCCTTTTCACGCTTCTTTTCCGAGCGATCGAACTCAATGCGATGGGCCTCAAGAAACACCGTATTGGGTCGCCACTGACGCTCATTCGGCTGCCTTAGCGTCGCACCCGCAAAGGAAGCGTAGCCGGTCTTATCCAGCAGGTACGATCCGCACAGCCGATATTCGCCGCAAACAGGCTCAAACGAAATCAGATGAGCATCGAATAAAGCATGTAAGTCGCGCCGAAGCAGAATGCCGTTGCTGGCAACCTGCGATTTGGGTCCCGAGTAATTCTCGATATGTGCAGCCTCCAGAGCTTCGCTGACGCCGCAGTCCGACACCGCGCAACGGCCATCATAGGCGGCAACGAGCTGCTTGCGGAACCATTGCTGCCCCAATCGCTCGCGCCTTAACGCATAGCGGACCTTTTCGTCGTCGGTCGTACCCTGTCCGGCAAACTCAATATCGACGGGCATGTGCTTCAGATAGCTCATGTCGGGCGCAAAACGGGGGTCCGGTCCGCCTTTATGAACAGGACCGTGCAGAACAAACCATCCGTTTTCGGGCTCGAACCGTTCAACAAACGCAAGGCCGAGCACCTTGTAGCCCACCTCGGTTGCAAATATGACTCCGACTGGAACGCCACATTCCATGCAGTTGAGCATTTTACGGTTGTAATTCTGGTCTCGAGAACCAACGGCGCCTGGCGCTTGGACCGAATACTTAATGACCCACGTACCATCGTCCAAATAGAGCGGAGGTACATCGGTGTAGAAGCTCTTTTTAGAGTTATGGACCGAAAGCGCAAAGATCTTATTGGGATCTTGCTTCACCCGATCCTGGCCCGGCCAGAAGATCCCTGAATCCCGCGTTACGGGAAAGAAGTCCGAGCCAATTCTCAAACGATACTGATACTGAGGGCTATCTTCCTTGGTGTGGTGCGGAAGGCTGGTCCAAACGCCGCCGCGCTGTTCCTCACCCAGAAACCACTCCCATGCCTCAACGTATTCGGAAGGCACGAGACTGCAGGCGCGGTCATAGCTTGGTCCATCCATCAACGGAACAGCAAGGTCAATGTCGTTCATCGCCAGCACCTACAACCATACGAACGCGAGTCATGCCACTCAATAATATGGCCGAGAGTCAATTATTACGAGATCTCATTCCGCGATCGGCACATCGTTGATGCTCTCGGTTTGCCGCTGGCGCGTTTGTACCCCGCTGCCCCACTTCCCTGTATACTGATGTAGCACGTGTTTCATCCGGGCTTGTTGGGCCGGATTGTTCATGGGAGGTTCTTGTGGCTGTTTCGAATCCGCCTAAGGGAAGCGTTTCTTCTTCGTCCATCAAGCCGGTTACGCGCAAGGCCGTGCGTTGCCAGCGCGAGGTCGCTTGGCTTGTCACGCAGGCAGCGGGCAGGCTTGTGGCGACCACTCAGGACGTCAATGCGCCTACGCCGAGCTTTGTGCTGGCAGTGGCGCTGGATCGAGTACGCCAGCTGGAACTCGCCGCACAAGAAGACGGCAACCATCTTGGCTACCAGGACGCTATGGCGCCCGACCTGCAAACGTTCTGCCACATGGCCAAGTTGCCCGCCGCGCCCAATGCGCTTTCGGACGCAGGCTACATGTTTACGCTTTCGGGCGCGGACCTTATCCGCGACATCTATGCATACTGCAGCGAGCTCGCCGAGCGCCACGCCTTTGGCACGGCCGAAGTCAAACCGGGAAATGTCATCAAGCTGGTTCTTAGGCTGTTCTTGATGGACGGATTCGGGCCCATGCCGGCGTAAGCCGAGTCTTCAGCATCACCGTCGACTGAGCAACAACCGCTTTACCTTAGTGGGCGCCAATTGAGGGTCGATTATTGGGTCGCCTCGTCCACTAACGCATTTACTCCACGCGCTCTGACAGTCGATACTTGCGGTTGCGGCTCGTCGCCGGCGCCGTGGGCTCAAGCTCGCCTTGAGCAATGAGCGCGTTGACGCGCGACCTAACCTGGGAAATTGTGAGCCCTGTGTGCTCTGCCAACTCGCGCGTCCCCAGCTCGCCGTAGTGTTTGAGTGCCGTCACAATTAAGCCCCCGCCATGATCGACCGGCTCGATCTTTGAACGGTAAAGTACGACCTTGAACCGATCGAATCCCGGGCGGAACAGGGGATCGGCCAGACCATACGCGCGCATGGCATCGATCATCATCGGGATGCCCGAGCCATTGCCCTCAACCGGCGAACCTGCGCCATCCGGCAGCGGAACAATCGACATGAGCTTCACAAGCGTCGCGTTACGGCATCGGGAGCTGCCGTCAAACAAGCTCTCGCGAGTCGTTCCCCCGTAAAGGCCGCCAGGATTCGTCACCTCGACACGATCGTCAAAGACGTCGACGGCAATCGATTGTCCACAGAACCGATCCCCGTATTCTCGATGGATTACGGCGTTGGCGATTGCCTCGCGCAGAACCTCCTCGGGAATCTCAAGCGAGTCGACACGCGAGACGCCTTGGACGGTCGAGGTTCGCCGCAAATTCTCGGCGACGGCTGCGACGGCATCCGAGATCATCTCGCCCAACGTTCCCTCACAGATTGTGCGGTCCATGAATCTCAGCGACCCCGCCATGCCCTTCTGAGTTCCCGCATGGACAGCCACGTCAATGAAGAGCTTGGGATAGAACTGCTGAGGGTAGGTGCCCACAACTAGGAGTCCAGCCTTGGTGACATTGCCCTGGGAATCAAGGATATTTAGGCGCTCCAGCTTCGTTTGTTTGTCCGGCGCGCCGCGCATTGCCCGGGGCGTCAACGAGAAAGCCCGATCTATCGTACGGTCGACCAGCGTCTCGTCGAGATCGTCCGCGCCCGCGCCCGCCACCGCGTCGCGATCGCTCGGAGTCGCTCGACCGTATGACGCCAATGCGAGCACCTCGGTCGATGAAAGCGGCACATCTTTGTCATCGATGCGCTTGTAGCTGCCGCCCTGGGCGCCCCGCTCTATGACATAGCAGGGCTTGCTCGACGGATCGAGCTCCTCAATCGTAATGACGAGAACGATGACGCCCTGAAGCTCCACTCGCTCGATCGTGTATTTGGGCGGATTGGCCAGCTTTCCTCGACCACCCGCATCACCCATGCCTGACACAAATTGGTTGAGCACTTTCTCGGTCTCGAAGTTCTCAACCGGGACAAAACCTGCGCGCTCACTCACTCCGAGCACGATGGTTCCGCCGGCAGTGTTCGCGAATGCGCTCACCGTTTCCCACACGTCGCGGGAAAGCGTCGTGGCGCTCTCCTTCACTTCGACGTTAAGATCGTCCGAGCCCATGCGCCTTAAAGACTCGAGCAGACCGGTCAGTTCGTTTTCGTTCATCTGCACGTCCTTTCGCTCGGTTCTGCGAAGAATGCCGCGAATGAATTTCCTTCGTCTCTCAGTTATCTCTCGTAATTATCTCTCATCTTTCTGTTATCTCTCATATTAGAGATGAGTGAGAGATAAAAGATAAGATGTCTGCCATCTGTTTCATATAAACATGTTTTTGCTGGTAGAACAATCGGTATTGAGATAATACCATGATTGCTTGTCTCTTTGCTGCTCAGTTATCTCTCATATTTATCTCTCGTCTTTCTGTTATCTCTCGTATTCGTGACGAATGAGAGATGAGAGATGTGCGGGCGGCGGATGAGCGTGGATTTTGGACGGTATTTGGGCGTTTTGAGGCTGATTCCGTCCGAAAATCCACTCTCATTCGATAGGCGTCCAAGTTTCCACGCTCGCGCGGCGGGCATGCGGGGCCTTTACCCAATCCGCTGGCATCGTCTCCAGTTCGCCGCAGAGCCGCGGCCCCATATGGGTATACTCTCGTGGATTCGACTCGATTCGCCCCCGCTGGGGCGTCAAAGGAGACTGCATATGCCCACCACCTCAACCGACCCGCGCGCCGCAGCCGCCGCGCTGCTGGTGCCCGACGCCACCTGCCATGGCTTTACCGTCGAGCGCTGCGAGACCGTGCCCGAGCTCGACTCGGACGCTTACGTGCTGCGCCACACTGCCTCGGGCGCTCGCCTGCTGTACCTGGCGTGCGACGACGAAAACAAGGCCTTTGCCATTGGCTTTAAGACGCCTCCGGCCGATTCCACCGGCGTGTTCCATATTCTTGAGCACTCGGTGCTGTGCGGATCGGCCAAGTTTCCCGTCAAGGAGCCGTTTGTCGACCTGATCAAGAGCTCCATGCAGACGTTCCTCAACGCCATGACCTACCCCGACAAGACCATCTACCCCGTTGCCACCACCAACGAGCAGGATCTGTACAACCTGATGGACGTGTACCTGGACGCAGTGTTCAACCCGGCCATCTATACCAAGCCCACCATTTTTGAGCAGGAGGGCTGGCACTACGAGCTGGACCTGCCGGAGGGCGTCGAGGGCGAGGGCGGTGACAGCTTCGCGAGCCTGCGCGAGGGCACGCTGCGCTATAACGGCGTGGTGTTCAACGAGATGAAGGGCGCGCTGTCCGACCCCATGAGCGTGCTGGACGATGCCGTCAACGCCGCGCTCTATCCCGACACCGCCTATGCGCACGAGAGCGGCGGCGACCCGCGCGCGATTCCCGCGCTCACCTACGAGCAGTTCCTGGACACGCACGCGCGCCACTACAATCCTTCCAACTCCTACATCACGCTCTACGGCGACCTGGACGTGGACCGTGCACTGGCCTTTTTGGACGAACGTTATCTGTCGCAGCCGAGTGCCGCGAGCCGCCGCATGGACGCTGCCGTTGCCGCCGGCGAGGACCCGTCCACGCTGGCGCCCAATCCGCTGGACGTGCAGTCGCCCGTGACCTGCGAGTACAAGCGCATCGAGATGGCCACCACGCCCGAGAACGCCCTGGTAGGCCTGGGCCTGGTGCTGGGCAGCGCGCTCGACCGCAAGCGCACGATCGCGGCGGATATCCTGTTCGAGGCACTGCTGGGTTCCAACGAGGCACCAGTTAAGAAGGCCATTCTGGCCGCCGGCCTGGGCGGCAACGTGGTGAGCTACACCGCGGCCGAGAGCCTGCAGCCCTACGAGCTCATCATGCTGCAAAACGCACAGCCCGGTGTGGCGCGCGAGCTGCGTCGCGTGTTCCAGGACGCCTGCCGCGACCTGTGCGAGCACGGAGTTCCGCGCGAGCGTCTGGAAGCCATCATCAGCAGCAACGAGTACGACCTGCGCCAGCGTGACTATGGCATCGCCGACGGCGTGGCCATTGCGTGCGACGCGCTGAGCACCTGGCTCTACGATGACGACGCCGCGACGCTGGCGCTCAAGTACGGCCCGGTGTACGAGGAGCTGCGTAGCGAGCTGGACGGCAGCTATTTTGAGGACCTGCTGCGCGAGCTGGTGCTGCAGAACGACCACATGGCGTTGGTCGAGCTGGTGCCGGTGGATGCCGCCGAGGGTTCGGAGGGTGCCGAGGCCGCCGAGCTGGCAGCCAAACGCGATGCCATGACCGATGCCGAGCTGGCCGACGTGGTCGAGCGCACGGCCGCGCTGCGTGCCGCACAGGAGGCGGAAGACACGCCCGAGGCCAAGGCCACGCTGCCGCGCCTGCGCGTGTCCGACATTGGCGAGGCGCGCCCCGAGCCGCCACTGATCGTGGACACGACCGTGCCCATCCCCTGCCTGCGCCACGGCATCCCCACCAACCGTCTGGCCTACGCCATGCAGTATTTCGACCTGAACTGCGTCGCGTTTGAGGACCTGCCCTATGTGACACTGCTCTGCCGCCTGCTTAAGCAGCTGCCCACGCGCGAGCACTCGGCCGAGGAACTCGACAACTTGCTCGCTGGCAAGCTCGGCTTTTTGAGCTTTACGACCGAGGTCATGACGCAGCCCGAAGTGGACGGCGTGCGCCCCTACCTGCTGGTGAGCGCCGGCGCCCTGTCCGAGAAGATCGATGCGCTGGCGAGTCTGCCGCGCGAGGTATGGTCGAGCACGCTTTTGGCAGATGCCGACGCCGACCGCGTGCGCGACGTGCTCACACAGATTCGCATTGGGCTTGAGCAGGGCTTTATCAACAACGGCCACTCGGCGGCGCTCGGTCGCGCGATGAGCTACAGCTCGCCTTCGGCCGTGGTGCGCGAGCAGCTTTCGGGCGTGGACTTCTACCTGTTCCTGCGCGATCTGCTCGAGCACTTTGACGAGCGCCTGGACGGCCTGCGTGCCAAGCTTGCCGCGCTGGCAGGCCGCATCTTTGTGGCCGATGGCTGCATGGCGAGCTTTACCGGCAGCGACGAGGACTTTAACGCATACTGGGCCGCCGCGGGCGACCTGGAGCTGGGCGCTGGCGACGGCGCCGATGCCGGCCGCAACGCGCTCGTGGTGCCGACGCCGTGCGACCGCCACGAGGCCTTTGTCATCCCCAGCGACATCTGTTTTGCGGCAAGCGCGTGCGACCCGCGTCGCTTGGGCATCGACGTGACGGGCGCCTGGGCGGTTGCCGCCAACGCGCTCTCCTACGACTATCTGTGGAACGAGATCCGCGTTAAGGGCGGCGCGTACGGCTGCGGATTCCGCGCGGCCGGCGAGCGTCAGGCGGCGTTCTACACCTACCGCGACCCGGCAATCGACCCCTCGATTGAGCGCGTGGCGCGCGCGGGCGAATGGCTCGGCAGCTTTGATCCCGACGAGGCCGCCTTTGAGGGCTTTATCGTGAGCTGCGTGAGCGGCATGGACGCGCCGGTGAAGCCGTACGCGCTCACCAAGCGCCGCAACACGACCTACCTGGCCGGGCTCGATCCGCATGCGCGCGAGGAGCGCCGCGCCCAGATGCTCGCCGCCACGCCCGGTGAGCTTCGCTCGCTCGGCGCCGACGTAACGCGCATCGCAGCCGAGTCACCCACCTGCGTCTTTGGCGGCCGCGACGTCATCGCCAAGAGCAACGCCGGCTTCAACGTCATCGACCTGCTGGGCTAACGCACTAAAGGTAGATTTTTGGGACATGCCCGAAAATCTACCTTTTTTCTGCGGCATGAGCGGGGCGGCGCAGCCCACCGCGGCGGTTTGTCTCAATCTGTAACATCTAGACGGCAATATCGGCTCCAGATGTTACAGATCGAGACGTTTCCAGACGACGCCGACCTTTTGTCTCAATCTGTAACAACTAGGTCCAATTTTGCCGAGTTACTGTTACAGATCGAGACAAACCGCCGCAGACGCCCATCACAGCACAGATAAAACCCGCCAAAATAAACCTGTCCCTTTTTGGCAAGTTTGCTAGAGGAGGTTGGGATGGACAAGGCTGAGTTGCGGCGGGCGGTGATTGCTCGGCGTGATGCTCTTGATTTGGACTTGCGGGCAGCGAAGTCTGCCGTTATCTGCGCGCGGCTTGTTGAGCTGTTGGATCGCTTGGATGCCGCGGCGCCGCACACCGTTGCCGTATATGCCGCGATGGGTTCCGAAGTCGATCCAGCTGCGTTTGCCGCAACGGCCGCCAAACGCGACTGGCGCGTGGCCTATCCGTGCATGCTCTCGGCAGCCGAAACCGCAGCTTGTGGTCAGCGCATGTGTATGCGGGCAGTTGCCGCCGACGATGCGTCCGCGGCTCCGTTTATCGCCCACCCCGCGAGGGCCTTCGCGGCCACGGACATCGACAGCGACCGCTTCCCCATCGTGCCTGCCGAAGCACTCGACATGATTGTTGTGCCGCTCGTGGTCTTCGATCAAACCGGCGCGCGCCTGGGCTACGGCGGCGGCTGCTATGACCGCTACCTGCCCATGCTCTCGCCCGTATGTCAAATCGTCGGCATCGCCTTCGACGAACAACGCATCAACCACGTCCCCACCGATGCCCACGACCTGCCGCTACCCAACATCATCAGCGCCTAACCGCCGTCACATCAGCCACGGCCACAGTCGCAGCCTAGTGCTCCTCGCCGGCGCGGGCCAGGTCGTAGGGCGTGGTCTGGTAGACGTAGTAGTTGAGCCAGTTGGTGTAGAACAGCTGAGCCTGGCTGCGCCAGACGTTACGCGGCTCGGCGGTGGGGTCGTCATTCGGGAAGTAATGCGCCGGCACCTCCGGGTTGAGTCCGCGCTTCACGTCGCGCTCGTACTCCAAGCGCAACGTGTCGGTATCGTACTCGGGATGGCCAAAGACAAAGAAGCGACGGCTGTCGGTCGACTTGACGATGTACAGGCCCACCTCGTCTGACACGGCCACGACCTCAAGCTGCGGCTCGGCCTCCACGTCCTCACGGCGCACATCGGTGTTGCGCGAATGCACGGCATAGAAACGGTCGTCAAAGCCGCGAACCAGCGGGCTTTGCGGCTTCACCAGATAATGCTCGAACACGCCACTCGCCTTTGCCGGCAGATCGTGCTTCTGGATACCGTAATGATGGTACAGGCCCGCCTGCGCGCCCCAACAAATGTGCAGCGTAGAGTGCACATGCGTGGTGGACCAATCCATGATCTGGCAGAGCTCGGGCCAGTAGTCGACCTCTTCGAACGGCATCTGTTCCACCGGCGCGCCCGTGATGATCAGGCCGTCGTAGTGGATGTCGCGGATGTCGTCGAACGTGCGGTAGAACGTCTCCAGGTGGCCGGCGCTCACGTGCGTGGCCTCGTGCGTCTTGGTGCGCAGCAGGTCCACCTCCACCTGCAGCGGCGTGTTGGAGAGCTTGCGCATGATCTGCGTCTCGGTGGCGATCTTGGTGGGCATGAGGTTGAGGATGAGCACGCGCAGCGGACGGATGTCCTGGTGCAGCGCGCGGTACTCGGTCATGACAAAGATGTTCTCGCTCTCGAGCTGCGCGGCGGCAGGGAGGGCGTCGGGGATGCGAATGGGCATGGATGCTCCTTACGAGTCAGTTGCAGCTATGGTACAACGAGCGGCCCCATCCGCGCGAGCACATCGCCCAGCGATGCCGTCAGCGGCCCAAATCGCTCCAAAAGTAGAGATTAAGGCATGTCCCAAAAAACTACTTCGCTTTAGCCTAGCAAAGTGACGGCAGGACGCTACAATGGTTCGACGCGAAAAACTCGGCCGAAAGGATACATATATGTACCAGACGCGTAAGATCGGTGTGGTCGGCCAGGGCCACGTAGGAGCACATGTCGCCAACAGCCTGCTTATGCAGGGCATTGCCGATGAGCTGTACCTGTGCGATATCAACGAGGCCAAGGTGACGTCCGAGGTCCAGGACTTGCGCGACTCCCTTTCGTTTGTTCCGTACAACACCAAGATCGTCAACTGCTACGACCACTACGAGGAGCTGGCCTGCTGCGACGTCATTGTCAACGCTGCCGGTAAGGTCGCGCTGGCCGCTGGCAACCGCGACGGCGAACTGTTCTTTACCACCGACGCCGCCCGCACCTTTGCCAAGCGCATCGTCGACGCCGGCTTTGACGGCATCTTCGTGAGCATCTCCAACCCCTGCGACGTCGTGTGCACCGAGCTGTGGCACCTGACCGGCTACGATCCCAAGAAGATCATCGGCTCGGGCTGCGGCATGGACTCCGCCCGCCTGCGCACCGAGATCTCCAAGAAGGTCGGCGTGAGCCCCAAGTCCATCGACGCCTACATGATCGGCGAGCACGGCTTTAGCCAGCTGGCTGCCTTTAAGGCCGCGACCATCGCCGGCAAGAGCCTCAACGAACTTCAGGCCGAGAACCCCGACAAGTATGCCTTCGACCACATGGAGATTGAGGAGCTCGCGCGCAAGGGCGGCTACGTAACCTACCAGGGCAAGCAGTGCACCGAGTACGCCGTCGCCAACTCCGCCGCGCGCGTCTGCGCTGCCGTTCTGCACAACGAGCACGCCGTGCTTTCGGCCTCTACGCTTATGACCGGCCAGTATGGCGAGGAGGGCATCTTTACCTCCCTGCCGTGCGTGATCGGTGCCGAGGGCGTCGAGGAGGTCTACACACTCGACCTTTCCGAGCACGAACTCGAGGGCTTCCACAAGAGCTGTCAGCACATTCGCGACAACATCGCCCAGCTCGACTGGTGGGATGCCGAGGCCTACGACGCCAAGTAAGCCGCTGGCTGCCGCAACCTTGCGAATCTATGCGCGATACTAAGCGGGCCGCACCGGAAATCCCCGGCGCGGCCCGCTTTTTTGACTCACGCAGTGCCCTTGCGAATCGAAGGTGAATACTTTTCCCGGTGCCTAGTACTGCTCGATGCCCATGTAGCGACGGACCTCGGGGCTGTGGTCGAACACCTTGCCGCGGGCGGCGCGCAGCTCGCAGCTCATCGCATAGAAGAAGATCGGCTCCAGGTACGAACGCACGCTAGCGGGCACCTCGCCTACGCCGTACTCGAGCGCATCGAGCACCATAACCGTATCGGTGTGCGTGTTGAGGAACGCAAGAGCGCGCTCCTCCATGGGGCGGCACTCGCCGGCGCCAAGCTGCACAAAGTAGAACACGCCGGGCTCGGTGGCTTCGAACGGACCGTGGAAGTACTCGCCGGAGTGGATATAGCAGCAGTGCTGCCACTGCATCTCCATAAGCGAGCAGATGGCCATGGCGTAGGTCTGGCTAAAGTTGGGGCCGGAACCCAGGATATAGAAGAACTCGTGCTGCTGGCAGAGCTCGGCAAAGCGATCGCCCAGCTCGGCGTTGACCTTCTCGCGGGCGGCGGGCAGCAGCGCATCCATCTGCTTAAGGCCGGCGTACATGTCGGCAAGCGCCTCGTAACCCTCCTGCTGGTCGAGCAACTCGGCAGCCATCAGGGCGCCGATGCCCTGCGGGACCTCGGCCTGCGGCACGCCTTCGCCCCACGGATAGACCCAGGTGGTCCACTTGCCGTTGTCGATCTTGGAGCCCTCGCAGTCGGTGAGGGCGACGACCTCGGCGCCGGCAGCCAACGCCATCTCGCAGCCGTCGACGACCTCCTGCGTGTTGCCGCTGTGGCTGCAGGCAATAACGAGCGACTTTGGCCCTAGGCTCTTGGGGACCATCAGGCAAAACTCGCGTGCCGTGTAGACCGTCGAGGTAAACGTGGTGGCCTCGCGCTTGAGCAGCTCGTTGGCCGGCATCAGGTCGATCATCGAACCGCCGCAGGCGATCCAAAAGACATTCTCAATCTTGCCCTTGCGCTCGATAATTTCCTGAATCAGATCGTGTGCGTTCATGGTGATACTCCTCCTTGTGTGGCGGTTTTGAACGACGTCAGCTCGTACCTGCGGTCGTTCTATGTTGTCCTATTTATAGCACGCATGACGACGCCCGTGAAGCCATCTCACCAAATTTGTTCTATATCGTTCTATCTGTGGACGTTAGATGTCGAACACGTAGCGCGAACCCACGATCTTTTGGCGTCCGAGCAGCAAGGGCCGCTCGTCCTCATCGGTAAAGTACGCCTCCATATAGAAGAGCGGCTCACCGACCGGCACCTCCAGCAGCGAGGCCGCCTGAGCATCGGCAAGCGCAATCTCCACAGTACAGGGGTCGGACTTGAGCGGCGCGCGGCCCGAATGCTCGGCAACGAGCGCAAAGATGGAATTGTCCGTGAGATCCTTGTCGGCAAGCGTCTGCAGATAGGGATGGTCAGCCAGCACAAAAGCGTTGTTTTCGAGCATGACGGGCACGCCGTCTGCCGTGCGCACGCGCTCGACAACGATGAGCTCGCAGCCGGGTTCCACCCCAAAAAACGCCGCGTCCTCGCGCGTCGCCGCAACCACCGTGCGCGACACCAGGCGTGCTCCGGCCGCCATGTCGTTGGCAGCGCAACCCTCGGAAAAGCTCTGAACGTCACCCTTCTGGACAATCTTGCGCTTAAGCTTGGGCGCACACACAAACGTGCCCCTCCCCTGCTGGCGGTTGAGATACCCCGCGCGCGACAGCTCCTCGATGGCGCGGCGCACGGTGATGCGTCCCACGCCGTAGTACTTCGCGAGCTCCATCTCGGAAGGAATGCGCGAGCCGGATGCGTACACGCCACGCGCGATCTCACCTTTTAGGTCGTCCATAACCTGCTGGTACAGCGGCACGGCGGACACCTCAGTGCGCTCGGTTTTATTGTCGGATGCCATCGTTATGCTCCATTCCGTGCATGCTCGGACTCAAATTCTTCAATCGCCGCCATAAACTGCTCGCCAAAGGCATCGGCCTTTTTCTCGCCGATGCCGTTGACCTGGATAAGCTCGTCGCGCGTCTGCGGGCGTAGGCGGCACAGACCACGCAGGGCTTTGTCGGAAAAGACCATGTACGGCGCCATCTCCAGCTCGGTCGAAATCTCCTTGCGCAGGGCACGCAGACACTCGAACAGCTCGACATCGTCGCCCACGCGCGGGCGCTGATCCAGCTCGGCCTCCTCACGCAGCAGATCCACCGCACGGCGGGCGCGGGCCGAGGCCTTGCGCTTGGACGCGCGACGCTTAACGGTAAAGGCGAACGCCTCGTCCTCGACCTCGCTGGCACGCGGACCCAGCCCCACGACCGGGTACTGCCCCTGCGAGGTGGCCAGGTAGCCGCGGCCGCACAGCTGGCCGATGATGTCCTTGATGCGCCCGACGGATTCGTTCGACAGCTCACCGTAGCCGCGGTCCTCGTCCAGATGCATCTGGCGAATGCGCTCGGTGTTGCCGCCGTGGAGCACATCGGCGATCAGCGACTTGCCAAAGCGCATGGGACGCGTGGCCACATAACGCACAGCGGCGCGGGCCATATCGGTAACGTCCTCGACCTCGAACTGCGTGAGACAGTTGCTGCAGTTGCCACAGCCCTCGGCGTCGTCTGCCGTGCCGCCCGCGGCGGCTGCCGCATGCTCGGCCGCGGCCTCGTCGCCAAAGTAGCGCAGCATGTATTCGCGCAGGCAGCCGGTGGTATTGCAGTAGCCCTCCATCTGGCTGAGCAGACGATATCGATTCTGGACCGCCCACGCGCGCTGCTCGTCGTCGAGCGCCTCGTCGGCAGCATCGCCGCGGTCGATCAGAAAGCGGCGCATGCGAAAATCGTTACCGTTCCACAGCAAGTGGCAGCTGGCCGGGTCGCCGTCGCGGCCAGCGCGGCCAGCCTCCTGGTAGTAGGCCTCGATACTCTCGGGCACGTTGTTGTGAATCACGTAGCGCACGTTGGGTTTGTCGATGCCCATGCCAAAGGCGTTGGTGGCAACCATCACCTGGATATCGTCGTCGATAAAGGCGCGCTGGCTTTGGCGGCGAGCGTCGTTGCCCATGCCGGCATGGTAACGGCCAATGCGAATGCCGCTGGGGCCCAGCGCCTCGGCAAGCTCGCCTGCCAGCGCATCGACCGTCTTACGGGTCGAGCAATACACGATGCCGCTCTCGCTCGAATGCGCGATCACATAGTCGCGCACCCATGCGGCCTTGGCCTTGTCGCCCATCTCCTCGCAGCCAAAGTAGAGGTTCTTGCGATCGAAGCCCGTCACCACCGTCGCAGGGTTTTGCAGGCCGAGCATCTGCTGAATGTCCGCGCGCACGCGCTCGGTCGCCGTAGCGGTAAAGGCCGCCACGATGGGGCGCTGCGGAAGGGAATCGATGAACTCGCGAATCTGCAGGTAAGCGGGGCGGAAATCCTGGCCCCATTGGCTTACGCAGTGGGCCTCGTCAATGGCCACAAGCGGCACGCCAATGCCGCCATCCGCCGCAGCCTCCTGCGCAAAGGCTAAAAAGCGCGGCTCGAGCAGGCGCTCGGGCGCCACGTACATAAGCTGGTAGCGGCCCTCGCGCGCCCGCTTGAGCACGGTGTTTTGCTGGGCCGGGGTAAGGCTGGAGTTGAGATAGCTGGGTCGCGCACCCGCCGCGAGCAACGCACGGGTCTGGTCCTCCATAAGCGACAGCAGCGGACTCACCACAAAGGTGATGCCGGGCAGCATGAGCGCGGGCACCTGGTAGCAAATGGACTTGCCGGCGCCCGTGGGCATAACGCCCAGCGCATCGCGACCGGCAAGAATCGCATCGACCATGCGGTCCTGTCCCGGGCGAAACGAGGTGTAGCCAAAATAGGCGCCGAGCGTGTCGAGCGCCATCTGCTGCATGCTATCGGTCATGGTTTCCTAACGTCCAAGTCATCTGCCGCCGATTATACGCCGCCACGCGGACCAGCGTCGCCCGGCTGTCAGCCACGCTCATTCTGCGGGTAGTCATTGGGGACGTTCTTGAATGACTAGTCGTTTAAGAACGTCCCCAACGACTAAGGAGTGTCCCCAGGTGCCGGCACAAAAGGAACGTCCCCAAGTGCCGGCCCAGCAACGCCGATGTTTTGGCAACGACAGCGAAAGCCCGCCAGAGCGGCAATCTGCCTTGAAAAGAGGCGGCATTGACCT
>OIDQ01000653.1_pt1 | contig 15575 bp, 11 predicted proteins | sample 1581511 | NCBI WGS metagenome assembly OIDQ01 (sample SAMEA3882526, study PRJEB24775) | human gut metagenome | biome: human-associated habitat; feature: intestine environment; material: feces | place: Netherlands | collected 2009/2010
GGTAGAGCTGGGCGGTTGAATAATAATCTGAAATTTTCTGCTGGCTATTATGTCATGAAATTGATACAATAAAAGTAACGTTACTGAGAACAGTAACAAAGTAACTGCTCTGCAGTCTGATATCTTGGTATCTGTGAATAGAACAACAGATTGCTGAACAGTTACAGACAAAACAGCCTCAGGAGTAGAAAATTGAAAAACATACAGGCAGACATTAAATCAGGAAATTTTAAACAGGTGTATCTTCTCTATGGAGAGGAAGCATATCTGAAACAACAGTATAAACAGAATCTGGTAAAGGCACTGAATCCGGATGGGGATACTATGAACTTCAATCACTATGAAGGCAAGGGGATTGATGTAAAACAGTTGATCGACCTCTGTGAAACCATGCCATTTTTCGCAGAGCGCAGAGTTGTTTTGCTGGAAGATACAGGTTTTTTCAAAAATAAGTGTGAGGAACTGGCAGATTATATGAAAGAGCTGCCGGACTATCTGTATCTGGTTTTTGCAGAAACGGAAGTAGACAAGAGAAACCGCATGTACAAATCAGTAAAATCTTGCGGCAGTATTGCGGAATTTATCAGACAGGATGAGAAAACTCTGATGCGCTGGGCAGCAGGGCTTCTGGGGAAAGCCGGAAAAAAGATTACCCAGAGAGACATGGAACTTCTGCTGACCAAAACAGGAACTGATATGGGGAATCTCAGGATGGAGATGGAGAAGCTTATCAGTTATACAGAAGGCAGGGATGTGGTGACTGCAGAGGATATTGAAGAAATCTGCACCACCCAGACAACCAACAGAATTTTTGATATGGTGCGTGCAGTAACAGAGAAAAATCAGAAGCGTGCACTGGAACTTTATTATGATCTGCTGACATTGAAAGAACCGCCGATGAGAATCCTGTTTCTTCTTGCGAAGCAGTATCGCCAGTTGCTGTTGGCAAAACAGTTTGCAGCAGCAGGACTTGCACAGACAGAAATAGCTTCGAAACTGGGAGTTCCCGGATTTGTTGTGAGAAACATTACAACATGTGCCAGAGCTTACACCATATCTGAACTGGAACAGGCAGTAAAAGATTTTGTGGATGCGGAAGAATCAGTAAAAACAGGACGACTGGAAGATAATCTGAGCGTAGAATTACTGATCATTAAGTACAGTAGTAAAGTAAAATAGGAAAAACGGTAACTGCCGGATATTCTGGCAGTTACAAAAGATAATAACAAAAAAGACAGCCACATGACGGTGATGGCTGTCCTTTTTAATCATAAGCTTATAATTAAAAATTCAATCTATAATTAGTTAATGCTGTTAACAGCTTTAGCTAAACGGGCAACTTTTCTTGCACAGTTGTTTTTATGATAAACACCTTTGGATGTAGCTTTGCTGATTGTGGAAACAGCATCCTTTAATGCTACTTCTGCAGCTGCCTTATCTTTATTTGCTACTGCTGCTTCAACTTTCTTCATAGAAGTTTTAACTGCAGATTTGATTGCTTTGTTTCTTGCTGCTTTAGTTCTGTTTACTAAAATTCTTTTCTTAGCAGATTTAATGTTAGCCAATTCGTACACCTCCAATTTAATTCGATAAAATATTATTATACTCCTGTCATAGAAACAGACACGGGCGCTCCTATGAACATGCTTATATATATTATCTCAAATAATCTTCCTTGTCAATACATATTTCTATAAAAAAAGCTAAAAATAGATATAAAAAGTTGTTATAAGAACGGAGTAAACAGTAACAAATATTGAATGAAGTACGGAGGAAAAGAGATGTTGGATAATTACGGAATAAGAACAGACCTGGCGCTGGAGGCAACCGAACGGTTTACAGAGGAAAACGTAGAAGTCCGGGGAGTGGAGATCCACGAAGATTATAACGAAGAGAAAGATATCCGTACCACTGTGGTAAAGATCACCACAGAAAACGGTGCCCGGACAATGGGACGGCCCCAGGGAAGCTATATTACGATAGAAGCTCCGGGGCTTTCTGTACATGATGAGGATTATCACAGAGAAATTTCCCTGGAAATTGCCCGTCATTTACAGAATATGATCAATCTGGAACGTGAGCAGTCCATTCTGGTAGTAGGTCTGGGAAATTCAGCAATCACAGCCGATTCCCTGGGACCCCATGTGGTAGAGAATCTTCATATAACAAGGCATATGATAAGAGAGTATGGCCTGCAGAGTCTTGGGAAAGAAAGAATGCACCGTATCAGCGGAATTATCCCGGGAGTAATGGCGCAGACAGGCATGGAGACATCTGAGATCATACAGGGAATCGTGGCAGAGACAAAGCCGGACATAGTGGTCGCCATTGATGCACTGGCAGCAAGAAGCACCAGACGCCTGAACCGTACGATCCAGATCACAGATACAGGAATTAACCCGGGTTCCGGTGTGGGCAATCACAGGGTGGGACTTACAGAAGAAAATCTGCAGGTAAAAGTGATCGGGATCGGAATACCCACTGTAGTAGATGCGGCAACTATTGTTCATGATTCCATGGCACACCTTCTGGAAACGTTGGAAGAGGCAGAACAGAAAGAATTTCTGGAAGAAATGATATCGCCCCATCTTCACACCATGTTTGTAACTCCCAAAGATGTGGATGAGACAGTAAAATACCTGAGTTTCACAATCTCAGAAGGACTGAACATGGCGTTTGAGGAAATAGGCGGCTGACCGGAAAATTGTTCCGTCAGTGTGAACAGGGTATAAATGGGAAAACATGGACATAGGATAAGTCAAGAGGTGATTCATGTGACAAACGTTCAGAAAGCGTTCTGCATTCTGCTGAGTATGTGTTTTTTTGCCACTCTGGCAGTATTGCCGGGGACATTTTTTACAGGAGAAAATGTGTACAGGCATCTGCCACTGTACCGCTTTCTGGAAAAAAGAGCTCATATGAGTTCCTATGAAGATCTTGAAACCTATGAAAAAATAGCAGGAGAAAACGGAAAATATCTGGGGGAGCGTGCGCAGTCCGAACAATTGCTGGCAGAAAAAGGTGAATCTGAAGAATTACAGACACCAGAATCTACACCGGTACCGGAAGAAACAGCAATCCCCTCAAAAACAGTAAAATCAGCGAAAATATCAGAATCAGACAAGACACCTAAGCCGGAAAAAACAACTGCGTCACCGGAAAATCCTGAACCGGACAAATCACAGAAGCCGCCAAAGTCAGCAGCGCAGAATGTCCGGAATATTCAGGACAGTACAGAAACCATTGCTGCTGCAGTTCCTCATCCAATGATCGACCTGTCCCCCGAAAAACTGGCAGATTATAATTATCTTCTGGGACAATTCTATATCGTAGATTCCAACACAGAAGCAGATGCCGTACAGATCAATGCCGAAGATTTTCTGAAACAGGACTTAAAAATCACCAAAGAAACCGATACTCCTCAGATCCTGATCTATCACAGCCATTCTCAGGAAACCTTCGCAGATTCCAGAGAAGGAGAAGAATCCGACACGATTGTAGGAGTAGGAGATTATCTGACACAGCTTCTCACAGAAAACTACAGTTATCAGGTAGTCCATCTCAAAGAGCAGTTCGACATGGCAGGAGGTGAACTGGACCGCAGCGCCGCTTACGATTATGCCCGCGATTATCTGGAACCTTATCTTCAGGAAAACCCGGATATCCAGGTGATCATAGACCTGCACCGGGACGGCATCCCCGAAGACCGCCATCTTGTAACAGAAATCAATGGAAAACCCACAGCCCAGATCCTTTTTTACAATGGACTGAGTTATACGACATCCAAAGGTTCCCTGGACTATCTGCCAAATCCCTACATACAGCAAAACCTGGCATTCTCTTTCCAGCTAGAATATCAGGCAGCCCAATACTATCCTCAATTTTACCGGGGAATTTACCTTGCAGGTTACCGCTACAATCTCCACCTCCGTCCCCGCTCCCTTCTTCTGGAAGCCGGAGCCCAGACCAACACTGTCCAGGAAGTAAAAAATGCCATGGAACCATTTGCCGACATTTTAGACAAGGTACTGCAAGGATAAATTCTATAGCAATTCCATAAAATAATGCAATCAAGACAGTTCAGCAGAGTGCGAAGGACAAGGAAGATACCTGCAGGCGTGCTGACGCACGGAAAAGATAATAATTACCAGAATGTTTCTGTGCGTCCATGTAGATAAATAGATGACAAACCCTTCCCCAATATGTTATAATACAAAATTAGCAAACCCATCAATTATAGTATATAAGAAAGAACTCAGGAGGGAATTCCTTAATGATAGACCAGAGCAAAATCAGAAATTTCTGTATTATTGCACACATAGACCACGGCAAATCCACTCTTGCCGACCGAATCATCGAAATGACCGGCACTCTGACAGAACGTGAAATGCAGTCACAGGTACTGGACAACATGGAACTCGAAAGAGAACGTGGAATCACCATTAAATCTCAGGCAGTACGAATCGTATACAAAGCCAAAGACGGCGAAGAATACATCTTCAACCTGATCGACACCCCCGGCCATGTAGACTTCAATTACGAAGTATCCCGAAGCCTTGCAGCCTGCGACGGTGCAATCCTGGTAGTAGATGCAGCTCAGGGAATCGAAGCCCAGACACTGGCAAATGTATATCTTGCCCTTGACCATGACCTGGATGTCCTTCCGGTCATCAACAAAATCGACCTGCCAAGTGCAGAACCGGATCGTGTGGTAAATGAAATCGAAGATGTCATCGGCCTTGAAGCCCATGACGCACCAAGGATTTCTGCCAAAACAGGACTTAATGTAGAAGAAGTCCTGGAACAGATCGTAACAAAGATCCCGGCACCTCATGGCGATGTAGATGCACCATTAAAAGCCCTGATCTTTGACTCCGTTTATGATGCATACAAAGGCGTTATCGTATTCTGCCGTGTCATGGATGGCCGTGTGAAAAGAGGCACCCAGATCCATATGATGGCAACAGGCTTCACCACAGAAGTTGTGGAAGTCGGATACTTTGGTGCAGGTCAGTTTATTCCATGTGAGGAACTGACAGCAGGCATGGTAGGATACATCACTGCGAGTATTAAAAACCTTGGTGACACTCGTGTAGGTGATACAGTTACAGATAAGGAAAGACCATGTGCAGAAGCACTTCCGGGCTATAAGAAAGTAAACCCTATGGTATATTGCGGATTATACCCGGCAGACGGTGCCAAATACGGTGATCTGAGAGATGCTCTTGAGAAGCTTCAGCTCAATGACGCCTCTCTGTTCTATGAACCAGAGACATCCGTAGCCCTTGGCTTTGGTTTCCGATGCGGTTTTCTGGGATTGCTCCATCTTGAGATTATTCAGGAGCGTTTGGAAAGAGAATACAACCTTGATCTTGTGACCACAGCTCCCGGTGTTATTTATAAAGTATACAAAACTAACGGCGAAGTTATCAATCTGACAAACCCAAGCAATCTGCCGGATCCATCAGAGATTGAATACATGGAAGAACCAATGGTAAATGCCGAGATCATGGTAACAACTGAATTTATCGGTGCCATTATGGATCTTTGCCAGGAACGAAGAGGGCAGTATCTGGGAATGGATTATATGGAAGAAACACGTGCGCTTCTGAAATATAAGCTGCCGTTAAATGAGATTATCTATGATTTCTTTGATGCCCTCAAATCCCGCTCCAGAGGCTATGCTTCTCTGGATTACGAACTCTGCGGATATGAGCGTAGTGAGCTTGTGAAACTGGATATTCTGGTAAACAAAGAAGAAGTGGATGCTCTTTCCTTTATCGTACATGCAGATACAGCATATGAGAGAGGCCGTAAGATGTGCGAGAAATTAAAAGACGAGATTCCCCGCCAGCTTTTTGAGATTCCGATCCAGGCAGCTGTCGGAAGCAAGATTATTGCCAGAGAGACAGTCAGAGCCATGCGTAAGGATGTACTTGCCAAATGTTACGGCGGTGATATTTCCCGTAAGAAGAAACTTCTGGAGAAACAGAAGGAAGGTAAGAAACGTATGCGTCAGGTAGGCAATGTGGAGATTCCGCAGAAAGCATTTATGAGTGTATTGAAACTGGATGATAAATAAAGTATGAATGTAACTATTCGGCAGTCTGTTGTCCACATAACTGTGAAGGTACTGAACAGTTACCTGTGAATAGTGCTCATCTCAACAGAAGGTTAAAATATTGAAGAAAATGATTAAGCGAAAAACAGTTATACTATGTATGTTATTGCTTGGAATTTCTGTCTCCGGATGTGGGAAAACCAGGGAGGTAGATGAAGCGTCCTCCAAAGTGATCCAGATCAGTGTTGCGCCGGAAGAGACAAGTCCCACTCCGGCACCGGATCAGGTAGCTTCCGCAGCAGTTACCACCAATGGTAATCTGACAATGGTAAATACGTATCTGGCAGAGCAGGATGCAGCAGGTATCTCATCTGCGGAAAGTTCAGACAGCCAAAGTGATGCCGACAGTACAGATAACAGTGTCGACTCAGCAGATAACAATGAGCAAGACAGCAGTACATCAGATACTGAGGAATAGAAAACAGGTCATAACAGGAGCAGATTACAATGGAGAGAAGGAATATCACAGATTCTCCCATGGAAATCTATGTCCACATTCCATTTTGCATAAAAAAATGTGATTACTGTGATTTCCTTTCCGGTCCGTCAGGTCCAAAGGAGCAGGCTGATTATGTAGATGCTCTGCTTGAAGAAATCAATGCAGCAGAAGAAGGAAAAGGAAGGAGTGTATCCTCTGTATTTATTGGAGGGGGCACTCCTTCTGTTTTGGATGAGAGATTCATAGGAGAAATTTTAAATCATATAAGACGAAAATTTCAGATTGCGGATCATGCTGAGATCACCATAGAAGTAAACCCGGGGACTGCAGACAGAAACAAACTGCAGGCATACAGAACATATGGAATCAATCGCCTGAGTATAGGCTTACAGTCACCGGATGACAGGGAATTGAAAATCCTTGGAAGGATCCACAATTATGAGCAGTTTCTGGAGACCTACAGAAGTGCAAGAGATGCAGGGTTCGACAATATCAATATTGATCTGATGAGTGCAATCCCGGATCAGACTTATGAAGGATGGATCCACAATCTTCGCACTGTTGCAGGACTGGAACCGGAACATATTTCCGCATACAGCCTGATTATTGAGGAGGGCACACCTTTTGCATCGCGGACGCTGAATTTGCCGGATGAAGATGCGGAGTACAATATGTATGAGGCAACAGCACAGATTCTGCGAGAATATGGATTTGAGCAGTATGAGATTTCCAATTACGCAAAGAAAGGCAGAGAATGCAGGCATAACGTGGGCTATTGGATCCGACAGGATTATCTGGGGTTTGGCCTGGGAGCTTCCTCTCTTTATGGAAAGGAACGTTTTGCCAATACACAGGATATGAAAAAATATCTGGAAAACAGCAGAACTCCGGAAAAAATAAGAGAAAAAGAGCCGCCCCTCACCAGAGAGGATGAGATGGCGGAGTTCATGTTTCTGGGACTTCGTATGACCAGAGGAATCTCAAAAGCTGAGTTTGAGCGGCAGTTTGGCAGTGAAATAGATGCAATATACGGGGATGTTCTGAGAAAATATAAGTCAATGGGACTGCTTTTGGAAGAAAACGGAAGGATTTTTCTGAGCAGAGAGGGAATTCATGTAAGCAATTCCGTTATGGCGGATTTTTTGCCGTAAACGCCTTGACGAACAAATGTTCCTGTACTATACTGATGCCATGAGGATTGCGGAGCAGCGAAACTGTGCAACAATCCATGAATATCATAAAATACGACAAAGGTGTAACTGTCAAGGTAAGAAACAGTTATTATTTATAAATGAGAAACAGGAGGCCCACAATGGCAGCAGATACAACGAAGAAGCACTTTATCAGGATCAGAGGTGCTAATGTTAATAATCTTAAGAATTTAAGTGTGGATATTCCCAGAGATAAGTTTGTGGTATTTACAGGACTGAGTGGCTCCGGTAAATCTTCACTGGCTTTTGATACCATCTATGCAGAGGGACAGCGCCGTTATATGGAATCTCTCTCTTCCTATGCAAGACAGTTCCTGGGACAGATGGAGAAGCCGGATGTGGAGAGCATCGAAGGTCTGCCGCCGGCCATTTCCATTGATCAGAAATCTACCAACCGCAATCCCCGTTCCACAGTAGGAACAGTGACAGAAATCTATGATTATTTCCGACTTCTGTATGCCAGAGTGGGAATCCCTCATTGTCCGAAGTGCGGAAGAGAGATTAAGAAGCAGACAGTTGACCAGATGGTAGACAGTATCATGTCTTTTCCGGAGAGAACGAAGATCCAGCTTCTGGCTCCTGTTGTGCGGGGGCGCAAGGGAACTCATGCAAAGCTTCTGGAGCAGGCAAAGAGAAGCGGATATGTACGTGTGCAGATTGACGGAAACCTGTATGAGCTTTCCGAGGAGATCAGTCTGGACAAGAATATCAAGCATAATATAGAGATTGTGGTAGACCGTCTGATCGTGAAGCCCGGGATTGAGAAAAGACTCTCAGATTCCATTGAGACAGTGCTGGATCTGGCAGAGGGCCTTCTGATGGTAGATACTATGGATGGAAATATTCACAATTTCAGCCAGAGTTTCTCCTGTCCTGACTGTGGTATCAGTGTGGATGAGATTGAACCGAGAAGCTTTTCTTTCAATAATCCTTTTGGCGCCTGTCCGGACTGTCTGGGACTTGGGTATAAAATGGAATTTGATATTGATCTGATGATCCCGGATAGATCTCTGAGTATCCTGGATGGTGCCATTGTGGTCACAGGATGGCAGTCCTGCACAAATGAGGGAAGCTTTTCCAGGGCAATCCTGGATGCTCTTGCCAGAGAATATGATTTCAGCCTGGCAACACCTTTTGAGGAGTATCCGGAGAAGATACAGGACATTCTGATCAACGGAACTAATGGACATTCTGTAAAGGTTTACTATAAAGGGCAGCGCGGAGAGGGCGTTTACGATGTGGCGTTTCCGGGGCTGATCCGAAATGTGGAGCAGCGTTACAGAGAGACAGGCTCTGATGCCATGAAGCAGGAGTATGAATCCTTCATGCGCATTACTCCGTGCAAAACCTGTAAAGGTCAGAGACTGAAGAAGGAATCACTGGCTGTGACTGTGGCGGATAAGAATATTTATGAGGTCACCAATCTTTCCATAGAGAAGCTGAAAGCCTTTCTGGCGGATATGCAGCTCTCCGAGCAGCAGCAGCTTATCGGCAGACAGATTCTGAAGGAAATCAGGGCAAGGGTAAGTTTCCTGTCAGATGTAGGACTGGATTATCTTTCATTGGGACGTGCGACAGGAACTCTTTCCGGCGGCGAGGCGCAGAGAATCCGTCTGGCTACCCAGATTGGTTCCGGGCTGGTAGGAGTTGCCTATATTCTGGATGAACCGAGTATCGGACTTCACCAGAGGGATAATGACAGACTTCTTGGTTCTCTGATGAAACTGCGTGATCTTGGAAACAGCCTGATCGTTGTGGAGCATGATGAAGATACCATGCGTGCCGCAGACTGTATTGTAGATATAGGTCCCGGTGCAGGGGAGCATGGCGGACAACTGGTTGCCATGGGAACTGCAGAGGATTTGATGAAGAACGAGGATTCCATCACAGGAGCTTATCTGAGCGGAAAATTAAAAATCCCGGTACCTTTGGAGAGACGGAAGCCAACCGGTTTTCTTACTGTCAAGGGGGCGGCAGAGAATAATCTCAAGAATATCGATGTGAAGATACCTCTTGGGATCATGACCTGTATCACAGGAGTTTCGGGCTCAGGTAAGAGCTCTCTGATCAATGAGATTCTTTATAAACGCCTGGCAAGAGATCTGAACCGGGCAAGAGTGATTCCGGGAAAACATAAGGATATTCTGGGAACAGACCAACTGGATAAGGTTATCAATATTGACCAGTCACCTATTGGCCGTACACCGCGTTCCAATCCTGCGACCTATACAGGGGTATTTGACCAGATCAGAGATCTTTTTGCAGCAACAGCAGATGCTAAGGCAAAAGGATATAAGAAAGGACGTTTCAGCTTTAATGTAAAGGGTGGAAGATGTGAGGCATGCAGCGGTGACGGTATTATCAAGATTGAGATGCATTTCCTTCCGGACGTATATGTACCATGCGAGGTCTGCAAAGGTAAGAGATATAACAGAGAAACCCTGGAAGTAAAGTATAAGGATAAGAATATTTACGATGTGCTGAATATGACGGTGGAGGAAGCACTGACTTTTTTTGAGAATGTTCCTTCTATTAAAAGAAAGATACAGACTCTTTATGATGTAGGACTTTCCTATATCCGGCTGGGACAGCCGTCCACAGAGCTTTCCGGAGGAGAGGCACAGAGGATCAAGCTTGCCACAGAGCTGAGTAAACGCAGCACAGGTAAGACAATCTACATTCTTGATGAGCCTACCACAGGTCTGCATTTTGCGGATGTGCATAAGCTGGTGGAGATTCTGAAACGATTATCAGAGGGCGGTAATACAGTAGTTGTGATCGAGCATAATCTGGATGTGATTAAGACTGCAGATTATATCATTGATATCGGACCGGAGGGTGGAGACAAAGGAGGTACCGTAGTTGCTCAGGGAACTCCTGAGGAGGTGGCACAGTCACCGGTTTCCTATACCGGAAAATATGTAAAGAAATATCTGAAATAATCTTGAAATCATATTGCAGGACTTTCTTTTTAAATGGAAGTTGTATATAATAGAAGAGATTATTTATAGCAATTCTCGTAAATAATATATTTTGATCCGGCTTATCAGGATGTGAAGCCCTGTTGGACTGTTTTGATCGCATTATTTTATGGAGTTGTTATAACTAAACCGGATAAGTCCCCGGTAGAGACTGTAAAAAGTAATGATCAGTTGAAGGGGATGAGGAGAACGTAAGAACAGAAAGGGGATTTCCATGCCGGCAAGTGATATTGGAATTGACCTGGGAACCAGGAACAGTCTGGCTTATTCTACGGGAAAGGGGCTTGTATTAAATGAGCCTTCCATTGTAGTTTATGATAAAAATACAGAGAAGATACGTGCGATCGGTGAAGAAGCCCGCCTGATGGAGGGGCGCATTACTTCAGATATGGAGGTCATCCGTCCTATCAGACAGGGCGTGATCGTTGATTATACAGTTACAGAGAAGATGCTGAAATATTTTATATCCAGAGCAATAGGAAGAAGAGCTTTCCGCAAGCCCAGGATCAGTATCTGTGTTCCCAGTGGAATTACAGAGATTGAGAAAAAGGCAGTGGAGGAAGCAACCTATCAGGCTGGTGCCAGAGATGTCTATATGGTGGAGGAACCTATAGCTGCGGCAATCGGAGCCGGGGTGGATGTGACCAAGCCCTTTGGAAATCTGGTCGTAGACATTGGAGCCGGAACTTCGGATGTTGCGGTTATCTCTCTTGCGGGGGTTGTGGTTTCCGCTTCTGTGAAAGTTGCAGGGGACACTTTTAATCAGGCTATACTGAACTATGTGAGAAAGAATCATGGACTTTTTATCGGAGAAGATATGGCAGAGAAGATCAAAATTCAGATTGGTACGGCTATAGAGGAATCAAATCCGAGAACAATGGAAGTAAAGGGGAGAAATGTGATCACCGGTCTGCCGAAGACAGTGACACTTACCTCAGAAGAAATACGTGTGGCGTTAAAGGATGCTACAAGCCAGATTGTGGAGACTGTTCATGGAATTCTGGAAAAGACACCGCCAGAACTGGCTGCGGATATTGTAGACAGAGGAATCGTACTTACAGGCGGAGGTGCCCTTCTTCATGGGATAGATACGCTGATTGAGCAGAGAACAGGAGTAAGCACACTGACTGTGCAGGATGCAATGAGCGTGGTCGCAGTGGGAACCGGTAAGTATGCAGAGGTAATGGCACGTTTTGACGGATAAAGCAGGAGGTACTGTATAGCGCAGTGCCTTTTTGTGTTATTCAGTTGAAATTCACGTTATTCTTTGAAAGTGCTATAGAGGAAGCTGGAGGTGTAAGAAAAGCACATGAGCGAAACTGTTACAGGATACATAGATCATATTATTTTCAGAAATGAAGATAACGGATATACAGTTATGGTACTGAAAGGTACGAAAAAAGAAGAAGAGTTAACCTGCGTGGGAAGTTTCCCGGCGGTCACACAGGGGGCGTCTATTGAAGCAACCGGAGTATATACTCATCATCCGGTGTATGGAAAACAGTTTCAGATCAGTTCCTTTACAGAGAAGATGCCGGAGGATACTTATGGAATAGAACGCTATCTGGGTTCCGGTGCTATTAAAGGAATTGGTGCTGCACTGGCTTCCAGGATCGTGAGGAGATTCGGGGATGATACTCTTCGGATCGTAGAAGAAGAGCCTGAACGGCTTGCTGAGGTAAAAGGAATCAGCGAGAAAAAAGCCCGGGAGATTGCAGAACAGGTAAGTGAGAAGGCGGATATGCGCAAGGCTATGATCTTTCTGCAGAAATATGGGATTTCCCTGAACCTGGGCGCAAAGATTTATCAGAAATATAAGGAATCTGTCTATACGATCCTTCAGGAGAATCCTTACAGACTTGCGGAAGATATTTCCGGTGTGGGATTTAAGATTGCTGATGAGATTGCTGCCAGAGTCGGTATTCACGCAGACTCAGATTACAGAATCCGCAGCGGAATGCTGTATACTCTTCTGCAGGCTTCGGGAGAAGGACATACTTATCTTCCGAGGGAACAGTTATTTACAAGATGTGCCAGACTTCTGGGAGTGGATGAATCCTATATGGAGAAACACCTTATGGATATGGTTATTGACAGGAAGCTGGTGCTGAAAGAAAAAAGCGGAGAAACTATCGTTTATCCGGCACAGTATTATTATCTGGAACTGAACACTGCCAGGATGCTTAATGAACTGAATATTGTGTGTCCTGAGGATAAAAAGCTTGTCAGGCACAGAATTGAGCTGATCGAGAAAGAGACAGGAACTGTTCTGGATGAAATGCAGAAGAAAGCAATCACTGAAGCAGCGGATCATGGACTCTTTATTCTTACAGGAGGCCCCGGTACAGGTAAAACGACAACGATCAATGCGATCATCCGCTTTTTTGAGGGAGAAAGTGCAGAGATTCGGCTGGCTGCACCTACCGGACGTGCTGCAAAGAGAATGACAGAGACTACCGGATATGAGGCGCAGACAATTCACCGTCTGCTGGAACTGAATGGAATGCCGGAGGAAGAGAGGGACGGGCATTCAGCTAAATTTGCGAGGAATGCGCAGAATCCGCTGGAGGCAGATGTGATCATTATTGATGAAATGTCTATGGTGGATATTCATCTGATGCATTCTCTTCTTCTTGCAGTGGTAGCAGGAACCAGACTGATCCTTGTGGGGGATGAGAATCAGCTTCCGAGTGTAGGCCCGGGCAATGTGCTGAGAGATATTATCCGAAGCAGATGTTTCCCTGTAGTGGAACTGACTAAGATATTCAGACAGGCATCAGAGAGTGATATTGTTGTAAATGCTCATAAGATAAATAAGGGAGAACAGGTTCAGATCAATAATAAGAGCAGGGATTTCTTTTTTCTGAAGAGATATGATGCAGATATCATTATAAGAGTAGTGATCGCGCTGATCCAGGAGAAACTGCCGCGCTATGTAGATGCCAAACCCTTTGAGATACAGGTATTGACGCCTATGAGAAAGGGACTTCTGGGAGTAGAGCGGCTGAATCAGATCCTGCAGAGATACCTGAATCCGCCGGAAGACGGGAAATCCGAGAGGGCGGTTGGAGACCGGCTGTTCCGCACAGGGGACAAGGTCATGCAGATCAGAAATAATTATCAGATGGAATGGGAAATCCGGGGACGATATGGGGTTGTCATTGAGAAAGGCGTGGGAGTATTTAACGGAGACACCGGAATCCTCAGGGAAATCAATGAATTTGCTGAGACAGCAGAAGTGGAATTTGAGGATGGACGTTTTGCAATGTACTCGTTCAAACAGCTGGAGGAACTGGAACTTGCATATGCTATTACAATCCACAAGTCTCAGGGATCTGAGTATCCGGCAGTCATACTTCCATTGCTTTCCGGACCACAGATGCTTTTAAACAGGAACCTTCTTTATACCGCAGTTACCAGAGCAAGAAAATGTGTGACGGTTGTGGGAAACGAGGAGACCTTTGCAGAGATGATACGCAATGAAAAACAGCAGAAGAGATACAGTGCACTGGATGAACGGATCAGAGAACTGAGTGAGACTACAGGGGATAATAATACAGATGGTGAAGAATGATATTGCAGACTGTGATCTGATGACTGAATAATAACAGAAAAAAATTTATTCCGATAATATGAAAAAAACAGAAATACAGAGGATAGCAAAACAAAGAGTAAAATAGTGGAAGGAAATGGAAATGAAACGGTTTCTGAATATGGTTGCTGATATTTTTTACCCGAGATGCTGTCCGGTCTGTCAGAAAATACTGGCAGATCAGCGAAGGATGATCTGTCCGGAATGCGAGAAAGAACTTCGTCCGATTGGTCATCCCAGATGTTATAAATGTGGAAAACCCATAGAAACAGGGGAATACTGCAGAGACTGTCAGAAGCACAGACATGTGTACGAACAGGGAAGAGGTATTTTTGTCTATGATGGCATAATGAGAAGATCTGTTACCAGATATAAGTACTATGGATGCAGAGAATACGGTGATTTTTATGCCAGAGCAATGTATCGATATGCGCAGAAAGAATTGCGGGAATGGAAGCCGGATCTGATCGTGCCGGTTCCGGTACATAGGTCGAAGGAGCGGCAGAGAGGTTTTAATCAGGCTGCATATCTGGCGGAGAAACTCGGTCATTATACCGGGATTTCCACAGATGTCAATATTGTGCAGAAAGTTTTAAAGACAAAGTCGCAGAAAAAACTGAATGCTTTGCAGAGAAGAAAAAACCTGGAAAAAGCGTTTTGCGTGACCGGGGATGTCAGGGGAAAGAATATCCTGGTGATAGATGATGTGTATACAACAGGAAGTACGATCGATGCAATGGCCGGATGCCTGAAGAGAAAAGGTGCCGGAAATGTTTATTTTCTTACGGTTTGCATAGGCAGGAGATAAGAAAAAACACTTTTCATACATAATGATATATGTTACAATTAATCTGTATGATTATATGAATGATATCAGGTTGTTGCTGAGAACAGAGTGAACAGTAATAGCGGATTATAGCAAAAGGAAAAGCATACAGTAAGGAGTAATTTATGTTAAATGAAGAGAAGATAAAAATCATGAATAAACTTGCCATGTATGAACAGGGGGAAGGAAAGAAATATCTTCCGGTCAGCAGGTACTACCGTAGTGATTATATCGGACTTGCCATGATTAAGAATTTTTTCCTTGTTACGATTGGGTATTGCCTGATTCTGGCCGGTATCGCAGCATATTTTGCTGAATATCTGATAGATAATGTTCATAAGATGAACCTTGTTTCACTGGGCGTGGAAGTTATTCTGGGGTATGTGGCAGTGCTGGTACTGTTTT
>OIDQ01000673.1_pt1 | contig 15243 bp, 13 predicted proteins | sample 1581511 | NCBI WGS metagenome assembly OIDQ01 (sample SAMEA3882526, study PRJEB24775) | human gut metagenome | biome: human-associated habitat; feature: intestine environment; material: feces | place: Netherlands | collected 2009/2010
GGGCTTGCAGCGACGGACCTCAGGACACTCTTACACCACGTCTGCGCGCGCCACCACTGCTACCTGTTTAGTAGCAGCAATTTTGATCATTTCAGGAACTATTCAACGTTCCACTCGTCCGCAGACGACGTTATTTCTCCTCATATGTTCAATAAACATAGCTCTTAATGGGAACAAATCTCATCAGGAGCTACTATTTATAGCAAAATAAATGCAACCATAATTGCAACAGTACTCATATTTGCCCTTTTTTGACCACGGCCCTCCAGAATAGTCGCTGAGAACGACACTAAATGACAAAATCCGGCACTTGGACGTTCTTGTATGACTAGCCATTGAAGGACACCCAACGACTTCTCCAATTCGCGACACACTGTGTCGCGAATTAAGCTGGTCCCACTATCGAAGACCGGTGAGAGCTCCTGCCCAGAATCTCGATAGCTTAATAAAACGCTCCCCTCCGGAAGTTCAACGAGCATCCAAATTCCAAGCTGAAAAGCAAAGGAGTATCGAAGCCGTCAATGCTCATTTCCTATCGAGCAGGCGGATCAAAACAAGCTAATTAGCCCGATAAACTGCTTGTATTTTTGTCTACAAAACTGTATACAAAAAAGGGAATCCGAGAACCAGCGCTCGACATTATGTCGATCGATAGGAGACGCTATGGACGCTAAGCAGCTCGAAAAGATGATGGGGTTTGCTCCCGGAGAGTTGGAGAAAGCCGCGGAGGCATACGAAAAAGATGAGTGGCCGAAGGGTCGCACCATCAAGCTGGGAAGGCCGTCGATCTCCGATGAGCCAAGCGCTGTTTTATCGGCACGTGTGGGTGAGTCGGTTCTTGAAGCGTTTGACGAGAAGGCGAAGCGCCATGGGCAAACACGCACGGAGCGACTCAGGGAGCTCATCATGCTCGATGCAATGATTGCCTAGTTACCCACCGAACCCAAACATGTACGTCAGCATCCAAAGTCGACATTTTTGGCATCTTTGGATGCTGGCGTACGGCTTTTTGCAACATAGTCATTGGACGTTCTTAAATGACTAGTCGTTAAAGAACGTCCCCAATGGCTAACTAGCCGTGGAAGCGGGCTATGGGCGCAAGTGGCTGCTCGCGAAAGACGCGCTCGACGGCGGCGCGGTATTCGTCGACCTTTTTGGTCTTACGTACGAGCTTGTGAACGGTAGCGGGGTCGGCGAAAGCGCACTTGGCGTAGAACCACCACTCCTTCATACGAAAGACCGCGTTGCCGCCGATCTCTTCTGCATAGGCCGCAAACAGCGTGTCGTGGAAACGCTGCAGTTCGGCTACCGTGGCAGCGGGACCGCCGTTGACCATGCGAGCCAGAGCGGGGTTCGCAAGCAGGCCGCGTCCCAGCATCACATGGCGCGTGCCGGGATAGGCCTCCACCAGCGCATCCATATCCTCAAGATCGAAAATGTCGCCGTTATAGGCCACGGGGAACGGCGCACGCTCCAGCGTCTCGCCGTAAAACTCTTTGCGCGGCGAGCCCGTATAGCGGTCCTTTTGCACGCGCGGGTGCACGATCAGCTCTGCCAACGGTATGCGGCAATACAGATCGAGCACGCGCTCGTATTCGTCGTCACTCTCCAGCCCCAGCCTGGTCTTGACCGATACCGGCAACGGCGAGCGTTCGCACACGTCGCTCAAGAACACCTCAAGTTCGTCGAGATTACGCAAGAAACCCGAGCCCTTGCCCTTGGCGACAACCGTCCCCGAGGGGCAACCCAAGTTGAGATTGACCTCGCGATAGCCCATGTCGGCGAGCACCTGTGCCGCCCACACAAACTCGTCCGCGTTCTTGGACATCAGCTGAGGCACTACGTTGAGCCCCTGGTTATTGGCAGGATCGATCTCCTTAAACGCCTTGCCGCCAAAGCGGTTTCCCACCCGCGGCGGCGGCAAAAACGGCGTGTAATAGCAATCGAGTGCGCCGAAGCACTCCGCATGCACGCGACGGAACACATGCCCGGTAATCCCCTCCATAGGGGCAAGCGAAAGAATCATCTACTCTTCTCTCATATCAACGGATGTGACAAAGGAACCGCCCCCTTGTTACATGCATTATGCCTTGTGCTCCAGATGATTCACAAGGCAGAGGCAGCAGCTTGACGATAATCACCCTTCCATCCGGCGCCTCATGCAACGAAAGTGAATGGTTTTCCGCGAAGTGAACGAGTGAAATCGGACCCTCGATGCATCGACACTTTTGGAAGGCCAATTCCTGCGGTTTTATCACTCAAATCCTGCGGTTTTAGCGTCGAAAAACGTGGGTGCTTCGCGGGTTCAAATTAGGTCGTTCACTTCTCGGGAAACCATTCACCTTCGATTTGCCGATGCCCACAAACAGCGAAGGGGGCCGTCCCATGGCGGCCCCCTTTGCTCGTTATTCGTCCCTCGGCAGCGGCTTCATGCTCCAAAAGACGACGTTCGCGATCAAGCGAGCACCAACAGCATGCTGTTGACCGCTATGTCTGAACAACAGACACCCTCCACTCATCTATACTCAAGAGCGTGTGCGCATCGCCCAAAAACGATGAGAGTCGAGGCCCCCATGCAGCAGCTCACCGAACGAGAAAAGAAACGCATCCAGCGGTACTGCATGTACCCTAAGATCGCAGCGACCGCACTCATCATGTCGTTCGTAGCATGCCTGTTGATGTTGCCGCTCCAAATGATCAACGATATCGCGTTCCACCAAAAGGAATTCCAACCCGCGGGCATATATACCGCCATCGCACTCACCGTAATCGAGCTCGCCATCTTTTGCTATTGCGCTCTCGCGCCGCGCTTTGGAATGCAGGGCAAACAGTGGAAGGAGCTGCAGAGCAGGCTCGCGGTAGCCCAGACCAACAAGGACCGTTCCGCAGAGGTCGCCGGCGTGCTTGCCACGCAAGCTGCCGGCCGCCTGCTCAAGAACAGCGACAACGATCTCACACGCAACCTGGGCGGTGCCGCCGAGGTCGCCAGCGCCGTGGGGGCAGTCACCACGGCGGCAGACGTGCTGGCCGAGACCTCGAGCAATGCCGAGGCCATGGCAAACGCATACGGTGTGACGATTCCAAGCGTCAAGAAGCAGATCATAGCTCTCGCGGTGTTGCCCGCCATTGTGCTGCTTGGCGTCTACATCCCGCAGTTTGTCCAGGGAAATAACGAGCTTCAGGCAAGAAAGGCTGCAGCCGCCGAGCAGCTCGCCATCGCGCAAGATGCCTTGGAGCCCGTGTGCGAACGCGTCGCGGCAGACGACCCATACGAGTCGTATCACGACTACGGCTACCGCATAATCGGCTATCTACGCGATAATGACCTCGGCGCTCAAGCAGCCTATATCTACCTTTCTTTTGATGCAGACGGCATGCTCACGGACGTCGATTACACCAGTCAGATCGACCCCGAGGCAAGCCTTGCAGACAACCTCGCCCGCGCCGAGCAGGATATCGCGACGCTCTGCGCCCCGCTCAACGGGTTGGACATTTCCGTTGCCACACCGGGCCTCCTCACGCCATGCAGCCTGTCGGATGAATTTAAACAGACATTTTTAGCTGGCTCCCTATATGAAGAAATCAGCATCAAGACGGAGGACGAATCTATCAAGTCGTACTACACCTTTGACACCGAGCCCAAGGAAGAGTTCGACGAATACACCCACCCGGAAATTAGGCTCATGCTCTCTGCAAAGAAGAACTAAAGGCTTACGCTCTAATTGCCGCTCGCAAACATCGTCTATATCTCGAGGTCTAATACTTTTCCAAGAAGTGAACGACCGTTTTTGGACCCCCGAAGCATCGACATTTTCTGACGCCAAAACCGCAGGATTTAACAATCAAAACCGCAGGAAACCGCCTTCAATAAGTGTTAGCGCTTCGGGGGTCCATTTTGACTCGCTCACTTCTCGGAAAAGTATTAGACCCCGATTTCGCAAGGGCCTCAATGTGACAAAAAGGGGCGTCCCTTTGTCACGTTATTCGGAGCGCAGGGCTTCGACAGGGTCCTTCTTGGACGCGCTGCGAGCCGGCAGTAGGCCGGCAACGACCGTCAGTAACACCGAAATCGCGATGAGCACCAGCGCATCCTGCACGGGCAGGCTCATCAGATTGGGCACCTGTTTGGCAGCAAGCGCCCAGGCATTAACCGGGAAGCTCACGGCCACCACGACGACAATGGCAAAGACGCCGGCGATAAGGCCCTCGATAAAGGTCTCGGCATTGAATACGTTGGCCACGTTGCGCTTCGACGCGCCGATCGCGCGCAGGATGCCAATCTCCTTTTTGCGCTCCAGCACGCTGATGTATGTGATGATACCGATCATGATGGAGCTCACCACCAGACTGATACTCACAAACGCGATGAGCACCAAGCTGATGGTGTTCACGATGTCGGTCACCGAACCCATGATGATGCCCATGTAGTCGGTGTACGAAATTGCCTGCTCATCATGGCCAGCGGCTTTGACCTGCTTGTTGTACGCATCGATGTGATCGAGTACGCGCTCCTTGGCCTCAAAGTCGCGCGGGAAAATCTTGACCGAAATGGGGTCGGCCTCGTCCGCATAACCCAACGTGGTCAGATTGTTATCGTAGGTGAGCTTCGACGCCTTGGCATAGCTCATCATGAGCGAACTCAGGTCCTCGGCGTCCATGTTGAAGTGAATGGCATGAGCAAAGGCACTCGCATCCACGCGCATGGCGCTCGCCAGGTTAGCAAAACTCGACGACATCTGCGTCGCCATCTGGCCCATGAGCCCTGCTGCGCCTGCCCTGAGCTGAGCTGACACCGTCGCCGCAATCTGATCGCTGATCGACTTCATCACCTGATCCATAGCCTGCTGCAGATACGGAGCCAGCTGCTTTTGCACATAGTCGGTCATCGCCTGCTGCAGGCGCTCGGCCAGGGCATCGCCGCCGAGCGCTTTGAGCTGGGCCAGGATTTGCTGGGCTGCCGTATCACTCTCAAGATACGCCGAGAATGCGGCAGCAAGCTTTGACGCGTCCTTAAGATCATCGGGTGACAGCGCCCTAAACTGATCAGACTGCAAAAAGCTCTCAAACAGCTGGTTGGCTAGCGTTCCCACCTGCTGCATTTGCTCGGGCGTGAGTTCCAGGCCGTCAAAGATGCCCGAGAAATCTGGAGCCGGCGCTTTGGCCATGATGTCACCAAAGTCGATGTCCTTGCCAACGCCCGAAAGATCAATATCCAGGCCCGACAGATCGACGCCCGAAAGATCAATGCCGTCGCCGGCCGCACCCGAGAGCGCAGACGCATCAAACGAAAACGCACTCTTGAGCGCCGCCTCGTCCACACTGAACATGCTGCCCAGATCAACGCCTTGCTTGGCCTCGCCTTGCAGTTCGTCGAAGGTTTTGCCCGTAAAGACATCCGTCTCGGGGTGGGCAAGCTGCTCCTGCACAATCTGCGAATCGGCGGCGCGCTCCATAAGCTGGCGAGTCAGCGCATGCGTGTAGGCAATGCCCGGGGACAACGCGCTCGCGTTGGCCGTCTCGTTGGGTCGCACCACGCCCACAATGTGCACGTCAATACCGTTGGCAACCTTGGCCGTCATAAAATCGGCGTCGCCAGACATGTCAGTCCACATGCCGGTCTCTTCGTTTTTGCGATAGGCATCGGCCGGCGACAACACCTTAAACGTCGTGGACAGCGCATCGTCGTAGGTAAAGTCGGCGCCGGTCTCGGGCGTCTCGACCCCACCGTCAGCCGTCATGGCGCTGTTAACCAGATCGTTGAGTTCATTGATATCCAACGCACCGATGCTGTAGAGCGTGTAGTCGCCCACCGTGCCGCGACTCGAAAGCACCATCACGGCTTCGTTAGCAGACGTAGGCCAATGGCCAGCGACGACATCGTACTGGCTGTCGAGCAGGCTCTGGTCGTCAATCATTTCGTTGAAGACCGAGGTTCCCATGGACTCCATGCTCACCGTTGCTGCCGAGCTCGCGCCGCCGCTCATGGCCTCGGTCATGGCATTGGGCACCAGACGCACGGGCTTCTCGTCTCCCTTGCCCGCGCGATAGACAACCGGCGTTACGCCATAGCCGTACTGAATAGCGTTGACCTCTTTGTCGATGCCGTCGCCACCGGCATCGAGCCATGCCTTAAAACTCGTCATGTCGTTAGACTTAACGCTCGCAAACATATCCTTTACGGCCGTAACCACGGGAATTTTATCGGTTCCCTGAGCCTTGCCGCCGGCACTGTCGTCGGACGAATCCACATTTTCTGGCGAGCCATCATCCGCGGCCCCCTGCCCGCCCATCATGGACGACAGGTCGTAGTCCTGCTTGGAGATCGTAAGCGGGTAACTCGAGAGCGTATCCTCCTCGACCTTTTTGATGTAGCCGTTTACGCCATTGGACAGCGCCAGGATCGCCGCAATACCGATAATGCCAATCGAGCCCGCAAAGGCAGTCATGGCCGTACGGCCCTTTTTGGTCATAAGGTTTCGGGCAGAAAGCCCCAGCGCCGTCACAAAGCTCATCGAGGTTTTGCGCGTAGGCTTGGCCTCGCGGCGCGTGGCGTCAGCGACATCGAAAGGATCGGAATCGTCGGTGATCTTGCCATCCGCCAGGTTAACGATGCGCGTGGCGTATTGGTATGCCAACTCGGGATTGTGCGTGACCATGATGACCAGGCGGTCGCGTGCAACATCCTTGAGCAAGTCCATGACCTGCACGGACGTTGTAGAATCCAAGGCGCCGGTCGGCTCGTCTGCCAGCACAATCTCGGGATCATTAATCAGGGCGCGGGCGATGGCCACGCGCTGCATCTGCCCTCCCGATAGCTGACTCGGGCGCTTGTTAACGTGCTCGCCCAGGCCGACTTTCTCCAACGCCTCGCGCGCACGCTGGCGGCGCTCGGCATGCCCCACGCCCGTAAGCGTGAGCGCCAGCTCCACGTTTTCCAAAATGGTCTGATGCGGAATGAGGTTATAGCTCTGGAACACAAAGCCGATGCGGTTATTGCGGTAGGCGTCCCAATCGCGATCGTGGAAGTCCTTGGTCGATATGCCATCGATGAGCAAGTCGCCAGAATCGAAATGATCGAGCCCACCGATAACGTTGAGCATCGTAGTTTTGCCCGAGCCCGAGGGGCCCAGAATGGCCACGAACTCGTTATCGCGAAAAGACAGGCTTACGCTGTCGAGCGCCACCTGCGTAAACGACTGCGTAACGTACCTTTTGCAAATTCCTTTGAGCTCCAGCATGGACGGCAACCTCTCCTGCGCAGGCACCCTGCCCGCTCTCCCCCGCCGTTCGTATTCGACGCGTTTGTCCTACTCTATCGCCATTTTTTGCCGGCGCCAGTGAGGAATGTAACGAAGCACGCCAAAAAACGAACGGGACGGCGCCTAAAAGAAGAGGTCCCGAGCGGGACCTCTGTATGGTGGAGCTTATCTTGAAAGGCAGCGGACTACTTCGCACAGCGACACGCGATCCTCGCTATGCTTACGCGTTTTCTACTGCTCGCTATTCGCAATCGCCTGGTCGATAAGCTTGTCGAGCGCTGCGCGCTGCTCGGCGGAGCTAATGGCTCCCACGATTGGATCCCCTACGATGTTGCCATTCTGATCGATGACATACGTTGTCGGGAACGAGAACAAATTTGACGTGAACTTACCGGCCTCGCTATCCGACTTGAACCAAACGTTCTTATATGTCACGCCCTTCTTGCTCAGCACGTCCTTGGCATCTGCAATCTCGCCCTTGTTGCCATCGAGCGTAAAGGAATTGACGCCCACGACCTGGCCGCCCTTCTCGGCAAGCTCCTGATTCAGCTTCTCAAGATCGCCCAGCTCGCCCACGCACGGCTTACAAGTAGTGAACCAGAAGTTCATGACGGTGACCTTGTTCTTAGAGAACAGCTCGTCGCTGTTCACGTCGTTGCCATCCAGGTCCTTGCCCGTAAAGCTGGGGAACTTCGTCGCCTCGCTCGAAGCATTGGCACCAGCCGTCATGCCAGCGGTCGAAGCGTCGACGCTCTCGCCTGCGCTCGGCGTGCTTCCACAGCCGGGGAACTCCTTCTCCAAGCTCTCGAGCTTGTCCTCGATCTCCTTGATCTGCTGTGCACCGGTCTTGAGCGTCTTAAGCTCATCCGCCGTGAACTCATCCTTGGCGCCGTCGATGGTCTTGAGCAGAAAATCGCCGTAATTGCTGCCGTCCTCAATCATTGCCGAGTCTTTATTTGCCGCATTGAATACCTTTTCCCACAGCGCGTTATCACTCGAAAAAATCTCGTTCTCCTTCTGCATGAGCTTCGCATACAGCTCGGCGGCCTCGTCGGCATTGGCCGGCTTCTGCGCAGTGAGTTCTGCGATCTTAGGATCGGAGCTCGCAGATTCGCTCGCATTGCCGCCGGGCGCCGAACATGCCACAAGGCACAAGGCCAGCACCGGCACCATAAACAGGGCCGCAATCTTAGAAAGCTTCATAGTCATTCCTCCGTTTTGTCGAAGCTTGTTTACTTTTTATCGGCAGTCAAGGGAAGCTTTTCCGCCGACACATCCAGGCCATAGCGATAGCTGATGGCATCGACGGGGCAGGCCCCGATGCACTTTCCGCACCGGATACATTCGGCATGATTGGGCGCGCGGACCACATCAACGTCCATCTGACAAACCCTTGAACACTTGCCGCACGAGACGCATTTGCACGCGTCGACCTGAATCCCCAACAAGGACACCTTATTCATGAGCGCATAGAATGCGCCGAGCGGGCAAATCCATTTGCAGAAGGGGCGATAGAACAAAACGCTCAGCACTACCACGGCAATGAGAACGACAAGTTTCCAAGTAAAGAGCTGCCCCAGCGCAGATCGAATGCCGGCGTTGGCGATGGCCAGCGGAATGGCACCCTCGAGCACGCCCTGGGGACAGATGTATTTGCAAAAGAACGGATCTCCCATCCCCAGATCGTTGACCACCAGCACAGGCAGCACTACCACAGCAAACAGCAGCACGACGTACTTGATGTACGTGAGCGGCTTGAGCTTTTTCGTGGAGAACTTTTTGCCGGGAATCTTGTGAAGCAGCTCCTGAAGCCAGCCAAACGGGCACAGAAAGCCGCATACAAAGCGTCCCAGCAGCACGCCGAGCAAAATGAGCGTACCGGTAACATAGTAAGAAAAGTTGAACTTGGATGAACCTACTACCGACTGGAACGACCCGATGGGGCACGCACCCGATGCCGCGGGGCACGAATAGCAATTAAGTCCAGGTACGCAGACTGTTTTTCCCGCGCCCTGATAGATGCCGCCTTTGGCAAAGTTTGGCAGGTGAATGTTGGTAATAAGTGTTGCCGCCGCCTGAATGAATCCGCGAAATCGGGCCAAAACATGCGACGCAGTGTTTTCTCTTTTATCCAATTCCGATACACTCCAAGCACAGCCTAATCGCTTTGGCCAGCACGGCATCCGCCTCGCCACGCATAACACCAAAGCACACCATGGCAATTCCGACGATCAACAAAGCGACCTGTACCACGGGCTTTACCGCTTTGAACAACCTGACCACTCCTTTCGTTACGCGACCATTGGACCATATCGACTATAAAATCCGTGTTAAGCGCGATTTGGAATGTGCAAGGAGACTGTTATGCGTATTTTGATCGTCGAGGACGAGCGGGCGCTGTGTGATGCAATCGCGCGCAGCTTGCGAAACTTGGCGTACAGCGTCGACTGCTGTCACGACGGACAGGAGGCGCTCGACTTACTGAACGTTGAGGCCTTCGACCTCGTGGTACTCGACCTCAACGTTCCCCGTATCGACGGCATGACCGTACTCAGGGAACTTAGGAAAACTGACTGCGAGACTAAGGTACTGATTCTGTCCGCACGTGGCGAAGTATCCGATAAAGTCGCCGGACTCGATGCCGGCGCCAACGATTACCTCACCAAGCCGTTTCATCTGGACGAGCTTGCGGCAAGGATTCGCAGCCTTACCCTAAGACGCTTTATACAAAGCGACATAGTTTTAACCTGCGGAAAGCTCAGCTTTGACACCAAGGCGCGCATCGCTTCCGTGGACAGCGAGGCCTTATCTCTTACACGCAAGGAAACGGGAATCTTGGAATACCTGATGCTTAATCAGGGGCGACCGGTAGGTCAAGAGGAGCTTATAGAGCACGTTTGGGATAGCAGCGTGAACAGCTTTAGCAACGCAACCCGCGTTCACATCTCGTCGCTCCGCAAAAAGCTACGCAGCGCTTTGAGATACGACCCGATTCGCAATCGGATTGGAGAGGGCTACGTTATGGAGGATAGCGAATGAAAAGGCTTTCGCTGCAATGGCGCATAACGATTATGACGGCACTGCTGACGTGTGCGGCGTGCGTGTTGACGAACTGCCTGGTCGGCTATACGGGCATGCGCTATATGGAAGCCATCGGCAGTGACATCTCGGCCTTTAACGCAACTGGCGAAAATTCGCCCCAAGCGTTCGACCCAACGAAAGCGACCCTCGATGACGAGGTCACGATCGTCGTAAACGACGCACAGGAGTCTTTTGGCACGACAGCCTGGCGCATCACGGCTGGAGTCACACTCCTTGGCGGCGTGCTGGCATACTTTGTGAGCGGCCGTGCACTCAAACCGCTACGGGCTTTTGCAGCCCAGGTTGAGCGCGTGCAGCCTGACAACCTAAGCGAAATTAAGCTCGGCAAAGATGTACCCACCGAACTACAGCGATGCAGCGCCTCCTTCAACGACATGATTGTCCGACTCGACGAAGGTTTCTCCGCGCAGCGTCAATTTACCGGCAACGCCGCGCACGAGCTGCGAACCCCGCTCGCCCTTATGCAGGCACAGATCGAACTGTTTGTCTCCGAGCGCTCCAACTTACAACCCGAAACAGCCGAGTTGCTCGGCCTGCTACAAGAACAAACCGAGCGCATGTCTCGAATGACCAAGGTATTGCTCGAGATGAGTGAGCTCCGCAGCGTTCCTTGCGAGGACGATGTTGAACTTGGCCCCTTGTCCGAAGAGGTCCTCACCGACCTTGCGCCACTTGCCGAAAATAAGGGCATAGCCCTCAATTGTGCTGGAGACGCTTTAGTAATCGGGAACGATGCGCTCCTCTATCGGCTGGTGTTCAACCTGGTCGAAAACGCTATCCGCTACAGCCGCACCGACTCGACTGTCAACGTCTCCATCAGCGACAGCGACAGCCACGTGCTCCTACGAGTCAAAGATGAGGGCCCGGGAATACCCAAGCAGTACCGAGAGAGCATCTTCCAGCCGTTCTTTCGTCTAGACAAATCCCGCAGCAGGGCATACGGCGGCGCAGGGCTCGGGTTAGCGCTTGTTTGGGAGATTGCAGCCCTACACGGCGGCACGGTAGAGGTCGAAGCAAGTTCCGAGAACGGGACCACCATGCTCGTGACCCTCTCAAAGGGGGCCACCACGTGATCCGACTGTCCAGGGGTCCCACTCGGCATTGCGAAACGCGTCCCAAAACTTGGACATGAGAAATGGGAGGCAGTGGAGTGGGTATGATGAATTGGACACCTAGTTAAGAGCGAAAGGTGTTCAAGATGACCCAAAGAAGAAAGCGATACGACAGGCAGTTCAAGGTCTCGGCGGCAAAGGTGGTCCTGTCCGGGGAAATGACGGTCAAAGGCCTATCGGAGGAACTCGGCATAAAGGATTCGACGCTGAGAAGATGGGCCCGCGAATACGAGGAGATGGGAGACGGCGCGTTCCCCGGAAACGGCTCCCCGAAGATCAACAAGGACTACGAGATCGTGAAGCTCAAGAAGAAGGTCGAGGAGCTCGAGCGCGAGAACGAGATACTAAAAAATTTCCGGGCCTTCTTGAGTCAAGACCATGCGTGAGGTTCGAGTTCCTCAAAGAGCATAGGGGCGAGATCGGCCCCATCAAGAAGGCATGCGGGCTGATGAAAGTCTCGAAATCCGGTTTCTACGAGTATCTCGGCCGGAAGAAGTCCGACGCCCAGATAGAGCGGGAGGCGCTCGAAGGGTTCGTCGCCGAGGCCTTCGAGCGGCACAAGGGCCGTTACGGCTACCGGCGCATCAACCGCGAACTGCGAAAAAGCGGCATCGTCGTGAGCGAGAAGCGCGTGCTCCGCATCATGCAGAAGCTCGGGCTTGCCGGAAAGGGCGCGACCCGAAAACACCGCATCAAGAAGAAGGTCGAGCCGGGAGACCCTCGGTTGAACCTGGTAGAGCGCGCTTTCACCGTGGGCGAGCGCAACAGGCTTTGGGTGGGCGACATCACCTACATACCCACAAGAGAAGGGTGGCTCTATCTCGCAGCCGTGATAGACGCCTTCTCCCGCAAGGTCGTGGGCTGGTCAATGTCCGAGCGCATCACCGAGAAGGTCGCGATCGACGCGATGGAGCAGGCGGTCGGCAGGGAGGGCCCGCCAGATGACGGCAGCCTCGTCTTCCATGACGATCGGGGCGCGCAGTACACCTCCCGTTCCAGCGGTGTCTGGAATCGCATGGCATGGTCCAGTCGGTATCAAGGCCCGGCACGCCGCTGGACAACGCGGTGGCCGAGTCGTTCTTCAAGACGCTGAAAAGGGAATTGGTGAAAGAGAGGAGCTATGGGACGAGGGACGAGGCCAAGCAGGACATCTTCAAGTACATAGAGCTCTATTACAATAGGGTGCGCATGCATTCCACCCTGGGCTACATGTCTCCAGTGGAATACGAGCGGCAATACGCTTGAGGATCCTTAAAAGAAAGTCCAGTTTATCCTTCCCACTCCACAGTTCGCATCTGTGCCGAGGACGAAGTCCTGGCGGGAATTCAGGATGCGCAGAGGAAGCTTACGGCAGAAAACCCCGACAGAGTCGTGACCGTCGGCGGCAACTGTATGGCGTCGCTTGCCCTCTTCGATTACCTGCACGGGAAATACGAGAACGTTGGAATCGTCTGGATCTATGCGCATCCGGATGTATCCACGCTGAATGATGGCTACCCCAACGCTCACGCCATGGTACTTGGCAACCTTTTGGAACAGGGTGCACCGCAACTCGTTTCGCGGATGCGGCATCCGGTGTTTAAGCCGAGCGATGTCCTGCATGTCGGGCTACAGCAGCTCCACGACTATCAGGAAGTTTGCTTAAACAAGCATAGGTGTTGCGGTTTTAGCCGATGTCCTCATGGAGGAAAACGACATGCTGGGTCTGTCTGATTAAAGTCCAACAGTTTCCATGAGGCATCTAGCACGGTAAAAGCTAAAGACCCGGGAGACCCCAAACTGTCAACCATCTTTACGGGTGCAAGGGAAACGGGCAAGACAGCCCCCTCTCGCTCCTATCCGAAACGGCGCTTGAACACGGCTGGATTGCAGCGAATGTCTCCGCCATGCCCGGCATGCTCGAAGATATCATCGAGCACACAAAGGAGGCCGCAGGCCGTTACCTCTCGCAGCCCCATACACGCGTGAGCGGAGTTCAAGTTGGGCAGCGGGGCGGTTTAGCGCGCCAATATAATCAAATCGTGCACTTCCATAGCCTCTCGTCTACGTGGTGTACCGTCGTCTCCCCTTTTATCAGAGTTGGGCGATTTCAGGCACCCGAGCTGAACTCAAATTGAACTCAACGATGCCTTATCGGTCGAGGGCGTCCTAGCGAGAATATACAGAGGCGCACATTTCGCAGGGAACCTCCCATTCGTTATCATATCGGGATGCTGTCAAGGCAGCGTCAATGCGTTCGACCTACACCTTCTCGCTTTTCGAGGCCTCGTCTGCAGGACCATCGGAATCGATACGGAATCGATCGGCATACCATTCATCCGAAGCAATCACCTTATGGAGCATCTGGAGATGCAGGTCGACATAGTGGCAGAACGCCTTGCCGCATTCCACGAGAGGCGCATTGTTTCTCTCGTTGGGCTCGGCTCCAAAATTAAACTCGACCTCATAGCCCTCCCCAGGCACACCCATGCTCGGCAGAACATCAATGGAGAAGTGGACGAATCCAGACGTCACCTTGTATACATCTTTTACCTTTGGATCGAACTTCTCGAGTAAGTCTTGAAGTCTTCCATCGGACATCTTCTCACCCGAGAAATCTTTCAGCTTGTTCACAGGCACACCTTGAAACACCTGCTTGAGAAAGTCATCCTGGTCTTCGGCGGCGAATAATGCGAATGTCCGCAGGCAGACTCCAACCTGTGCGCGGAGAAGCTGGGCGACGCAAACAAGATTCCTCGACTCGAGCATGGAGATGAATCCGTCTATCAGTCTCATCGCATACTCAGAGGAGGATGCCAGATATAGATCCCATTGGGTAAAGTCGCCGTTCATGAAGGGAATCACTGCATTGCGCTCGGCGACTCTCAAGGCACTCAGGCTTTGTTCTATTTTCTCAGCTTCTTGTTTGAACTGTTCGCTATCCAAAATGCCCCCAAATGCCGGCTTCTCAACAAATCAAAAAAGCAGGAGAGACAGAGATTAGGTTCCTGCTCCACTGAACCCGCGCTTCCAGTCGAGACACTCCTCCTCGAAGATCTCCCCAGAGTCCCGTCTCTCGCGCCCCTCACGGAACTGTCCATATCAGTGTAGCCAATCCAAGCACAGCCCCACCGCACGGCCCAGTCGCTTCCGGTCCTGCGTGGCCCCATGAAGGCGGAAGGGCGTGGTTGTCGTCATCGCGTTCCTTTCTCCTCATACCTTTTGGGCATGCGTCACGGGCCCCCGCGCGGCGCCGAGAGCGAATCGGCGCAGGCTTGGGGCCAGTTGCGTAGAGGTTGAGGTTCGGGTTTCGCCGGCTTACGCAGCTTGGCGGGCAGAGCGCCCGGGCTCGCTGCGCCTAGGGCGCGGCGGGATCCGCGACGCCGGAGGTGTCGATCTCGCCCAGATTGGCGAGCTGCTCGATGAGGGGGAGGCCCATCGGGTCGTCCACCTCGACGCCGCCGAGCACGATGGTGCTGTCGCGCGTGTCGATATGGGTTGTGAACACGGCCGGGTCGAAGCCCGAAGCGATAAAGCCAATGCCCGCGAGGACAACACCCGCGGCAACGAGCCCGCCCGCCACGGCGAGGTAGATCTTCTTCGCGCTGGTCATGGTACTCACTCCTTTCTACGCCGCGAGATGCGCGGCAGCGCCGCCCTTCTCGCCCTTGCCCTTCCAGAAGGGCGAGGCGGCCTTCCTCGCCCAGAGCGCCGAAAGGCGCGCAATTTGTTTTGAGGCGGCCCAAGCGCCAGCACCAACGAAGAGCGCCACGCCGACGAGGCCGAGCCCC
>OIDQ01000681.1_pt1 | contig 15000 bp, 16 predicted proteins | sample 1581511 | NCBI WGS metagenome assembly OIDQ01 (sample SAMEA3882526, study PRJEB24775) | human gut metagenome | biome: human-associated habitat; feature: intestine environment; material: feces | place: Netherlands | collected 2009/2010
CGCCGCGACTAAAATCACAAATATGCCTTATTGGGGCAATGGCTTCGTCTGTAGTGTATCTAATGAATTAAATAGTAACGTACTTCAATATCATTTCTTTTAATCTTATGAGTTCCTCGGTATAATCTTTATTCTCTTCCGACCCCCAGATAAATCCCCCCGCATAATACGCACAGGTTGCCATCATCGAATGAAATGTCACCCGGAAGAACTGTTCTTCTGGAATATCTGTACGGAATGTTTTATCCTCTTTTGCCTTCTCATACATCCAGTGTAATCTCGTGTTCATCGAATATAATGATTTATAAAATTCTTCATACTTCTCCGCAGCAATACCTTTCTGGTGTACCATATAGTGGTTAAAGTTGTCGTTATACTGGAGTAGATCTTTATGATTCTGATACATATCAATATAACCATCTAATGTAAATATAAAACGATCAATCGCCGGAATATCGTGGATACTTTCCAGTGGCCTGATCGCATCTAACTTATCAAAATATGCCTTCCACTTTGCAGTACATACAGCCATAACAAGTTCTGGCTTACTTGAATAGCAGCGGAAAAGTGTTGCTCTTCCGATACCTGCTTTCCTTGCAATTTCTTCCATAGTCACTGCTTCTATTTTTTTCTCTACAAAAATCTGAAAGGCAGTATCTATAATCCTCTGATTACGTGCTTTTTCTTTTTCAATCTGCTTTTCTGACTTGCCCATAAATTTCTCCTATTATTCCTGATACTATCAATCTCATTTTACAGTAAAAAACAAAGTTTTGTCAATAAAATGAAGAAATTCTGAGGGTTGTGAGGCTGCAAAACAAACAAACTCCAAAAGATAAATTTAGGAAGATTGATATTTAGACAGTATTCTTCATATTATATTCCATCTTCTCTCTCAATCCGTTTACATCATCAAAGAAGTTGGCTGATTCGGCAGAAAAGAATCTTTTACTTCAACAGCCACAGACAGAATCCGAAGGAGAAAATAATCTATATTTGTGGCCTCGGAGCAAGGTTTGGATGCAAGTGCGTAAGCGAGCATTCAAAGCGCAGCAACTAAAGTCACAAATATAGATTATTTTCTTCTTCGGATTCGTCCGTTCTACTGTAAAATCAAAAGTTCTTCAAAGGTTTTCCTCAAAGAACTTTTTCATCCCTCGATATGCGACTCCCTCATCGGTTCCGCATATTTCTACTTCAACTTTCTGTCCGCACATCACATCCAATGCCATCACAGCGATAATATTCGATGCATCTGCTTCTTTTCCTTTTACCCGAAGAGTGATTCTGCTTTCATATGTTCTGGCTTCCTGAATCAGGAAAGACGCTGGGCGGGCATGAATTCCCTGTTCTTCTTTGATTGTATATTTAAACTTTCTCATAACTTTCTCTCCATAATTTGTACCTCTCGGTACCTCCCAATACATTTTACATTTTTCTCTTTATATCATCCGATTCCGCCGAGTGCGATTCCTAGTACAAGGACTAAAATACATACCGGCACATAAATATACTTACATATCGGAAAATATAATTCTGTAAATTTATTTTTTCTTCCCTTGTTGACCTGTACCTCCACATACTTTTTACCAGCTATCCAGAAGAACATAATTCCTGCCAGTCCTGCGCCAAGAGGGCAAATATAAATTGAAAGGACATCCATCCAGCCGGATACAATTCCCTGAATCATCAAAGATACAACTACACCGATAGCGGCAATAATGAGACAGGCTGCCTTTCTTCCAACGTGTAATTTTTCCTGTACAGTAGCAATCGGGGCCTCATAGAGGTTAATCAATGAAGTCATGCCAGCAAATAGTACCGCAACAAAGAAAATCATCGCAATCAATGTACTTCCCGGCATTGATTTTATTAGATTTGGCAGGTAAACGAACAGCAATCCCGGGCCTCCCTGGTTAAGCTGTGCCCCAGTTGTTGCCATTGCCGGAATAATGACAAGTGCTGCAAGTATCGCTGCAATCGTGTCAAATAATGCTACTCTTGCCGCTGAAGCCGGAATATCTTCCTCATCAGAAAGGTAAGAACCGTAAATAAGTGTTCCATTTCCCGCGACAGAAAGGGAGAAAAAAGCCTGTCCTAAAGCAAATATCCACGTTTTAGGGTTCATTAATGCGGTTTTATCCACACGAAAGATATAATGATACCCATCTGCAGCACCCGGCTGGAAAAATACATAAATACCAAGAATCACGAATAACACAAAAAATACTGGCATGAGTATCTTATTTGCTTTCTCAATTCCTCTTCCCACGCCAAACATCAAAATCGCCATACAGGCAGCTAACGCGATAACCTGCCATACATTGTTTCCAAACGCAGATGCCATACTGCCAAAACGCCCACCGAAATCTTCTACACTCTCTGGTGCGAGGGTTGCTCCTGTAAAAGTTCCGGCTGCATATTTTAAAATCCAGCCCATAACTACAGTATAGCCGATTGCCATCGCAAGCGAACCAAGTACGGGAATCATTCCAAGAGCTTCTCCCAGCTTTCTCTTTCCTTTTTTCTCACAGATCATGCCAAATGCATCAATGGGGCCAGATCTTGCTGCCCGGCCAAGACTCATCTCACCGATAACACCTGTCGCTCCGATCAGAACAACAAAAATAATATATGGAATCAGAAATGCTCCACCGCCATAAAGCGAAACCCTTGTGGAAAACATCCATATATTTCCCATGCCAACCGCAGAACCGATACAGGCAAGGATAAATCCCCACTGACTGTTAAATGATTCTCTGACATTTCCATTCTTTCTATTACTACCATTATTCATACCGTTACTTTCTATTGATTTCTCACTCACACTTCTTTCTCCTTCATGTTTTGATAATTTTCTCCCCACTCTGACATCGCATCGAGTATAGGTTTTGAACAAGAACTTTCCATTTATCACTGATAAGCATTAGCGTTGTTTCCACCAGGCAAGCCGGACTTCTAAAGTTTCGCTATTATTTCCCGTTTATATGCAAGGAATTCATCTGTGAGGTAAAAATCCTCCGCCCGTGGTTTCTTTTCTTTAATGATAATCTCATCTCGAATTTCTCCAGGCTTTCCATTGAGAATATAAATTCTGTCTGAAAGAAGGATTGCCTCATCAATATCATGTGTTATAAAAATTGTAGATAAATCAATATGCTGCATAACTTCAAGATACCATCTGTGAATTGCTGTTTTCGTAATGGTATCCAGTGCACTAAATGGTTCATCAAGAAGTGCAACTCCATTAGAAGAAAGATATGTTCTAAGCAGGGCTGCTCTCTGGCGCATACCTCCGGACAGCTGGTAAGGATATTGATACTCTGTTCCTTCAAGTCCAAAGTCTTTGAAATACATCTGTGCTTTTTTTCTTGCTTCGTTTTTGCTCATTCCATGAAGAACCAACGGTAATGCCGTGTTGTCGATTATTTTTTTATGTGGAAAAAGTAAATCTTTCTGGAGCATATAACTAATCTGTCCTGGCCTAGAAGTAATATCTTCACCATTAAGCAATACCCTTCCCTCCTCTGGAGTTGTCAGTCCAGAAAGGACATGGAAAAGAGTTGTCTTTCCAGAACCGCTGACTCCGAGAAGTGAAATAAGTTCTCCTTTATGCAATTCGATATTAATATCTTTGATTATAGTTCTTCCACTATATTTTTTTGTAATATGTTCAGCCTTTAAAAGAACCATTATATTATCCTTTCTCTAATAATTTGCCACAGACAAAGTTGACGAAAAGCGAATCGCCATATAGCCATATCTGTGGTCTGGGAGCAAGTGTTGGATATGAGCGTATAAGCGAATATTCAACGCGCCGCGACGAAAATCACAGATATGGCTATATGGCGATTCGCTTTTCTGTCTTTGGCGGCTCGTCTGTCTGTTCGCCCATCCCTGCAAATTATTTAGGAAGATAGTCGTTTGAGAAACCTTTTCCTGTGAGGTCTTTTGTAGTCAGTTTATTCTCTGCGAGCCATTTGTAGAAGTTATTCCATCTTGTCTCGTCAATAACTCCCCAGTTGTCTGCATCTGCTACATACTGTTTAGAAAGCCATTCCTGACTCTTATATACTAAGTCTTCAGAACCTTTTAAGGAACCTGTGTCATCTCCTGCGATAAGAAGGTCTGCTGCTTTCTTTGGATTATCAATCGCGTACTGGTATCCTTTTTTGGTTGCTGCAAGGAATGCTTTTGCCTCATCTGGTGAGTTCTTTAAGAAGTCATTGTTTGCGATCATAACTGGTGTGTAGTAATCAAATACAGAGTCGATATCTTTGAAGTTCCAGTAGTCACAGTCAACGCCTTCTACTTCTGCGTTGATTCCACCCCATCCGTAGAATACCCAGATAGCGTCTGTCTGGTTTGCTTTTAATGCAGCTGGCTCATCTGTGATGTTGTTAGGGATTAATTTTACTTTACTGAAGTCTGCTCCCTCATCTTTCATAACTGTTTTTAAAGTAGCCTGCTCGATTGGAGATTCCCATGTGGAATAAGTCTTTCCTTCAAGTCCTTTCGGGCTGGTAATTCCATCTCCTTTTCTGGAAATGATTCCTGATGTATTATGCTGAATCAGTCCTGCAACGGCTGTGATTCCAAGGGGGTCATCGGAATCAAGTGCGGCTGCCATTGTATCCTGTGCTTCGATGGCGAACTGAGCCTGACCAGATGCGCACATGGTTGCTGCTCCATTTTCCGGTGGCTGTACGATTTCAACATCAAGCCCGGCATCTTCGTAATAACCAAGTGCCTTTGCTGCGTAAATTCCTGTGTGGTTTGTATTTGGAGTCCAGTCAAGGCAGAATGTTACTTTTGTAAGCTCCTTTTTACTTGCTTCTGTGCTTGCACTCTCGCTCTTTGTGCTAGAAGAACCACATGCAGTTACAGATAATAACATTATTGCACTCAAAGTTCCTGCAACAATTTTTTTCCAGTTTAACTTTCTCATAATTTCCTCCTGTAAATTTTCAGATACTATTTGTACAAAATCACATAGATTATTTTAGATATTATTATATATGCCCATATGGATTCTTTTGGATGCTATTATATATCCATATAGATTACTTTGAATGTGATTTTAATATAGGATATTTTAAATATCCAAATATATCTTTTTTTATTCCAAAGCTTCCTTTTTCTCCACTCTCACCCACGGCAGAGAGAGTGTTTTGATGAGATTGACCGCTCCCATTAAAAGAAGACTGATAATGACAATAAAAATAATAACTGCAAACATTTTATCAAAAGCATATGCCTTTGAAACTCTTGTCATGTAAACACCAAGTCCCTCAAATCCCCCGAGCCATTCAGAAATAACCGCTCCTACAACTGCGTAAGAAGCAGAAATCTTTAAACCAGAAAAGAACTGCGGCAATGCAGTCGGAAACTTCACATGGAAAAATATCTGTATTTTGGTTGCTCCCATTGCCCGCATGAGATCAATGGAATCCTTATCCACGCTCTTGTACCCGTCAAGCAAGCCTACTGTAATTGGGAAAAAAGTTGTGATTACAACAAGAGTAATTTTCGGTGCCATGTAAAATCCCATCCACAGCACAAGCAATGGTGCGATAGCGATTGTCGGAATCGTCTGTGTGATAATCAGAATCGGATACAACGCCTTGTTAAGTATCTGAAAATGATCCATTAATGTCGCCATAACAAATGCTAAACCAACACCGATACACAGTCCGTAAAAGGCTTCCTGCAACGTAACACTGGCATGTTTTAATATCGTTGGCAAATCAGTCACTAACGCTTTTATCACCTGCACGGGAGAAGGCAGCATGTATGCCGGAACTGCCCCACTCTGGCATAAAAACTGCCAGAGCAGAATCAGAAGGCATAATGCTACTACTGCTGGAAGCTTACTGGTGATGCTTTGTAACCTTTTTGTCAATGGTCAGCACGTCTCCTTCCGCCTTGTAAGAAATCTTAACATAAGTGTTCATTGCTTTGCATCCTGCTTTTGCTGCCACTAACTGGCAGTTCTTTACGATTTCCATTAAAGTATCATAATCGCCTTCAATTGATGTCTCACATGGTCCTACATAATAGTTTAATCCTGTGGATTTGATGTAATCAATGACCTCGTCTACGATACGGATTACTTCTTCTTCATCCTGTACAGATGGTAAAACCTGAATTGCTACACTTGCATTCATTCTTCATTCCTCCATATATCTTGTATAAATATTGTATTTACGCCGCATAAAAGGTCTGCTATTCTTTTCTGATCTGCAATCTGCCATTGGCTATATCTAAAAAAGAATTTATGTCTTCTTATTAAAAGTTCCTGCAGATAAAAAAGAAAAAGGCCAGCAAATAATGCTGACGCTGCTTTTAAAATCTTCCTGATAAACTTTTTATTGAAAGTTCTTTTGCAAACTCTTCCACGCTGGCATTATCCAAACAGGTTCAAGGGTCTAAGGCACAACCTTACTCTCAGCTTCCTAAAAACGACAAGCTCCCCTGGAGCGTGTTTGAAAAATCATTCCAGCAACCTGCACATCGCAATTTGCAGAAAGCATTTTTCAAACACGCTCTGGTCTTATATTGAACTTTTTACAGTATAAAACAAATTTCAGAAAAAAACAAGAGTAAAACTCTTGCGTTATTTAATAAAACAATGGTATAATCTTTACTTTAGTAAGCTAAAGGGGGACTGTACTAATGCTAAAAACAATAGAAGCCGTTAACAGCGCTGTTAACAACTTTATCTGGGGTATTCCAGCAATGGTCTGTATCATTGGTGTTGGACTTTATCTCAGTTTTCGAACAGGATTCATTCAGATTCGAAAGTTTCCTTACTCTATCAAAAATACTTTAGGACGGATTTTTGATAAATCAGAAGCCGCGGATGGATCAATCACTCCGTTTCAGGCGGTATGTACCGCACTTGCCGGAACCGTTGGAACGGGAAATATTGCCGGTGTAGCCGGTGCGATCACGATTGGCGGACCAGGAGCCGTTTTCTGGATGTGGATATCTGCCCTTCTTGGAATGTGTACCAAATATTCTGAAGTAACACTCGCTGTACACTTCCGTGAAAAAAACTCACAGGGTGACTGGGTTGGCGGTCCAATGTACTATATCAAAAATGGACTTTCCAAACACTGGCACTGGCTTGCCTTTCTCTTTTCCCTTTTCGGTGTTCTGACCGTATTTGGTACAGGAAATGCAACACAGGTCAACACAATCGTAACTGCGATTGATTCACTGATGCTCAACTTTAACCTTGCTTCATCAGGCAGTCTTTCTACCATCAACCTTGTAATTGGTATTATTATTGCTATCGCTGTTGCCTTAATTCTTATCGGTGGTATCCGCCGAATCGGAAAAGTAACAGAAACTTTAGTTCCATTTATGGCGCTGCTTTACATCCTTCTCGGACTTGGTGTTGTTATTTTAAACATACAGCAGATACCGGCTGTATTCCAATCTATTTTTGAAGGAGCATTTCATCCGGCAGCATTTACCGGTGGAATGGTAGGGACTTTATTCACCAGTATGAAAAAGGGTGTATCACGAGGTATTTTCTCTAACGAAGCGGGTCTTGGTACCGGCTCCATCGCTCACGCAACAGCAGATACCTCCCAGCCTGTAAAACAGGGATTATTCGGTATCTTTGAAGTATTTACAGATACAATCGTTATCTGTACACTGACAGCCTTAATTATTTTATGCAGCGGCATCAATGTTCCTTACGGACAAGCAGCCGGTGCTGAACTGACCATTCAGGGCTTCACTGCAACTTATGGCGGATGGGTATCCATCTTTACAGCCATTGCACTTTGCTGTTTTGCATTCTCCACTACAATCGGATGGGGACTTTACGGCTCTCGCTGTATCGAATTCCTTTTTGGGACAAAAACAATTCGTCCGTTTATGATTGTCTACTCACTTGTTGCGATTCTCGGAGCAACGGTAGACTTGGGATTATTATGGAGTATCGCAGAAACATTTAACGGACTTATGTCCATACCGAACTTGCTTGCTGTATTCCTCTTATCGGGAACAGTTGTAAAGCTCACCAAAGAATATTTCGGAGCAAAAAAATCCTGATTTGCCGAGCTGGCGAAGCAGACGAACTCAGGGAGATAAATAAAGCATATTTGTGACTTTAGTCGCTGCGGTTTGAATGCTCGCTTTACGCGCTCGCATCCAAACCTTGCTCCAAGGCCACAAATATGCTTTATTTATCTCCCTGAGTTCTGCTCATTGGCAGCTCGGGAAATCAGTTGGAGAGATTTGAGGAAGAAGACAGAAGTTCAAGAATGCCCCACTGATACTGATTTATATCTACAGAAAGGCCATTTTTTATGAAGAAAACATTTTTCTCCCACGATAAAAATTTTTACGCAGCATTATTTCCGCTGCTTATTATTATTTCATTGCAGAACCTTATTTCTTATAGCGTGAATATGGCCGATAACATCATGCTTGGAGCGTACAGTCAGAATGCTCTTTCTGGTGCGGCGTTGGTAAATCAAGTATTTTTCCTTATTCAGCAGGCGGCAGTTGTTATTGGTGATGGGCTGGTTGTTATTGCCTCACAATATTGGGGACAGAAACGGATGGAACCAATCCGGCAGATTACGGGAATGGTTTTAAAGATTGCATTTTGTCTGGGAATCTTTTTGATTCTTTTATGTTCACTGTTTCCAGACGCAATTTTAGGATTTTTTACGTCTGATACGGCGATTTTGTCTGAGGCAGGAAGTTATTTGCAGATTATAAAGTATACATTTCTTTTGTATCTTGTGACACAGGTGCTTCTGTCTGCGCTTCGTAGTGTGGAGACGGTACGAATTGCATTTGTGATATCGTGTGTTTCTTTAGTCGTAAATGTAAGTATTAACTATACTTTGATTTACGGGCGATTTGGGTTCCCTGAATTAGGAATCAGAGGTGCAGCGATTGGTACAATGATATCGAGATGTTTAGAATTCCTTATTGTATTTATTTATGTGATAAAAATAGATAAAAAGTTAAAGTTATTTTCAGACAAGGCAGTATTTCACATTGATAAATTATTGCGTTCGGATTATGTGAAAGTGGCTGTTCCTGTCTTCATATCCGGCATGTTATGGGCGATTTCCGTACCGATGCAGACAGCGATTCTCGGGCATTTGAGTTCCGATGCAATCGCGGCAAATTCTGTTGCAAGTACATTTTATCAGTATATGAAAGTTGTTGTACTTGCTATGTCCTCTGCTTCTTCCGTTATGATGGGTAAGGCAGTCGGCAAGGGAGATTTGGACGAGGTAAAAGCTGCGGCAAGAACACTTTCTGTACTTGATGTAGGCATTGGAATAATTCTTGGTGCCGTTCTTTATTTCACAAAAGATTTCCTTTTGGCACAGTATACATTAAGTCCGACAGCAGCTCAACTTGCAGAACAGCTCATTATCATTATGGCAATAGTTATGGTTGGTATGGCATACCAGATGCCTGTTGGTTCTGGAATCATCCGTGGTGCAGGGGATACAAAGTTTTCACTCTATGTCAATATGATCAGTACCTGGGGCATTGTACTTCCACTGTCTCTCTCCGCTGCTTTTTGGTGGAAATGGCCGATTCCTGCGGTAGTGATCTGCCTGCAGTCTGACCAGATATTTAAGGGACTTCCGATTTTCTTGAGATTCCGAAGCTATAAATGGATTCACAAGTTAACAAGAGATAAATAGTGATTTGTAGGGAGGAGGAACAAACAGACCAACCCGCAGCGACGAAAATCACAAATATAGGTTTTTCTTTCTCGTGGCGTCTGTTTGGCCTGCAGTAACTCAGATTTTCAATACTTCCATTTTGAGGATTCCATCTGCACCTCAATTTAATACGCTTATATTTCTTTAGTCTTTATGATTTTTCTTCTCCGGTTCTTTTTACAGAACCTCAATTTCAAGAACATTCTGCCAACCGGCATAAAAATACTGTTGAGAATTTTTTCCAACAGGCTGTGATTTGATTTTCTGGTTTCTATTCGTTGGTACTGGAGCAAATGCCGCCAAAGACAGCTTCCTTGCCTGTGCTAATTACTATTTATCCCAAATTTTTTTAGGTCTACTTTCCCGTTCTTTACCTCTACGCCGTCTTCCTCCAAGCGTTTCGCCTGCTCTCCTTCTCCGCCAAATGCAAATGCTCCTGCGAGTTCTCCTTTAGAGTTTACAACACGAAAACATGGGATATTTTCTGGATCAGGGTTTTTGTGGAGGGCATTACCGACTGCTCGTGACATTTTCGGATTTCCAGCCATTGCCGCTACCTGTCCATAAGTTGCAACGTGTCCTTTTGGAATCTTTTTTACTGCCTCATAGATTCTCTTTGTCGGGCTGTCTGTTACAATATCGTAACTTTCTGTAATCATTCGTTTCACTTCTTTTTCCGGTATCGTTCCGTCAAGGATAAGCGTATTCCAATACTTTTTATTCTGGTGATACCCCGGAATAACTGATGAATACACCTCTCTCCAGAAGTCTCTCCACTCTGGCTCTACTTTCACATTCAAATGAATGAATCCATCCTTTTCATAAACCCACAGAAATGCTTTCTTACTTCCCTTCACCCGTACAAGCTGCCAGTTCTGATCACGAAATGGTGCTTCTACATAGGTATTCGCAAAGGATAAACCATATTTTATTGCTTCTTCTCTTGTATTCATAAACTTCTCCAATGTTTTTTCTTATCTGGCAGTCTGCGGATTATCTCGCTCTGCGGGCATAATACTTGAGCGAATCCAGTCTCCCTTACCTGCTGCGACCTCCTATTTTATCTTAAAAGCCCCTTTGCCGTTTTGTTTTACATTATATAATGCTGCGTCAGCACTTCTGCACAACGATATAAAGTCTTCTCCCTGTTCAGGGAATGCCGCGCCTCCGGCACTGGCTGACAAATGTACCTGCTCACCTGTTGCAAGAGTCAGATCTGCAATCATTTTCAAGAATAATTTTCATCATATTTAAAGTATTTCTGCTGCAGTAAAAGATTATTCCAGCCATTGGCTGTCGTATCCTCATTACTGCTGATGCAGGTAATAAAGTTTTCTGAATCTACTTTTAACAGATGAACACTGATTTTTCCCTGCAATAATTCATAGACCCCCAACTTCCTGAGCTGCTCTATCATAATGGATACATAGAGAATACGTATCTGCGAGTCATCTGCTACCGGAACAAATACGGTCATAATCATATTTCCGGTTTCGCTTGACTGGTAAGGGTCAGAGTTAAAGGAAATTGCTGAACTTAATGCCTGCTTATCAAAGTTCTTCTTTTTGATATCCGCGGCGGCACATTTACTGCCATACACCTCTCCATTCTTTAAAATGAATCCGACATTACAAAACATTTTCTGATTCAGGTTCTTTTCTAAACGTTTCTGAATCTTTTTCGGCTCCTTATTCTCCATTGCCTGAATCATTTTCACATCTTCTTTTACATAGTTTTGAAGATATTCCATTGATTCGTTCATTTTTTCTGCATACAGTCCGGTAATTAATTCCAGTTGCTGCGTATTAAAATTCTGTGCGATCCTGCTCAAGTGAAAATATGCGGACACAATAATCGCCAGACAAACTGTCAGATATAAAGCAAGCGGCACCCCTCTTTTTTTCGTATTTTTTCTTTGATTTTTCATGAAACACCTTTCTCCATAAGATAATCAGAATCAATCATAATAACCCCGGTATCAAAATATTTTTGCTCGGATTTTTTTCCATTGATAAGGGAATTCAAAGTCCCTATTCCCAGATATCCCATCTGGTCTTGTTTTTGCATTAAGGAAACTCCTCGATAATCCGGGTCTTTAATAAACTGTTTTGTCTCCTCTGCCATATCAAATCCGACCATAACAATATCCGTTCGTTTTTGTTTTGTAAGTGTCTTTGCAATCCCCACTGTAGATGTATTATTACATCCATAAATTCCTTTTATATTCTCATTTTTCTTCAACAGTTTCGCTGCATCCGACTCTGCTTTTTCCACATTCCCGCCATTTAAAGCAATATCTTTTGTAATCTCCCATTTTGTTGGTGCGTATTTTGCCCAGTAATCTAAGAATCCCGAAACCCGATTTACCATCGCCTGTGAAGCATCTGACGACAACAAGATTCCAACCTCTAATGATTCCTGCGGAGAATTGCCTGTATCATGCAGCATCGTAAGCATTTCTTTCGCTGCCATCTCCCCCGCATCTATGTTGTCAGTCATGTAGCAGACATCAAATTCTGTACTGTTAATCGAAGAATCAATTAAAACAACTGGAATCTTTTTCTTTCTAACTTTCTCACAGCTATCTGCCAGTGAATATAAATCTTCTTCTCACTTTTCGGCTTTGAAACACAGGTGTAATCTACTACCGCCGATTCTCCCGATGCTTTTTCTGATTTTGACTTTGCATATTTAGACACATTTGAACAGCCACTAAACAAAAAAGCAACAATAAGAATAGTTATGAGCAGACTTGTTATAATCAACCTCTTTTTTGCCTTTTTCAATACCTTCGTTCTCCCTTCTCCCTTTTATTTACTCTTGAAAATTTTATAAAACACGCTCTAATCTCCAAAAATAAAAAAGCATTGTCATTGCAGACAATGCATCTTTAACGTGGCAACTGGCTACCATTTTACAGGCCCTATAGCTTTGCGTCGCAGACTTTCATCTGTTTTGCCGGTTTTCTTATTATAGCTTTTAAACGTATGAAAAAACTAATTTTATTATACTCTAATACTCTACTGTATACAAGAAAAACATTTGATTTCTGAACGGATTATGAATTTATCACAGAAGCATCATAAAAGCCGGAAGCCTCCTTTTATCTATGACTTCCGGCAATAAATCTATTCTTATTCTTTATTCTTTCTTCTTCCTCTTCGTTTACCTTTGCAACTTGTATTTCTTTTAAGATTAAGAAGATATTTCTGAATATTTTGAATTAGTTAAATTTAATAATTATAGCACACATACAGAGGGACAACAAGAACGCGGAACTTTATCTACAGGTACAAGACCCATAGAAAATTACTTACTCGCGATTGCCACGTTTTTTAAAATCCTCGTCAATGCGCTTTTTCCAATTTGAACCCAATGGTACACTACATCGGACAGCACTGATTGCCTCACTGATCACTTCATAATTTAGAGCAGTTCCCTCGCTGTCACATTGATAGTTAACTGCTCTGTCCTCATCAATGCCAAATAAACTGGCTGTCTCCACAGCATCAATATTGGCTCCAAGGAATAGAAACTCCCAGCCATATTTTATTTTCTGCCGCTCAATCATCTGTTTCACTCTATTGCTGCTATAATAGCGGCTGGCATTCTCCATTCCATCCGTTGTGATAACAAACATTGTATGTTCCGGAATGTCTTCCCGTCTTGCATACTTATGAATATTTCCAATATGATGTATCGCTCCGCCAATAGCATCTAATAATGCCGTACATCCCCGAACCATATAATCGTGATCGGTCAGGGGCTGGATGTCCTTTACATTTATGCGGTCATGCAGAACTTCACTTACATTGTCAAACAATATCGTAGAAACCAATGCTTCTCCCTCTGCATTTTTCTGCTGATTAATCATAGAATTAAATCCTCCGATTGTATCTTGCTCCAGTCCACTCATAGATCCACTACGATCAAGGATAAAAACGATTTCTGTTAAATTCTTTCTCATTATACCTTACCTCCTGAAAATCTCGCTATTAAGTTTACTATCCCGGTATTTACCTGGTCAAAAAAATGGCTGCTCGGTTTCGTACCTTGCAGCCATAGTATAACGATTTTCTTTTAGAAAGTGGTCGCATAGAAAGCGACATTAAACAACATTCATTGTTTTATGATCCAATCAGACTCTGATCAAAAGCAAACAATGCTTCATTGATTTCATATACATTATAATTACCCTGTTCAACAAAATATTCTACAATAATATCAAACTTGCTTGAACGAGACAAAGTAAATCCCGCCTTACCAAGCATATCCTGCATTTCTGCAATTGGCAGTTCCAATGCCAGAGCAAATGCCAGCACTGTCGTTTTAGACGGTTTATAAAATTTATTCGAGCGAATTTTAGAAAAAAGTTTCCGATCAATATTTGCTTTCTTGTAACACTGCGTGTCTGTCATGTCGGATTCGTCAATTTTACGAAGCAGCATTTCCGAAAAACTTTCATCTATCTGATTCAACGCATCCTCCAGAGTCCTGCTGCTTATCGCATTATAGCTTGGCTTCGCTTCCATCCTCTCCACTGCTGACCCGAAACAACTTTCTCCAATAAGCGGCTCCGATCGCCATCTCTGTTCTTCCCGACTGTCCGAGTGTTCTTTCACATATCGGTCATCTATATAAGCTGTAATATCCGCAAACAACTTTCCGCTAATCTGATATGCCTTCCGGTCAAAAATTACAATGAAGACTGTCATCTCATTTTCCAGTAGAAAATTTCCAATGATATCTACAGCAACTTTTAATGCCTGATCTTTTGGATAGCCATAAATTCCAGAAGAAATCAGAGGAAAAGCAACCGATTCACAGCCATATTCCTTCGCCAGATTCAGTGATGTATCATAGCAGGATTCTAAAAGTTTTTGTTCTTGATGTTTTCCATCCAGCCAGATTGGTCCAACTGTGTGAATGACATATTTACAGGGAAGACGATATCCATTTGTAATTTTAGCATTCCCTGTCTCACATCCATGGAGCATTCTACATTCCTTAAGAAGGTCTGGGCCGGCAGCACGATGAATGCATCCATCTACCCCGCCTCCTCCTAATAGAGATGTATTAGCTGCATTGACAATTGCATCAACATTCATTTTTGTAATATCATTTCTAACAATTTTCAATGGCATAGAATATACCTCCTACTGTTTATCCAAAATTTTTTGTTTCCATCGCCTGTGTATCAGACTTACTATTCGTGACATCCTCCCCCACCTGTAGGACGCCACTGAAAAAGTGGTCGTAAAATCATATATCTGATATAATTAAGGTA
>OIDQ01000683.1_pt1 | contig 14980 bp, 10 predicted proteins | sample 1581511 | NCBI WGS metagenome assembly OIDQ01 (sample SAMEA3882526, study PRJEB24775) | human gut metagenome | biome: human-associated habitat; feature: intestine environment; material: feces | place: Netherlands | collected 2009/2010
TCGCATCTCCGGGTACTACGAACGTTCCATTTGTGTATAGTGTGCAAAACGACTCTTTCTTCAGAGTGCGTTCTGCTTTTGACGAGCGTTCTGCCGCATATATGGCTTGTGGTCTTGCCGGCGAATCAGGAGAGCCGGTCGTGCTTTCATGCACAGGTGCCACAGCCTCTCGTGACTATATGCCAGGTTTGACGGAAGCTTTTTATCGCAAACTTCCTGTTCTTGCCCTTACCTCTATGCATTTCACTGAGGACATCGGCAATCTGTCTACGCAAATTCTTGATCGCTCGGTTATTCCGAATGATATTGCTCGTTATCATACTTCTCTTGAGATGATTGAGAACGAGAGAATGGCCAAGGATGAGGAACTGCGTATCAATATCGCTTTATCTGAGCTTACTCGTGATGGTGGCGGCCCGGTAGCAGTGCAGCTTATCACTGATGGCAACTACACGTTCGGTACCTCTTCTCTGCCGGAAGTGCAGAAAATTAATCGATTCCTTCCGGAAGGAGTTGATGAATGGCCGAAGTTGTCCTCAAAGAGCAAGATTGCCGTGCTTCTTGGAGCTCACCGTACTTTCAGCGCTGCGGAGTCCGAAGCACTAGAACATTTCGTTGAAACGCACAACGCAGTAGTCTTTTCTGACGTCTCAAGCGGTTATCGTGGTAAGTTCTCATTTGGTTCGGCGCTTTCCTGCATTCAGTTGCAGGATAATCCTGCGCGTTCTGCATTTAACCCCGACCTTGTTATACATTTGGGCGAGATGACGGGGGATTACAATACCATGGGCTTCCTGACTGGAACTCATTGCCCTGTTTGGAGGGTGTCTCCTGATGGAGAGTTCCGTCAGCATTTCGCTAAACTTGAAAATGTATTTCAGTGCACAATAGATTTCTTCCTTTCTCACTATATTGGGGATGAATCTGTCGAATCAGAGTACCGTTCTTTATGGTGTAAATACGATGCTCAGCTCCGAAAGAATATGCCGGAATTCCCGTTCTCAAATATTTGGATAGCTCAGCAGCTTTCTCCTATGATTCCTGATGAGTCGGTTGTTCATCCAGCAATTTTGAGTTCGTTGTCCAGCTGGGATTATTTCCCGATGTCAAAGAACATCCATTCGAGTGCGAATGTTGGCGGATTCGGTATTGATGGATGTATGTCGACATTAATCGGAGCAAGCTTTGCTACAAATAAACTTTGTTTCTGCATCACTGGAGATTTAGCTTTCTTCTATGATATGAATTCATTGGGATGCAGAGAAATCGGTCCGAATGTTCGCATACTTCTAATCAATAATAACCTTGGAATGACCTTTAAATTGTCCAATCACGTAGGTAGCCAGATTGGCAGGCCAGCTGATTCGTTTATTGCGGCGGCTGGACATAACATCTCCGCAAATGGCATCGATAAAAAACATTCGTCAGCGCGCGCGTGGGCGGAGTCTCTTGGATTCGAGTATTTGTGCGCATCTTCGAAAGACGAATTTAACGCAATTAAAGAGCGCTTCGTATCGCAGGATGCAAAGAGGCCTATTCTATTTGAATGCTTTACGCGTGAAGAAGACGAAAGAAATGCGAGAGATTTCATCGATTCCATTGATGATCGTGTTGACTCAAAAACAAGGATTAAAAAGATAGCTAAAACGATACTGCCGAAAACAGTGATTGATTCACTGAAAGCCATTAGACATTAATTGATTCACGAAAGGAAATGGCTTTTTGGGTAAGTACAAAAATCTGCTGGTAAATATCGGCCTGTTTACGCTGAATACCGTATCGACGAAGCTGATCACGTTCTTACTGGTACCGTTGTATACCTATTTCCTTACGACGGCGCAGTATGGCGTGACGGACATGTCATTGACCGTGGCTGGCTTGATTACTCCGGTCCTGACCTTGTCCATCGGCGACGCCACAACGCGGTATATCATCGATGATCCGAATGATAAGAAGCAATACATATCCGTCGGATTCTGGGTCACACTGTTCGGCTGTCTGCTTATGCTTCTGTTGCTTCCACTGCTGAATTTGCCAATATTTGGTGGTCTTGGAAACTATGAATGGCTTTATCTGGCATATTTTGTCTCGTCCGCATTCAACGCATATTTGGCGAATGTGGCTCGTGGTTTAAACCAGATAAAGCTCATCACCTGGGCATCCATTGCATCGTCTCTTGCATCCGCATCTTCGGCTGGCTTGCTTATCGGATTGCTTGGCTGGAAGGTTGAGGGATACTTCGTTTCTTTGATCTTCGGAGGATTGATCGCGGTCGTTCTGTATCTCATATTCGGAGGTTCTTGGAAATATGTGGCCCTTCCAAGCAAAGAACGTGATCAGCGGGTCCTCAAAAAGATGCTGCTGTATTCAGTGCCGTTGATGCCGAACGCCATTTTTTGGTGGGTCGGTACAAGTGTAAATAGGTTTTTCATTACCAGCATGCTTGGCATCGGAGCATCTGGCTTATTTGCTGCGGCCAGTAAGATACCTAACGTAATGAATATGGTTTCGTCCACGTTCTGGCAGGCATGGAGCTTGTCCGCATTCCAGGAGTTCAAGAAAACGGATACCGGCAAGTTCTACAGCAACGTGTTCGCTGTATTCCGTACATTCTGTTTTCTTGCGGCATCGGGACTCATGCTGCTCACTCCTTGGCTTGCCTCATTGCTGCTGCAGAAAAAATTCTATGATTCATGGCCTATCATACCGATTCTTATTCTGGCGTTTTTGTTTAATGTATTCGCGGGATTTTATGGGACGGTATTCACCGCGAGCATGAAGACTCGGCACTTGATGACATCTACTGCTGCAGCGGCGATTGTGGTCATCGTGCTGACTTGGCTGCTCATCCATGTTATGGGTCTGCAAGGTGCCGCATGGGCTATGGTCGGCAGCAATTTGGTCATGTACGTCATACGTGTGGTTATGGCCAATCAAATCGTCAAAATCGACGTGAACTGGCCACTTATGCTGACGAATATTCTGCTGGTATCCGTCCAAACATGTGTATTGGCATGGCACCCGGCTGCATATATGTTGGTATCAGCCGTACTATTCCTAGCCGTATGTGTGGTATCTGCCATAGATATCTACCCGTCCGTGGAGGCTTTGTCCGCTGCTGTCAAGGGCAAGGGGTCGAGAAATAGGCACGGAAAACACGTTAGGGAAACAAAGATTTGAGGAGATGAGCAAAAATGAAAATCGGAACGATCACTTTCCATTGCGCGTATAATTTTGGTTCCGCTCTGCAAACTTATGCGTTGAAGAAGTATCTCACTGATCGCGGGCATGATGTGCACGTTATTGATTATCGTAGTGAGGATTTCCGAAATTACTGGATTTTTCGGAAATATGGTATCAAATCGCTTGCCGTGGATCTGCTGTTCCTCCCGGGCAATCTACGTAGACGCAACAGTTTCCAGACTTTTTGGCACAGGCATTTTAATCTGACTAGCCATACTTATGAAGGTGCTGGCGCGGAACGCCAGCTGGCTCATGATTTGAAAGATTTTGATGCGTTTATTTGCGGAAGCGATCAAATCTGGAATCTGGATTGTACTCGCGGTCCTGTTCCGCCGTTCTTCCTTTCATTTGCGCCTGACAACACCAAGAAAATCGCGTATGCACCAAGTATGTCGCATGCCAAGTTTGAAGAGAAGAATTTCACCGCAGAAGACAAGAAGAGGATTTCCGGTTGGCTCAATCGTTTTGACTCGGTATCCGTGCGTGAGATTTCCGTTGCTGGGCAATTCCAGGAATTGACGGATAAATCCATCGTCGAAACGCTTGATCCGACGCTTTTGCTTGATCTGAAGGACTATCGGCATATTCAAGCACCCGAACTCCCGAAGAGGCTCAAAGAAGGCAAGTATATCTTTGCCTATACGCTGTGGCCGAATAAAGACATGGTGAAATATATTGATGAGCTCGCATCAGAACGAAATCTGACTATCGTTTACTACTCGAGGAATCCAATTCACTATAAGGCGCATTCCATCAACGTGTGGGGGATTGGTCCTGCTGACTTCCTCACGTTAATCGACAAGGCCGCGTGCATAGTATCTAACTCATTCCATGCCACGGTGTTCTCTATTCTTTATGGAAAGCCTTTCCTTACGTTTGGCACCGAGAAGAGCAGCTCTCGTATGAAGACTCTTCTCGCTAGGCTTGGATTGCCTGAAGAGCATTTGTTGCCGTCTGATTTCGAAGACGGAACGAGAATTAAGCCGTTTGTGTCTAAGCTAGATGTTGCACGGCTCAATGAACTGCGTGCAACATCCGAGCAATTCCTTAAAATGGCGCTAGCATGAAATGAACGGACGGGTGCCTACCACCGTCTTTTCGATTAAGATTTGAGCGTGAGCTATCGCATAACATTTTTTTCATGCGGATTTTGCCGGCACTATTTTCATCCTATAATATGATTTAATTTGGAATAAATCTAACTTAAATCCAGTGAGAGATAACGTCCGAATTCCTGCGCACTTTCGGTTTTGTTCTTCGTTGAGATGTTGAAGCGGGCATGGCCCGCGTCCTGTGTACGATTTTCAGTCGCCAAACAAAGAATCGCAATTGGAAAGCAGGACGCGCAGCCATGCCCGACAGCAACATCATACAGATCGACCAGAACCTGTTCGAGACCAAACTCGACCGGCTGGTCACCGAGAAGATGCCCCAGATCCTCAACGCCATGCTCGACGCCGAGGCCGACGAGATCACCGGGGCCGCCAGATACGAACGCAAGGAGGGGCGCAAGGCGTACAGGGCCGGCCACTACGAACGCACGCTCACGGCAAAGGCGGGCAGGCTCGAGCTCAGGGTGCCGAAACTCAAGGGCGCGGTCTTCGAATCCGCGGTCATCGAACGCTACCGCAGGCGGGAGTCCAGCGTCGAGGAGGCGTTGATGGAGATGTACCTGGCGGGAGTGAGCACCCGTCAGGTCGACGACATCAGCAAACTGCTGTGGGGTGACAGGATGCCATCCCAGACCCTTTCCGACAAGCTCAAGCGCGTGTATGACGACATCGACCGATGGCGCACCCGGCCATTGGAATCCGAATACCCGTACGTGTTCATGGACGGCGTGTGGCACAAGCGCTCCTGGGGCGGAAGCGTGGAGAACGTCAGCGTCCTCGTCGCCATCGGCGTCAACGCGGAGGGCCACCGCGAGGTCATCGGCGTGACGGAGGGCATGAGGGAGGACGCTGCCAGCTGGGAGCAGTTCATACGAAGCATGATCGAACGCGGTTTGAAGGGCGTGCGCCTCGTGGTCGGCGACCGGTGCGCGGGACTCGTCTCCACGGTGAACTCGATGCTTCCCCGGGCGAAGTACCAGCGGTGCATGGTGCACTTCATGCGCAACGTGCTCTCGAAGGTGCCGCCCAACCACCGGGATTGGGCGTCCGCGGCCCTGAAGGCGATATTCGCCATGGAGTCCCGCGAATCCGCCCTCGCCAAGGCCGGGACGGTCGCCGCGGAGATGGAGTCCAGGAAGCTCAAGGCGGCGGCCGGCTGCCTGCGCGAGGGCATCGGGGAGACGACCGCCTACCTTTTGCCGGAATTCCCGACGGAGCACCGCAGGAGGATCCGCACGAACAACATGATCGAACGGCTGAACCGGGGGTAGTGCCCGAAAAGTTGCGCACTTTGGATCATGGCCGTCCATGGAGCGATGATCAGTTCGCTTCCACGAGGTTGTCATCGAACCGGGACATGTCGAGGTAGCGGCGGGTCGACCATTCGTTCGCGGTGACGTACCGGATGCGCGCGCAGACGAGCATGAGCGCGCTGTTCCCGTCGGGGAAGCCGCCCACGACGCGCGTGCGCCGGCGGATCTCCCTGTTCAACCGCTCGATCATGTTGTTCGTGCGGATGCGCCTGCGGTGCCCGTCCGGGAACTCGTCCAGCAGGTAGGTCGTCGTCTCGCCGACGCCCTCCCGCAGGCAGTTGGCGGCGGCCCTCAGCCTCCTAGACCTCATCTCCGCGGCGACTTGTTCGGCTTTGTCCAGCGCGGATTCCCGGCTTTCCATGGCGAATACCGCCTTCAGGGCGGCGGACGCCCATTCCCTGTGGATCGGCGGGACCTTGGAGAGCACGTTGCGCATGAAATGCACCATGCAGCGTTGGTACTTCGCCTTGGGCAGCATCGAGCCGACCGTGGCCACCAGTCCGGCGCACCGGTCGCCGACCACGAGCCTGACGCCCTTCAGGCCGCGTTCGATCATGCCTCTGAAGAACTGCTCCCAGCTGGCCGAGTCCTCCCTCATGCCCTCCGTGACGCCGATGACCTCGCGATGCCCCTCCGCGTTGATTCCGATGGCGACCAGGACGCTCACGTTCTCCACGCGCCCGCCCCATGAGCGCTTGTGCCACACGCCGTCCACGAACACGTACGGGTATTCGGATTCCAACGGCCTCGTGCGCCACTGGTCGATCTCCCCGTAGATCCTTTTGAGCTTGTCGCTCAATGTCTGCGAGGGCATGCGGTCTCCCCACAGCAATTGGCTGATGTCGTCGACCTGGCGGGTGCTCACTCCCGCCAGGTACATGTCGATCAGGGATTCCTCGACGCTCTGCTCGCGCCGCCGGTAGCGTTCGATCACCGCGGACTCGAACAGGGCGCCCTTGAGTTTCGGCACCTTCAGCTCGAGCCTGCCGGCCTTGGCGGTGAGCTTGCGTTCGTAGTGGCCGGCCCTGTACGCCTTCCGTCCCCCGCTGCGCTCGTATCTGGCGGCCCCGGTGATCTCGTCGGCCTCGGCGTCGAGCATCGCGTTGAGGATCTGCGTCATCTTCTCGGTGATCAGCCGGTCGAGCCTGGTCTCGAGCAGGTTCTGGTCGATCTGTATGATGTTCTCGGGCATGGTTCCGTCTCCTGGCTTCCAATCGCGGTTTTTTGTTTTGGCGAATGAAAATCGTACACAGGACGCGGGCCATGCCCTCTTACGTCAGGGCCGGAATCCGAAAGTGCGCAAGAATTCGGGCGTTATCGAACCGGGAGATCCGGCGTCGCACGCGCGTCGTCGGCAGTTTCCCGGACGGCAACAGCGCGTTGATGCTCATCTGCGCCAGAACCAGGTACGTCACCGCGAACGAATGGAGCACGCGCCGCTACCTCGACATGTCCCGGCTCGATGACAACCTGCAGGAAGCGAACTGATCATCGTCCCATGGACGGGCACGACCCTAAGTGCGCAAACCTTCGGGCACTACCTCGCCATGAAGACCGCCTTGCCGACTTTGGGACCATACTTTCTTATCAAAGCGACTATCAAAGTTCCCATGGCGATTCCGGTCTTTTTCAGGTAGCCGGTAATTTCTTCCCAGCAAGCAGGACAGAACGGCAGCTTGTTGTCGGAAGCCAGTTCTATCTTGCACTTGATGCAAGAGCGTTTTTTCGACGCAGGATTCTCTTCGTCAACACCTGCAATTTCATCAGCAACTTTTTCAGCATCCTCAGTTTTCTTCATCATGCTGCTTCTCCTCATCGTTAGAATCATTCCCGTTCCCATCATTCTCGGTAATGAGCTTCGGAGAAATTACTTCGCCCGCGTCGAGAGCCTTCACCACGCTTTCAATGTTCGCTGCAACCTGCAAAGAACCGTCAATAAACTTTTCCTGATTACTGCCCCTGTTCTTGCTCTTCACGCTGCCTACAAGGTTGAGCATCGTATCGCGCTTATCGAGATCATAGTTCTTAATGAACTTATTAAGATCCTGAAGGCAATACGCGGCCACGTCCTGTTGCCCCAACGCCATATGCGTTTGCATCTGCACGTTCACTGCATTCACAATCGCCACATAATCCTGCATTGCCCTTAATGCAGCATCCGATTTCTTGCTACCCTGCTTCACCAGCCGCTGCTGCTGCGCAAAATTACGCACCAGCAAAGCCTTCGCGCGCGTGGCCTCGTTCAACGCTTCACGTACATACTCATTACGTTCCCGACTGCTCTCGATACGACACGCTTGCTGGAACATATCAAACGCAGCATCGACACGGGCCAAACGATCCTGCTGCATTTCCTCACCGAGCTGTTGCACAGCTCGGCCGACTTCATCGATTTTTTCCATTACCAAGCAAAGGGCAGCCTGTGTTTCAAGATGCTGCATAGCCGGCAATAACGTATCATTTCTGACGACTTTCTCCAAACGCACTTGTTTGAAGATTTTATTGCGTTCATCGAACACTTCAGCGAGAATCTCACCGTTTTTATCCGTGGCGAAATGGAGTTTGCCCTCTTCAATCATGCGCATGATATGTTCCGGAAGCTTGGCTTCCAAATGCACAGTTCCGCCAAACATACTTTCTAATGTTTCCGCCAGAGCCGGAAGCATGGTTGAAAGCCATTTCCAATCAGTCAAATGCCGAAACAGATTCTTGCTGTCTTCGTCAGACAACCAAATCTCGCCACGCCGGCCATCATCCATCACGATTTCGCAAGGCACAATTGGCACAGGACGATACTCCCCCTGCTTGTATATTGGCCGGCTCGGATCATCACCGCGAAAACCGCAATACGGACACATGGTCGCGGTCTCTGCCACATACGTTCCGCAAGCTGGACATTGGACATTCATTTTTGCCTCACTTCTCGCGGACCCGCTGATACGTGACCTTGCATTCCTTAACGCGGCGGAGCTGCTGATGGCGCAACAGCGGGTTAAGCCAATCGCCGTCAACGAATTTCTGGAAGATGTCAAGACCACGACCGGGAAGAATTTCCCAGCCGGTATCCGCAGTAATGGAACGGTCGTGCAAAGTGTCTCTGAATTCGTATGTAAGGTTCACGCCCAGCTGTGAGAACGTCGATGCCAGTTCGTTCAAACCATCTAGCTGCGCTTCCATGAATCCAGGCTCATTATGCCCGGTCACCAGATGAACGGCTACATCCTCATCGGGATTTTTGCATCTCAGCAGCATCTCCAAGAACTCAGCCAGATTACGCAGCTGGTACGGCTTACGCACATACGCATCCTCTACAACGATTTTCTTTGCCCCGGCCAAGTAGGGGCCGAATAATCCGAAATACGTGATTCCACGTTGATTCTCGACCAGTTCCCGCTGCTTTCCATCGGCCTTTGCTGCAAGACGCTCGACCGGCGTCAACATCACCGCTTCTTGATGCCGCGCTACGGGCAAGGCATCGGCATTCTCAGAGGCACCAGCTCCTCCCTCGCTACCCGCAATTGCCACGGCATCATCGGCAACAGGCGCTTCCGCCTCGCCCTTATCTTCCGAATTCTCAGCTACACGCCCACGCCAATACAGCTGCGGGTAGTCGAGCTCTTCCAACGTCTGCACGGCGACTACTTCACCGTCGCTCACACGCTTGTAGGTAAACTCGACCTCCTCCATGGTGGAGTCGATGCGGCACAGCTGGTCCTTGACGCGCTTACGGCCCTCGATGGCGCAACGCAGCAACGGTTCCATCTGTTCAGGAGAAGCATTGCCGTCCGGGTAAATAAGCTTCATCAATCCGGAGAACGTCTTTTTGATGCCGTCCTTATCTCGCGTGGACAGTGTGGAAGACAGTTCGAAATACTTTTCGAACCGGTCGCTGTAATCGGCATCGCGCAGGTTGTGCAGAATCTCCGCCAGATAGTCGACAACGAAACCGAATCCGCTGGTGAACATCTCGGAACGGATCTGTTCGAACTCCCAACCCGGCAGATAGAAGTGAATACGATCCAGGAATGCCGGATCGTGATACTGTTTCGGCAGTTCCTCGAACAGGTCGGAGTTTTTCAGCATGTACGGCACGTTATGCGAGGTGTTGCCTACGAACGCCATGCTCGCCTCGCCTTGGAACGTCTCGACGCCACGGGAGAACGACTTGTTGGCCATGTAGTTCTTCATGATGTCCACCAAGTCCCGGCCGGCCTTCTTGGCCTTGCCTGCGAACTCGTCGAACGCCACCGTGTCCCAATAGCCCACAAGCCCCAAGTGTCCGTTGGAATTGTTCACGAACAGTTTGGCCACTGTCACTTCCCCGCCGGATATGAGCATGCCGTGCGGTGAGAATTCCGAGTAGATGTGCGATTTGCCGGTGCCTTTCGGCCCGAGTTCGACCAGATTGTAGTTTCGTTCCACAAACGGCACCATGCGTACCAGATGCAGCAGTTTCGCCCGGTCGGAGAATAGATCGGGATTGAACCCAATGGATTGCATCAGCAGATCGATCCATTCGCTATCGGTGAATTGCGAACGTTGCTGCATGTAGTTTTCGCGATCATCACGCGACATCTGCACAGGCTTGAGCTGCAGCAACTGCCATGGTACTTCGCGCGGGTCGCCGGAATATGCGTAACCGATCTGGCACATGCACCAGATGCCTGTCACCAGCAGTTTCGGATAGGCCTTTACAAGGCTTGGATCGACAATGACCTGGCTGATGCCGAGATTGGAGAACGTTGCCTCATACAGGTCGGTTTTGTCATTAAGCACCACCTGCACACGGTCGATAATCCTATGGCTCCCTTTCTCGCGGATTTTCGACTGGATAAGATTGGCTTCCTCGCGATGCACATAGTTGTTTGCAAGAATGGCACGCACTCGATCCACACCCGACTCGATACTGGCTTGGTCGGTGTTCGTGGCATATGCGCTGAGCAGGAACTCGAGCACATACGAGGGCACCAGTGCATTGCCCTTGACCTTGTTCACCAGATCCTTGCGGACGGTGACCCCGGGGAACATATCAGTGATCTTAGCGTCCAACGCGGTCAGGGAATTCCCATCCGCGTTGTGTTCAGGACTTTCAATCCAACCGTTCTGGCTCATACCCTGCTCATTCATTGTGTTACCCCTTACGGTCGCTTTCCTCTGTGCTCATCCAATTCAGTCGAAGAATCCGGCATCGTCGGCCACCACGCCCTGTTTGAAGAAGTATCGTGCCTTCTGGTCAAGCATGACCAGCACATTTGACCCATCTGTCTTCTCACGCAGGCGCAGTTCGATATTCGTTCCATTGAATCGTTCCGCGTCACTGGTCAGCATGAGCGTAGCCGTCACATGGCGTTCGCTTTTCTCCTGCCCGAGCAGATCGAAGGCGACCGGTGTCTCATTGGAGATGAGCACATCATTGCCTGCCGTATCGCGCCCCCACAATCCGGCCAATACGGTACGTGCGCGGATTTTTCCTCCAACGGGCTCGTTCTGGAAGAATTCCACAGTCAACTGTCTGCTGGAAAGCCTGTCGGTTCGTTGCAGAATAGTGAATTCCACAGGCCTCACATCGTCGGCCGCGGAACGCCCCTTACTGACATGCAGCACAGGAACGACGATTTCCTGCAATGCTGCTCCTCCATGCACATACTTCACACCGGCGCCCTGCATGCGCAAGCGCATGATGGAGTTCGGTACTTGAATGCTTATGCCTTCATTCCGAGCATCGTCCATTCCTATCTGCGCGGCATTGAATGTCACGAACGCACGACCCGGAGCAAGATTGGATCCGATGGAGAATCGCCTCTTTCTCACCCATACCGCATCGCCCTTGGGCTGTTCGCTCAGCCATTCCGTACCGTCCAAATCTCGGTCCTGATAGAGGAATCCGTGGTCCGCAGTGATGATCATGTTATGGACGTTGCCGCTGGCAAGTTTTTTGACTACTTCGCCCAGTTCCTTGAACGTCTTCTCGCATGCGTCTACCGTTTCCAATTCGGTTTTCTCCGCATCACCGGTGGCGTCGATATGGTTGTGATACACATACAACACGTTGCAGGATTTATATAGTTCTTTGATTTCGCTGACTTTCAGCTTTGTCAAATCGTCATATCTAATCGCTTTGCCGCCTACGGCCGAAAGAATGGCATCACGCGCTTCGATTCCTTTGGTGCTGCGTCCATCCGCGAGAACATACAAACGGTCTTTGCTGTCGAATTCGAGCGAGCCGTGCGGCAGCAACGCCGCCATGCCAAGTTGTGTATAGGATGGCAGAACGCTGTATTGCATGTTCAGTTTCGTACTGAAACGGCTTTCTCTGTCGATGCGTTCGGACAGTTCCTGCGCAACCTCGTAACGTAGCGCATCGGAAATGATCACGGCGATTTTTCTGCCGGCCTTCAAGGTCGGCGCGATTTCACGTTCATAGAAATTGGTTTGCGCGTCCATGTCTATGAACTTCCATTGGCTAAGCGTATCGACTTGTTTTTGCCATGCCTGGCCCAAATCCTGCTGATATGCCTCGTAGGCGCTTTGCAAATCATCGTCCACGCTCACCGCATCCGGGTTGGCGCGATGCCATGCGAGCACATATCTTCTGTATGCGCCGTCGGCCTTGTATAGCTTTTCAGCATACAGCTTCATCCCCTGCTCCGGCGAGCTGACGGTGCTGACGAGTTCACCGAATTCAGCCAGAACGGCACGGAGCCTGCTTGCTGCGGCAATGCACTCATATTGGTCGGCATATTCTGCATACCAGAGTTTTTGCTTGCGCCCGTTGATGATTCGTTGCACCTGGTCGTCCGTAATGGATTGCGATCCCAATCGTTCGAACAGCTTGTTGACGATCATCTCATCCACGTCGCGGAACAGGTCGCGGTCGGCAAGCTCTTCTACGCTCATGTCGGCGATTCGAGTGGACAGGTGCAGTTCCTCCACGGCATTCTCGGAAAGATTCTGCAGCACCGTGCGCATGTCGATGTTCTTATACCAATCGTCCCAGTCGCGAATAATGTTCGCATAAGCGGAAACGGCGTTCCTGCCATCGGAGAATCCATTCCATGCCAGCTGGAACAGCCATAGCACGAAGTCTTTCACCGTTGGCTCGTTGCCGGCATCAGTATCCACATCAAAACGATAAATGCGCCGTGTTCCAGTCCAATGGAACATGCTTAATCCCATGCGTTCGATCGCGGTGATACCGGAATCGTCACCCTGCGAATATTGTGTAAGCAGCTCAGCCCAGATGTCTTGCATGCTGTGCCGATCGTCTTTCAGTTGCAGCAACGTGGCGATCATCTTCGCCTGAAAATCGGTGACGTCGTCGTGCACGTTAAGACGTTTTGCGAAGCGCTTGGCGCGTTCTTCGCTGTCGAAGAACTTCGGTACACGCTTCATCACTTCCAACCACTCGTTTCGGGTGTCGGCGGAAGCTTCCGGCAGTGTTTCCGTAAGCGTCACGGCGAGTTTGTCCATGGTGAACGTGGGGCCGTATGCCAGTTCCAAATCCAACAGCCAGTTGTCTTGAACCGCCGGGTCCGGCTCCGTCAGATATACGAGGAATTTTTGATTCGGCTGCTCGTGGAACATGCGATAGCGCACGGTGAACGGAATGTACCGCCTGTCGTTCTCATCACCGATTTCCGGGGTGATGAGTTCAACCTCACGCAGTATCTCATCAGTGGTGCGCTCCCCCACCAACGTTTCCACAACATCCGCGTACTGTTTCTTGTCATCACGCCAGAACACGATGCGCCCACGCTCGCCTGGCTGGCTGAAACGTCTGGCGAGCAGTCTTGTTACTTGGCTATTCTCACTCATGCAGTTCCGTCCTTTTCTTCGCTTCAGCGTATCGAGTGGCGCGGGCAGCACCAATTTTCACTGCACTGCCTTCCTCTACCAGACTCTTCAATATTCGTTGAGCCTGCCTTTCCTGCACGCCCAGTATCCGTATGGCGTCAGAGATAGAAATGCTCGCATTCTTACGCAGCGCATCAAGAATACGCTCTTTCTGGGATGGAACCACTGCAATGGCGGCATTCGGAGCAGCACTCGTTTTTGAAGTTGCTCCTTCCACAATCCCGTCATCAGAAAGCGAATCCCGTCGTAATCCCGTCACAATCCCGTCATCAGAACCTGTCTCTGAGCCATTGCGATAAATGTTGATGCGCAGATCCATATCGCCGCCAAAGAATTCCGGTTCCGGCAATCCGGCATCGCGCACCTCCTGCATCACACGCAGGATGCCGCTCCCCCAATGCTCAATGTAACCCATGTACTCAAAGGCAGAGGCCAATGCCTCGTTGCGGATTTTCGAATAGCCCTGCTTCATGCGTTCAATGGTCTGCCCCATTGGCAAGCGCCCGGGCGAAGTGATCTCCAATCGATTATCGTAGATCGCGATCTGAATGCTTGAATGGTCGATATAGCTGCGATGCACTATCGCGTTGACAATCAGCTCTCGAACGGCGTCCGGTGGAATCTCGTACACATCCTGCCGGTACACGCCCTTGAATCTGGCACCCATATGGATGTTGCGCAACACATACTGGTAGGACTCTTCGATAAGCTCCTGCGGAGTGCCGACGAACTCACGTCGATCCACAAACACAGCTTTGGTGGTTCCCTTGAACACGCCGCATTGCACCACAGACCGGACGGCCTCATTACCAGTCAGAATCGCATAGGCGTTGGTGGGCACCAATTGCCCGTCTTGTTCCGCCAGCACGCCCCATTGCAGCAACTGTTTCTCCGTAACCGTTTTGACTTTCGAGGGGTCTTCGGCATTATCTTTCGCGGTTTTCGTCAGACTTGCGCACAATGCTTCAACGTCTTCTTCCGTTACGGACAGTCCAAGGCACTGTACCTGATCAAAGCTCCGGTTGCTGCCTTCGATGGTCAGCTCCCGGATAGTGGGCTGATCGGCTTGACGCGTGGTGCCAGCTACGCGGACGAACGTTCCTTGTTCCTGACCGAGCGACTTGATATGGTAAGGACGCTGCAAGCCGGGAGCGATCTCAGCCACGATAACCGTTTTGCCGTTCACATCATGCATGGTGATGTCGGGAATAATCAGTGGCTCGCAGCTATTGACGATGGCGTCCGAAATGGAGTCCATTACCGTGAACACCTTGTCTTCGGCAATACCAACCACACGGAGCGTTTGATCTTCGACGCCGAACACCAAACATCCGCCTTGTCCATTGGCAAACGCCACCGCGGTTTTGGTGTAGTTGATGCTCCTAGAGGGAGGCGTGAGCTTGTACTCCACATTCTTGGATTCGCCGCACAACAGTGTTTTAATACCCATATCTCACC
>OIDQ01000696.1_pt1 | contig 14735 bp, 10 predicted proteins | sample 1581511 | NCBI WGS metagenome assembly OIDQ01 (sample SAMEA3882526, study PRJEB24775) | human gut metagenome | biome: human-associated habitat; feature: intestine environment; material: feces | place: Netherlands | collected 2009/2010
AAGGCAGGTCTCCCGGCTGATCGTTCAAATTCTTCTGCTTCACCTTCCCGGTCTCCCAGTGGTCTCAAAACACAAGCTCACGAAATACGGTGACGAGTTCGTACAGGATTCTCACCTGTTTCCCTTTTCACCAGTCAGATCCTTCTTTCCACAAATTATTCTGAATCCTTCTGACTGACACCTCACACAATCTTGATTAAATTTACTATGTAACCTTAACACAGTTGCCCAAATTATGTCAATACTGTCCCGGTCATCTGAATTGAAACATCCGCTTCGGAACAGCAAAAAACCCTCGTCTGACTTTATATCAAACAAGGGTTTCTCCTACGTGCGCGAGAAGATTCGAACTCCCGACCTTCTGGTCCGTAGCCAGACGCTCTATCCAGCTGAGCTACGCGCACATATTATATTTGTTTGCCTCAGTTATTTATGTACCTCAGCAACGAAATTAATTATAGCGCAACGTTTTCTATCTGTCAACAACTTTTTTAAATTTTTTTAAATTATTTTTTAAGCTCTGGTGGCCTGCAAGTCTTCCTTTTCTCTGGCCGTTTCTTTCTTCTTTTTATAATGGTATAATTATTACATATTTACTAACATTAGAAAATGAGGATTTCTTTATGACAAAAAAAGTTGCTGTAATCAATGATCTGTCCGGACTTGGACGCTGTTCCCTGACTGCTGCCATCTCCGTATTATCTGCGATGGGAATCCAGGCCTGTCCACTCCCTACCGCCATTTTAAGTTCACAAACAGAATACCCCAGCTACTACTGTTATGATTTTACCGATAAGATGGATTATTTCCGCCAGGAATGGAAGAAACTAGGCACTTCTTTTTCCGGAATCTATACCGGTTATGTTGCCAGTGTCTGCCAGATTGAACAGATCATGCACTTTCTGGATACTTTCCAGACAGCAGACACCTTTCTTCTGGTCGATCCTGTAATGGGAGACGATGGCGTTACCTATGATATGTATACTTCCGGGCTTCTGACTGCTATGAAAGAACTTGCCGCACGTGCAGATGTTATCACTCCTAACCTTACCGAATTCTGTCTGCTGACGGATATAGATTATAACAGCCTGCAGGATCCGTCTCTGTCTATACAGCAGCTCATTTCACGACTTAAGGATGCAGGGCAGACTTTGACAAAGGATCATGAAAAAAAGGTCCTCATCACTGGTATTCATTTTACTGCAGATGACGGAGTTCATAAGATTGGAAATCTCCTGCTAGATGGCTCTTCACATTTTCTTTCGGCATATCCCTGTTGCAACGGAAGTTATTCCGGTACGGGTGATCTCTTTGCTTCCTGCATCACAGGCGGACTTGCCAGAGATATTTCCCTTACGGAAATGATGCAGACCGCAGGTTCTTTTCTTGAAAAATCATTAATTGATTCTGTAGAAGAACATGTTCCGGTAAACGAAGGCGTTAATTTTGAAAAATATTTGTATCTCTTACATACATAGAACCTACCACTGGCAGCTTCTATTGTATACATTGGTATTAAAAATCACCATATATCTTTTGAAAATTTCTCTACTGAAACTCTTTCTTTTGATATATGGTGATCTTCTTTCTATATTATTGGTATCTCAGATTGATATTTCGTTACATAATTTCTGACAACGTAATCTGTGCTCCCACAGCTTCTGCCTGTAATTTATAAACTTCCGGATAATATCTTGTCGAAAATACATATTCCCCATCATTTACAAATACTTCAACAGAGGATGTATCGGCCAGAATCTTCAGATTCTCCACTTCTTCCACTTCTACATATCTCATGCTTCTTCCGGAAGATACCGAAGTTTTATCCTGATCTGTAAAATGCATCCGGAATTTTCCGTCAGCATAATCCAGGATCAGCTTCTCTGAAAGGATAACTTTAAAGCGGTTCTTTGTAATATCCGAAATCGTCATTTCATATACCGGATATCCCTCTCTTACCAGCATACCTTTCACATCACTTACCAGATGTTTCTTCTCTTCTAGTTCTCTTATCGGACGTTGACAGATCTTGCCGTCTTTTTCAAAGATTTCTCTTGGAAATGTAAAGCAATGCTGCCATCCTGTCTGAATGGTCGGATTGCTGTATTCTTCGCAGTCCGGCATTCCCATCCAGCTGATGTGGATCCTTCTTCCGTCTTCCGTCTCAAAACTCTGCGGGGCATAATAATCAAACCCATAATCCCACAAATGATACTCTGACAACTTGTATTCTCCAAGAATATCTCCTTCTATCTCAAAGTATCCGGACTGATATACATTACGATCCTCCCAGATACCACCTTCCAGTCCCTGAACAGACGTGGAAAGAAGTTTCTTATCTCCGATTTTGAAATAATCCGGGCATTCCCACATATACCCGAATGGCTTTTCGGATTCCACCCGGTTTCTGAACTTCCAGTTTACTTTATCTTCAGATTCAAATACAAGTACCTGACCTACATCTTCGTTCGTTCTTGCACCCTGTACCATATAATAAGTACCATTTTCTTTCCATACCTTTGGATCTCTTACATGACAGGTCAGATCGTCCGGATAATCTGAATTTCTCATCAGTTCTTTTTTCTTTCCGAACGTCTTGCCGTCTTCCGTTATAACCAGAACGGTATTGCCCTCACGTCCGGTGCGGATGTAATCATATTCCCCGTCTTCTAATTTGACATTTCCTGTATAGTACAGATACATTTTTCCATCTTCAATAAATGCGGATCCGGAATATACTCCGTGACAGTCAAATGGCTGATCTGGATAAAGTGCGGTACCCTGATATTCCCACTTAATCATATCCTTGCTGGTATAGTGACCCCACATCTTCACACCGCCTTCTGCATTAAACGGCGAATACTGGAAAAACGCGTGATAGATACCCTGGAACTGGCAGAGTCCATTTGGATCATTCAGCCAGCCGACCGGCGGCATCAGGTGTAGTTTTTCACGGAATTTTCTATCTGATACGGATAACTCTTCTCTGGTTTTCTGGCTTTGTTCTGCTGTCTCTACTAATTTTACAAGATCTCTTGTTAATGCGTTCATAAATCAATCGTCTCCATCTATCTATAAGCATTATTTCTATACACATTATTTTGTAAGTGTCATAACTTTACTTGTTGTCTTAACTTCAGCAGGTTCTGCCTTTGTTACATTTCCGAATTCATCTGTATTTGTCAGAATCATCATTGTTGTCGTCTGATATCCTGCATTCTTGATTTCCTCAAGGTCCGCTTCTACCAGAATATCTCCTGCATGTACTTTGTCGCCATCAGAAACTTTCTTTGTAAATCCTTTTCCATCCATTTTTACAGTATCAATACCGATATGGATCAAGAGTTCACCGCCGGACTCTGTTGTGATACATACAGCATGGCCTGTTTCAAAAATATTGGAAACTTCTCCGTCACATGGAGCTACAATCTTGCCATCTGCAGGCTCTACCGCAACGGTTGTTCCAAGCATCTCGGATGCAAATATCTCATCTGCTACTTCGGATAATGGAATCTGTGTTCCGTTTACCGGACTTGTTAATGTCGCTTCTGCTATCTCTGCAGTTGTGTCTGCTGTTGTTGCGTCTGTTGTTACTGCGTCTGCTGTTTCAATATTTTCTACTGCTGCTGTCTCTGTTGCTGCCTTTGGTTCTGCATCCTTATAGATTAGGAATGAGATCACGAATGCAACACCGACTGCGATCACCATCTCGATCAGGTACTGAAGCGGCTGGTTCAGGCAGAGCAGGATACCGAAGATACCTGTTACACCAGTCCCCTTAGCTCCGAGGTGCACCAGTGATGCATATAATGCCCCACATCCTCCACCGATACATCCGGCGATGAATGGTTTGAAGAATCTTAAGTTTACACCGAAGATTGCAGGCTCTGTAATTCCCATAAATGCACTGAGTGATGATGGAAGCGCCAGAGATTTGATCTTCTTATCTTTAGACTTAATACCTACTGCAAGTGCTGCAGCTCCCTGTGCTACGTTGGCTGCACTTGCAAGTGGAAGCCAGTATGTAACACCGTATTTTGCAAGCTGTCCGATGTCAATGGCTGTATACATCTGATGAATACCGGTTACTACGGTTGGTGCATATAAACCTCCCATGATCAGACTTCCGATTCCGAGAGGAAGCGTTAGCATCCACTGGATTGCTCCGAGAATTGCATTTTCAGCCCATACGAAGATCGGTCCTACAATTGATAATGTAAGATAACCTGTTACAAATACGCTGACCAGAGGTGTTACGAACAAGTCAAGAACTTCCGGAACGATCTTATGTAACTTCTTCTCGATCACTGCCAGAATCCATACGGCGATGATAACCGGAATGACGTGTCCCTGATATCCGACCATGTCAATCTTGAACAGTCCGAAGAATACGCTCTGTGTCTGCTGTACACCCTCTGTTGCTACAGTATAAGCGTTCTGCAGTGACGGATGGATCATGATCATACCGATAACTGCACCAAGATACTGGTTCGCACCGAATGCTTTTGCAGCTGAGAATGCGATCAGGATCTGCAGGAATGTGTAAGCAATGTTACTGAACAGATTCGCAAATACATAAATCGAACTGTGTGTATTAATATGGAGGAATCCGTTGCTATTCATAAAATCAAGTGAGTTCATGATTCCCATTAAGAAACCGCTGGCTACGATGGCCGGAATAATCGGTACGAAGATATCACCAAGCAGCTTGATCGCACGCATGAACCAGTTCTGCTTCTCTGCAGCTGCCTCTTTTGCCTCTGCTTTCGAGCTTGCCGTGATACCTGCAATGTCGATGAACTCGGCAAATACTTTATTTACCGTACCGGTTCCGAGGATAATCTGAAGCTGTCCCGATGCTTCGAAGACTCCTTTTACCCCATCTACATTTTCAAGTGCTTCTTTACTTACTTTCTTATTATCTGCAATGACAAGACGAAGTCTCGTTGCACAATGTGCTGCAGATGCAATGTTCTTACTTCCGCCGACATGATCCAGGATGTCCTGTGCGGTCTTTCTGTAATCCATATTAACTCTCCTTCCTCGTTCTATGTGTAATCGTTTTCACATCTTGTGATTTTATAATAAGAAAAAAATGCCATTTGTAAAGATGGCATTTTTACTGATATTTGCTATTCGATTTTGTGCGGTTTGCACGAATTCTGTTGTTTTTGACTGATTCGGAATCTATTTACACATTTTGCACACTGATTTTCTGCTCCGGCATCTCTTAGTCTTCTATATTTTCTTCCGGATCATCAATGTTAGCGAGCCGGAATCCAAGTTTGATCTCTACCGGAATGCTTTCATCCCTTTCTATTACATCCAACAGGAGTTCTGCGCCCCGGATTCCACTGGTCTTATAGCCAAAATGCACTGTTGGTATTCCACCTGTTACCGCCTTTAAAAGCTGATTATCGCCAAATCCGGTAACCTGAATCGATGTATTTTCTAATATATAACGGAATCTGGATCCTGTGTCTTCTACATTCTTCGGAATCTGACTTCCGGCATAAGTATGAATCGCTTCGATTGCCCCGGCTGCGATTGTATCAGTGGCGCATGATATGATATCGATGTCATGTTTTTCATTCAATAATTCCAGAACCTTTTCATATCCGGATTCTGTCGTGAACTCCGCCACCTTATAATATCCGTCTTTTAATTCTTTTCCCGACCTTTTCAGACCTTCCCGGAATCCATCTTCTCTGGCCGCTCCAGCTGCTTTATCTTCTCTTGATACTCCGATATATGCAATCTCTTTCCGGCTCTTTGCCGCAACCGCACATCCCATGGCCTCCCCTGCGCCGTAATCATCATGATAAATACAGTTCGCATATTTCGTATGCTGACCAATCACAACCACCGGTACTTTCGATTCTTTCAGAAATCTCCGGTGTTCCGCCGTGATCATCGTTCCCACAAGAATAATCCCGTCTACCGGATAATTCTCGAACAGACGCATATACTCTATTTCCTTCGCCGGTGTATTATCCGTTCCGGCAAGCAGCATCTGGTAATTCCGCTCCGAAAGAACCTTTTCGATTCCTGCCGTAATCCGGCTGATGGATTCTGAATTAATCTTTGGTACAACCACCCCGATCAGACACGCTTTCTTGGTTCTAAGCATACGCGCCTGCGCCGATGGCTGATAGCCGGTCTCATCAATTACTTTCTTAATCTGTTCTTTCTTCTCGTCACTGACGTATCCGCCGTTCAGGTATCTCGACACCGCTGCGCTGGATACTCCTGCCAGTTTGGCAATTTCTTTGATCGTCATATACTGTTACTCCCTCTGTTCTTCTTCACTGCAGAATATTATAGCACATTCCTTCTACAGATTTTCTCCATTCTTACTGATTAGTATTTATCTGTATTATAACTGAAAAAGCCCGCCTAAGCGAGCTTTTTGCCAGATTGCGTATTAACCTTCAAACTGACTATGGTATAACTTATGGTAAAATCCACCTTTTTTCAGCAATTCTTCATGATTGCCCTGCTCGATGATCTTACCGTCTTTCATAACTAAGATTAACGAAGCATTCCGTATCGTCGAAAGTCTGTGTGCCACGATAAAGCTTGTTCTTCCTTTCATCAGCTTATCGAATGCTTCCTGTACCTGCAGTTCGGTACGGGTATCGATACTTGATGTCGCCTCATCCAGGATCAACATCGGCGGCAGACAGAGCATGACTCTTGTGATGCACAGAAGCTGCTTCTGACCCTGGCTGATACTGTCTTCGTGAAGCACCGTGTCCAGACCTTTTGGAAGTCTCCGGATGAATTCCCAGCTTCTTGCTTCCTTCGCTGCACGAATGATCTCTTCATCGGTTGCATCCAGTTTTCCAAAGCAGATGTTGTCTCTTACGGTTCCGCTCTTGATCCAGGTATCCTGCAACACCATACCAAAGCTGCTTCTAAGGGCATGTCTGGATACCTCCCGGATGTCCTTTCCATCCACCAGGATCTTTCCTTCATCTACATCATAGAAGCGCATCAGCAGGTTGATAAATGTCGTCTTACCGCATCCTGTCGGACCAACGATTGCAATACGCATACCCGGTTTTACATCCAGATTGAAGTTCTCGATCAGTTCTTTTTCTTTATCATAACTAAATGCCACATCGTCGATTGTAACATTGCCATCAACTGTAGCAAATGCGCCTTCCGCATCCAATGTCTCTTCTTTCTGCTCTAACAGATCAAAGATACGGTCCGCACATGCCAGCGCATTCTGCATCTCTGTGACTACCGAACTGATATCGTTGAACGGCTTCATATACTGGTTCGCATACGCTAACAGTACAGAAAGTCCTCCGACCGTCAGCGTGCCGCCCGGTATCAGAAATGCTCCAAGTAAAGCCACTCCGGCGTAAATGATATTATTGACGAATCGTGTGGACGGGTTCGTTAAACTGCTGTAGAACACTGCTTTCTGGCTGTAGTTCTGCAGTTCTTTATTGATCTCATCAAATCTTCTGGATGATTCTTTCTCGTACCCAAATGCTTTTACTACTTTCTGTCCGCCGATCATTTCTTCAATCAGTGCGGTCTGCCGTCCTCTGGTCTCACTCTGCTTCCGGAACATCGTATAAGACCTGGAAGAAATGAATTTCGCCACTACGAAACTAAATGGTGTCAGTACGATCACCAGCAGTGTTACCCACACATTCTTAGAGAACATGAAAATCAGTGTCACAACGATCGTCACGATTCCTGAAAATAACTGTGTAAATCCCAACAACAGACCATCGGATAAGATATCTGTATCTGCAATGACACGGCTTACAATATCTCCGGTGCTGTGCTGATCCAGATAAGACAACGGCAGTACCTGGATATGACGGATTGCCTGTGAACGGATATCCTGCACGATCCGGTAAGTCATCCGGTTGTTCAACAGATTCATGAACCACGTAGCAAATGCTGATATCACGATAAAAATCAGAATCTGCTTCAGATAATACCACATCATATCAAAGTTCACCTGATGTGCCGATACAACTTCATCAATTGCATCACCGAATAAAACCGGCACATATAACTGCAATACTACAGAGATTGCAGCAAAGATTACACTGAATACAAGGAAAATCTTATACTTTCCTATGAGCTTTAATAATTTCTTCATTACTCTGCCGCTCCTTTCTCTGCCTTCTCTGTCATTTTATCCGCTTTGTCCAAATCTTTTCCGGTTTCCTTTGAAGATTTAACTGCAGCCGGACGTTCTTCCGGGAACTGTGAATAATAGATCTCCTGATAGGTCTCGCAAGTCTCCATCAGTTCTTCATGGGTTCCCTGTCCTGCCAGCTCACCGTCCTCCATAACCAGGATCTTGTCTGCCTGACGGATACCGGAAATTCTCTGAGATACCAGGAAGGTTGTCACATTTCCTTCCAGTTCACCGATTGCTTTACGAAGCGCTGCGTCTGTCGCAAAATCCAGCGCACTTAAGCTGTCGTCCAGAATCAATATCTCAGGCTTGCTGACCAGTGCACGTGCGATCGTCAGACGCTGCTTCTGTCCGCCGGACAGGTTACGTCCGTTCTGTTCTACTTCAAAATCAAGCTTTCCAGGCTTAGCTTCTACAACATCTTTTGCCTGAGCGATTGTGATTGCTTTCCACAGATCTTCATCTGAAGCCTGATCATTGCCCCACTTCAGATTGTCGCGGATACTTCCTTTGAACAGGATGGAACGTTGCTGTACCACTCCGATCTCACTGCAAAGTTCTCCCTGCGGATAGTCCTTTGCATTGATACCATTTACTTTTACCGTTCCTTCCTGTGGATCATAGAATCTCGGGATCAGGCTGACCAGTGTACTCTTACCACTTCCGGTTCCTCCGATGATTCCGATCGTCTGTCCTTTCTTCGCACGGAAGGTGATGTCCGATAAGCTGGATGCTCCGGCACCTTCGTATGTGAAGGTGACGTGGTTGAATTCAACTGCCAGATTACTGTCGGCCTGATCATTCTCGCCGTCTGTCTCATATTTTCTTTGATCAGCATTTATCTGTTCATTCTTCATCTGCTCAGCCGCCACTTTGTATTCCATGCTGGACTTCACATCCAGAATACCGGCCACACGGTCTGCGCAAGCCATTGATTTGTTCAACGTAATGATCAGGGATGCCAGCTTGATCAGTTCTACGATAATCTGTGCCATATAGTTATAAAGCGCTACTACCTGTCCCTGCTGCAAATTCCCGATATTGACCTGCACTCCGGCACGCGCGATCAGTAACACAGTTGCTCCGTTAATCAATACATACGTGAGCGGATTCAGAAGGGCAGAAATTCTTCCTACGAACTCATTCAATCTTGTAAGTTCTCTGTTTCCTTCTTCGAATTCTTCCACCGACTGTTCTTCCCTGCAGAATGCACGGATGACACGGACACCTGTCAGATTCTCTCTCGTAAGTCCTGTCACACGGTCCAGACCTGCCTGTACTTTCTTGAACAGCGGAATACTGATCAGCATAATCGAAAATACAACGACAAACAGGATCGGTACTGTCACTACAAAGATCAGTGCACAGCGTACATTGATGGTAAATGCCATCACCATCGCACCGATTACGACAAACGGACTTCTAAGTAACAGACGCAGTCCCATGTTAATTCCGTTCTGCACCTGGTTCACATCGTCCGTCAGTCTCGTGATCAGTGTGTCTGTTCCGAGCGTATCCAGTTCTGTAAATGACAATCCCTGGATATGGTCGAACATTGCCTGTCTGACGCTGGTCGCAAATCCAACACTTGCCTTTGCGGCAAAGAACTGTGCGGTAAAACTGCACAACAGTCCGACTGCTGCCATGAGCAGTAACACGAAAAACATTTCCACAATATATCCATGGTCATTCTTCGCAACGCCCACATCAATAATCTGAGCTATCACAACAGGAACCATAAGGTCGAACACGACTTCCAATAATTTGAATAGCGGTGCCAGAATACTCTCTCTGCGGTAAGGTCTCAGAAACTTCTCAAGACGCTTCATTTCTTTCACTCCATTCCTTTTTCCGATAACTAATAAGTCATCGTTATCTACTTATTATAATATCCCTTGACTGTTTTATTATAGTCCGTTATCATTGATATGAATAATATTGTTTTTATAGCTTTGCAATACAAAAAATATATAAGGCAGGTAATCCAACATGGAACTCAGACAGTTAGAATATTTCCGCGAGATCGCATCCACCGGCAGCATCAACGAAGCTGCAAGACACTTAAATATGTCCCAGCCTCCGCTCAGCTACCAGATCCGTCAGCTGGAAAATGAATTAAATGTAAAACTTTTCGACCGCACCAGCAAGGGCGTTACTCTTACTGAAGCCGGAAAGCTTCTCTACGACCGCTCCGGTAACCTGCTGGAATACGCCCGATCTACCGAACTGGAAGTCTCAAAAACCGGTAAAAAACGTATCTTACGTATCGGCCTGACTCCGACAACGGTAGATACCATCATGCCTTATATTTCCCAATTTTCGAAAAAAAATCCCGACGTGAACTTTGAAGTCCACGACGGGATCACTTACTCGCTTTATCAGTATCTTCTGGACGGGATCATCGATATCTCCGTTGCCAGAACACCACTGCGTCTTGACGAAGTGTCTTATATGGAATTGTGTTCTGAGCCGATGATTGCAGTATCAGCACCCAAAAATATGGTTTCAAAGACCGCTGACGTTACCACAGATACACCGCATAATTCTTCGAAACACAATGCGGTTTCTTCCTTAAAGCTCTCCGATCTTTTACATAGACCGCTGATCTTATACCGGAGATACGAAGAACTCATCATGAATACCTTTCATGCCCAGAATATGAATCCGGACATCTTCTGTGTCTGCGATGATCCCAGAGGTGCCATGCTGTGGGCGAAAGAAGATCTTGCAACTGCCATCTTTCCGCAGTCCATGGCCAGCTTGTGTGACGGACTTTGTATACAAGAATTGGATGAGCCTGATCTTATAACTAAGATACTTCTGATCTGGGCGAAGGGAAAGAAACCGGTGCCGCTGGTGCAGGAATTTCTGGATGTGTGTGGTGAGCATTAGCACATTAGAGCTTGCGGCTCACCCACCATATACCAATTATAAGATATACCGCCATCATTCCTAATATGGCAGATGTTGCAACCAGTTGATTCATATTTTCCAAAGCAACTACTAACAGCAGAAGTACAATTTCGCCACACCAATAGGACCAGATACATTTCCTTTTTCCGTAATCAGTAATCCAAGTTTTGGAATCCACGATCCAGAGTAAATTGATGAATATTCCAAAACCAATAGATACAATTAGAGAAGTGGCCGCTTCCGCTGACATATTTATCATTCCATTTTTTACAAATACAATACATAACACCAATAAATCATACGCCAATAACAATATGCCATTTCTTTTCAATGATTTGATACTTTTCTGCATATCCATCTCTCCTCTCCAAATAGAAATCTTAGATAAACCCATCTACTTCTTCCTGCAGATTTACTCCATAAGAGAATACATAGGCTAAACATAAAACAATAATTCCAAAAATGAATCCTCTCACTTCAAAATTGATATCTTTCAGTCCATTCATTTTAATCAATACTCCGCAAATATAAACGACCACATTCTGAATCGTCGGCATTACTATACTGTAAATTCCTATTTTCTTTACTCTTTCTACATTTTCTGCTGTAAACGGTGTGCCCATTTCTGGTTGTTCCTTTGTGCCTTCCAGTGACTTCAGTATTTTATGAACGTTGCGAAAAATCAGGGCCAGTAATATAGATGTTGCTCCCAACAGCAGAAGCCACACGGATACCAGATGCATCCGCATATTTCCCTTTGCATCAATCAGTGTAAAGAACATCCCGTAGGCATTCATCATGGTATCCTGTTTGATGCCGAATATAGCCCCGTTAATGTGCACGCTGTGCATAGGTATAGCCGATCCCGCCCAAAGTAATACGATACCATCGAACCAATGTAAGATTTCCAGAAATCTCATCAGACTGGTCAGTGGTTTCCGGAATTTTTCAAAACTTTTCATCTTCATATTATTCACCCTCCTCTTCATCCAGATTTCCATCAAATTTTAAAATATCACCTACATCACATTGAAGGAAATAACAGATACGATTCATCGTATGCAAACGGATACCTTTGGCTTTTCCGCTTCGGAGTACCGACAGATTGGCCTCGGTAATACCGACTTGTCTGCATAATTCTTTTGAAGTCATTCCCTTCTTTTTCAGGACTTCATCCAAGCATATACGAATTCCCATATTTCCTCCTTTCTGTGTTTGAAAATTATTGTTTCTCGATAATTTATAATTTTATTATAGCAAGGAATTATCGTTTGTCAATAATTTTTACCACGCAATATTCCAACCGTTTTTTTCGTAATTATGTGATTTTTCCAACTTTTCTTATATTTTTAACTCTAAAGAATCTTCTTTCGGCAACTACTTATAAACGCATGGCCCCAAAAAAAGATTATCCGGATAGTTCCCTTTCTCCAGATAATCTTTTCTTCTATGATTCACTATGCTGTTTTATATTCTCGCTTACTCCACTTTCGTCTTCTTCGGCAAAAACAGACTCAAAAGTAACGATACCACAAACACTCCTGCCACTGCATTTCCATTAAACACATCTCCTACCGCACTTGGAAATGCTGTAAAGAAGTTCCCGGATGTCTGTGTCAGACCAACTCCGATACTAAATGACAGTGACACGATAATCATTGTTCTGTCATCGAATTTACATTCTTTCAGCATCTTGATTCCTTCATACATGATCGATCCAAACATCATAACTGTACATCCGCCAAGCACCGCTTGTGGAAGTGAATTGAAGAATGCTCCAAGCGGCGGGAATAAAGATGCAAGTATCAGAATCAGTGCTCCCATCAGAATCGTAAAACGGTTGATCACCTGTGTCATCGTCACAAGTCCGATATTCTGACTGAATGATGTCAGCGGCAGACATCCGAAACATCCGGAGATTGCACTTGAAAATCCATCAACTGCCAGTGAACCGCGAAGTTCTTTCATCTTAAGATCACGTCCAAGTGCTCCCGTACAGACTGCCGTCGTTGCACCTGTCGTCTCTGCTGCCGATACCAGGAATACGATTGCGATCGTAAAAAATGCTCCCAGATTGAATACCGGCTTATGACTGGTCAGGAACACAAGCTTCGGGATACTGAACACACCAACCTCCTGAATCATCTTATGAATACCGGAAAAGTCAACCATCGGTGCGATTCCCGCTACAGTAAATATAATTGCAAGTGCATAGCCAAATACCAGTCCGACCAGCACATTTAAATTCTTATATACGCCTTTCAGTACTTCTCTGGATACCAGACATACGATCAATGTAAATGCTCCAACGACCAGATGATACCAGGAACCGAAGTCTTTCACTCCACTTCCGCCGCCCCAGGAATCCATACCTACCGGCAGAAGTGATAATCCAATCGCGATAACTACACAAGCCGATACAACCGGAGTCAGATATTTTCTCCAGTACTTGGCACTCAGTCCAACAAAACCCTCAAAAATACCACCCAGAATAACTGCACCAACCATACCTTCATATCCAAGATTCGGATTCGTTGCAATTACCAACAGACTTCCAAGAAACGTAAAACTGACTCCCATAATAATCGGAAGTCCTGATCCGATCACTCCAATCGGATATAACTGTAAACAGGTTCCGATTCCGGCTACAAACATCGCACACTGCAATAACTGTGTAATCTCCGCCGAACTTAAATGCGCCCCATTACTTCTAAGTACTGCCGCACTACACACGATTAGTACCGGAGCCAGATTCGATACGAACATCGCCAGTACATGCTGTAAGCCAAACGGAATGGCTTTTCTAAGTGGAACCCTGCCGTTCAGCTTATAAATATTCTCTTCACTGACCGTCGTTATCTGTTCTTCTTTGTTGCTTTCCATGACATTTCCTCATTCTCTCTGTAAAATTTTATTTATTATAAATTTAACTTATATTTTACGAGAAAGCAACCGTGGAAGTAATAAATCCATTTATTACTTTTAAAAGAAGACTATTGCATCTGCAACAGCCTTCCTGATTTTGCTCAATTTTCTTTTTTTTGTTTCTTCTATAATTCGTTGAATTGTAGTTACCGCTTCCTCCAATTCATCCGCAATTTGTTCTATAGGCTTTCCTTTTTTCAACTTCTTTCTAATCTGATTTTCCAGAAGACTCCGTTCTCCAAGTTCAATTCCAGCTTCTACCCCAGCCTCATACTCCGCTTTCCGTAATTTTTTCTCTTCAAATTCTTTATCATACTCATAGATGCTCACTTTGATCACCTCAGCCTTATTCTTCATCAAAAATTCTGCCAGAATTCCTTCCTCTATGCATTCATCTACCGCTCGCGTAACTGCTTCTTCCAGAGGAATATTCTGCGTCACATATTTTCTTACCCTCGCAACATATTTAGCATATTCCTTTAATGTTCTGCAGTGTTCCATCAGTTCTAGATTATGACCATCATTTACATTCAACATAGTCACCCTTAATTCCAGATCCGGATTATCCGTCGGGTTCTCATAAGCTGAAGATAATCGGAATTCATTATAATCGTCTACCTTTTTCGTCCCATTATAAAACACAATAAATCTTGGTGTCGGTATCTTTTGTATTACCGTTGAATATAAAGATTTCTGAACTACTAATCTTTGATATTCATCCGCA
>OIDQ01000745.1_pt1 | contig 14022 bp, 5 predicted proteins | sample 1581511 | NCBI WGS metagenome assembly OIDQ01 (sample SAMEA3882526, study PRJEB24775) | human gut metagenome | biome: human-associated habitat; feature: intestine environment; material: feces | place: Netherlands | collected 2009/2010
CCAACCTTTGTTAACCTTAAATCTAATACTATGAAAAACACATTGCAAAGGTACGAACTTTTTGCTTATCTCCAAATAAAGCAAATAAAAAAGACTGTTTTATAACATGTTTTAGAAAAATGCGTCTCTTTGTTAAGGCTTGCTAAGGTTTTGAAGCCTCTCCGTGGCTGTTTTCTAAAAAAGAATTATCTTTGTCACATTAAGTTTTGGGTCTTACTTGACGATTTCCTGCTCTCTTGGCTCAAAGCTTTGGAAATTAAAAATTAAAGACTTGTATGCACGAAGATATTGTCCTTACCCCGATGATGAAGCAGTTCCTCGACTTGAAGGCAAAGCATCCCGATGCTGTCATGCTGTTTCGTTGTGGTGACTTCTATGAAACCTATTCCACCGATGCCGTCGTCGCGTCCGAAATCCTCGGTATTACCTTGACCAAACGTGCCAATGGCAAGGGGAAAACCATCGAAATGGCGGGTTTCCCGCATCATGCGCTCGACACCTATCTGCCCAAGCTGATACGTGCCGGCAAGCGTGTGGCCATCTGCGACCAGTTGGAGGACCCGAAGCTGACGAAGAAACTGGTGAAGCGCGGCATCACGGAGCTGGTGACGCCGGGAGTTTCCATCAACGACAATGTGCTGAACTACCGGGAGAACAACTTCCTGGCTGCCGTGCATTTCGGTAAGGGTGCCTGCGGTGTGGCTTTCCTGGACATATCTACGGGCGAATTTCTGACGGCGGAAGGACCTTTCGACTATGTGGACAAGCTGCTGAACAACTTTGCCCCCAAAGAGGTGCTTTTCGAGCGTGGCAAGCGGCTGATGTTCGAAGGAAACTTCGGCAGCAAGTTCTTCACCTTCGAGTTGGACGACTGGGTGTTTACCGAGACATCTGCTCGCGAAAAGCTGCTGAAGCATTTCGAGGTGAAGAACTTGAAAGGCTTCGGTGTGGAGCATCTCAAGAACGGTATCATCGCTTCGGGAGCCATCCTGCAATACCTCATCATGACGCAGCATACGCAGATAGGGCATGTCACTTCGCTGGCACGCATCGAGGAGGATAAGTACGTCCGTCTGGATAAGTTCACGGTGCGCAGCCTGGAGCTGATGGGGTCGATGAACGACGGCGGTAGCAGTCTGCTGAATGTGATAGACAAGACCATCAGCCCGATGGGTGCCCGCCTGCTGAAACGCTGGCTGGTATTCCCGTTGAAGGACGTGCAGCCGATTAACGAGCGGCTGAATGTGGTGGAATACTTTTTCCGCCAGCCCGATTTCAAAGAGTTGATAGAAGAGCAGTTGCATTTGATTGGCGACTTGGAACGCATCATCTCCAAAGTGGCGGTAGGGCGTGTCTCTCCGCGTGAGGTGGTGGCGTTGAAGGTGGCTTTGCAGGCGATAGAACCCATCAAGGCAGCTTGCATGGATGCCGATAATGCCAGCTTGAATCATATAGGCGAGCAGTTGAATATCTGCCAGTCTATCCGCGACCGTATTGACCGGGAGATAGACAATGACCCGCCGTTATTGATTAATAAGGGAGGTGTCATCAAATCCGGTGTCAGTGCCGAGCTGGACGAGTTGCGCCGGATTGCCTACTCCGGCAAGGATTATCTGTTGCAGATACAGCAGCGCGAGAGCGAACTGACAGAGATTCCCAGTTTGAAGATAGGCTACAACAATGTTTTCGGCTACTACATCGAGGTGCGCAACACGCATAAGGACAAGGTGCCGGCAGAGTGGATACGCAAGCAGACCCTTGCCAATGCCGAGCGCTATATTACCCAGGAATTGAAGGAATACGAGGAGAAGATTCTCGGCGCGGAGGACAAGATACTGGTACTGGAAACACAACTCTATGCAGAGCTGGTACAATCTTTGAGCGAGTTCATTCCTGCCATTCAAATCAATGCGAACCAGATAGCACGGTTGGACTGCCTGCTCTCCTTTGCCACAGCGGCGCGCGAGAACAACTATATACGCCCCGTCATTGCCGACGACGATGTGCTGGAAATCCATCAGGGACGGCATCCGGTCATTGAGAAGCAGCTCCCCATCGGCGAGAAGTATATTGCCAACGATGTGATGCTGGACAGCCAGACGCAGCAGATTATCATCATTACGGGTCCCAACATGGCGGGTAAGTCCGCTTTGCTGAGGCAGACGGCGCTGATTACGCTACTGGCTCAAATCGGCAGTTTCGTGCCTGCGGAGAGTGCCCATATCGGTTTGGTGGATAAGATATTCACCCGTGTGGGTGCCAGCGATAATATTTCCGTGGGCGAGTCTACCTTTATGGTGGAGATGAACGAGGCGGCGGATATCTTGAACAACCTTTCTCCCCGCAGCCTGGTGCTGTTCGACGAGCTGGGACGTGGTACTTCTACGTACGACGGTATTTCCATCGCCTGGGCGATTGTGGAGCATATCCATGAGCATCCAAAGGCGAAGGCACGCACCTTGTTTGCCACGCACTACCATGAGTTGAACGAGATGGAGAAAAGCTTCAAGCGTATTAAGAACTACAACGTTTCGGTGAAGGAGATAGATAACAAAGTCATCTTCCTGCGCAAATTGGAGCGCGGTGGCAGCGAACACTCCTTCGGTATTCATGTAGCCAAAATGGCGGGTATGCCCAAAAGCATCGTGAAGCGTGCCAATGACATTCTGAAACAACTGGAAACAGACAACCGCCAGCAGGGGATTTCCAGCAAACCGATGGTGGAAGTGGGAGAGACACGCGGTGGTATGCAGCTCAGCTTCTTTCAGCTCGACGACCCGGTGCTGTGCCAGATACGCGATGAGATACTGAATCTGGATGTGAATAACTTGACGCCGCTGGAGGCGCTGAACAAGCTGAATGATATTAAGCGGATAGTGAAGGGAAAGTGATTTTTACTTATAGGAGAAAACGTGGAATTTCAGGACTTGTACAAGTTTTTGCACAAGCCTTGAAACTCCATGGTTAATAGTTTTTTCTCTAAGATTATTCTTCCAGGATTATTTCCAGTTCTGCTACGGCAGCCTTCTGACCTTTGTCATGCGCCGATAATCCCGATAGTTTCACATAGCGTGCCCGGCAGGGCGCGAATTCTACGGTTTGCGTTGCTTTGCCCGTGGCGAAAGTGCCGGAAGCAATCGGTTTGCCCCAATTCTGTCCGTCCTTGCTTGTATATACTTCGTAGGAAGCTATCCGTCCTTCTTCGCTGTCTTGCCGCGGAGTGTAGCGGATGCCTTTTACTGTGGCTTCTTGGGATAGGGCAAGATGCACCTCATGGGGGTAGGGGGCTATGTAGAACTGGTTGTGTACCGTGTGCCAATAGCTGTTTATGTTACCGTCTGCCGCCAGCTTCATGCTGTTGTCCGCATCGCTGTCTGCGGAGACCACTGTCTGTCTCTGGGATGCTCCGCTGATGTTTTTCAGGATGCTTACGTCCAGTTCGGCTGCCGAAGCCCACTTCCTGCCGTGCATTTCGGACAAGGGGATGAATTTGAAGTAACGGGCGGTGACGGGTGTTTCCAATGTTATGGTTTGGGCGGACGTCAGATTGGAGAATGTGCCTTTGACGGTGCCTTCCCAATTCTTTCCGTCTTTGCTGAAGCTTAGCTCGTAGTCTTTGACGTGGCCGTTGTCATTGGAATGTCGCGCCGTGTAGATGAACTTGTCCACTACCAGCAGGGAAGCCATGTCTACCACAATGCTGTGAGGGAACTCCGGAACGGGTTCGTGCCAGCGGGTGTGCCAATGTGTGGAAGGGTCTCCGTCGATGGCGTTTTGCGCCTCTTCTCCTTGGCTGTCGCTGCTGGAGAAGACTATCTTCCATGCCGAGTGGTCTACGAATATGGGTAGTTCCACAGTGGTGACAAGGCTCTTGCCCAACTTTTCGGAAACAGCGTATGTCTGTACCTTTCCACCGTCGATGAACTCGAACGGTGCCGTGTATTCCCGGTATCCGTTGCCGTCAAGGCTGTAGAAGATGGTGGCTTCCGGAGTTCCGGTACTCATTTGCAGATAGCCGTTGTTGTCGCGCTCTGCCATTACGGGCATGCAGGCAGGCATCTGTACACGCGCTTTCCTGGTAAGCTCGCTTTGCGTGTAGCTTCTTTCCAGAGGCATCATGATGAAGCCGAATGCTACGGGAGCTGCTTGCAGTTCGTATTTCTTCATCGGGCCAGGGCCGCAGCTTGCGTTGCCCAGGGGACGGTTGTGGGCATCGAGGCAAAGAACTGTCTCCTTGCGCATCGGGATGTCGTATTTGTGAATCAGTTTTTGCAGATGGTCGGGGTCTGCCATGTCTTGCGCTCTGACATGCAGGGCGGAAGCCGCCATTTGGCCGCCTGCCACGAACACGAAGCCCATACCGTCGGCGTTGGTGATGGAAATCCAGCGCACCTCTTCGTGGTTGCCCATCTCCTGAGGCTTTACATAGTCCACCCATTGGTCCGATACTGTGCTTTCGTATACGCCTATTGGAGTGGCGTCCTTGCGGTCTGTGTAGTTTTCCCATGGGCCACGTCCATACCAGCGCATACGCTCGAAGCCTTCGGGCAGTTCCATCCGATAGCCCACGCGCGGAATGATTTCGCCGTCGGATACCGGCATGATGACGCTGTTCACCATGATGGAACCGTCGGCATTTACGGTGTATTCCATTTCTGTGCGATACTCAAAGCCGAGTTTGCCTTTGTGGCAGTTCCGGATGTGCAGGGTTATTCTGTCCTCCTCTTGGCGGGTTTCCCATTTGCCGGTTTCCGTTTGCAGTTGGTAAAGGCCTTTGCGTTGCCAATCGCCGCTCACTTGTTTATCGTTGTCGGTGGGAGCACGGAAGAGGTTCAGTTCGAGTCCTTTGCTCATCAGGGGGACGTTGTTCAGTGTATACGCCGACAAAGTTCCTTCTTTCTTGGAGAAGACGGCTTCGAAACGCTCGCCTTTCACCACCAATGCGTCGGCAGTTTCGTTTAGATTGATGTTTCCTTTTTCGGGTACGAATATAGGTTTCTCGCTGCTTGATAGCTTGAATTGTTCGGTGGCTACCTCGTAGTCGGCTTTTGCCCATTCGGTATCTCTTTTTTGGCAGAAACTGAAATTGATAAAGTATTCTGCTCCGGGTACCTTCGTTGCGGGTATGTCTGGCAGGGTGATGACTTTGCTTGCCTGTGCTTCCAGCTTCAAATCTTCCAGATTGCCTGAGCAGACGGTCCTTCCATCTTCCGTTATTTCGTATCTCCCGTAGAGGTCTTCCATATTGGCATGGAATCGCTTGTTGCTGATTCTATATTTGCCATTCCCTAATGCTTCTATGCGGATGGGTTGATGTATCTTCTTCATTTCATAGGATTTGGCAGATAATGTACGGTCGGAGAAGATGACGCCGTTGGTACAGAAGTTACCGTCGTTGGGCTTGTCACCAAAGTCACCGCCTACGGCCATGTAGAAGCCTTTGCCGTCGGGAGTGGGCATACGCAGGCTTTGGTCCACCCAATCCCAAATGAAACCTCCGATGAGTGCCGGATAGCGTTCGTAGGTTTCCCAGTATTCCTTGAAGTTTCCTATGGAATTTCCCATGGCATGGGCATACTCGCATACTACGTGAGGTTTCACGATCTCGCCCTTTTGTATTTTCTCCAATCGTTCACGGCCTACGTTTTCCAGCCAGTCCACACTTGGGTACATGCAACTGGTCACGTCGCAGAAGGAACTGTTTCCCTCGTAGTGGGTGGGGCGGGTAGTATCCAAACGTTTGATGGCCTTTTCAGCAGTGGAGAAGTTGTTTCCGTTTCCCGATTCGTTGCCCATGGACCACATTACGATGGAAGCGTGGTTACGGAAACGTTTCACTTGGTTCTCGTTGCGCTCGGTGAATGATTTTTCCCACTGTGGCTCGTGTGAGAGACGCATTTCGCCGTGGCACTCTACATTGGCTTCTGCCAATACATAGATGCCATAGCGGTCGCATAGGTCGTAAAAGTAAGGGTTGTTGGGGTAATGGGAGGTACGGACAGCATTTACGTTCAGCGCTTTCATTAGTTGTACGTCCTTTTCCATCTCTTCTTTGGAGACGGTACGGCCATTCAATGGGCTGTGATCGTGGCGGTTGACACCTTTGAAAAGAGTGGGTTTGCCGTTAATCAGCAGTTGTCCGTTTTTGGCAAACTCTATTTCGCGGAAGCCTACCTTTACACTACGTAGGTCTGTCACTTTTCCTTTCTGTTTTAGGGTCAGGGTCAGGTTGTAGAGGCTGGGTGTTTCGGCTGTCCATTTCAGTGGGTTCTTCACATCGAATTCCAGATGGGTACTACCTATTTTTGTGGCGTGGATAGTGCGTGATAGCACTTCCTTTCCTTCTGTGTCGGAGAGCTTCACTATGAGTTCGGCAGAACTTTTCTTACCGGTGATTTCCACGTCCAAAAAAACTGTAGCATTACGATAATCTCCGTCCAAGTCGGTTCGGAAGAAGAAGTCCCTAATTTGCGTGCGTGGTGCTGACCATAGGAATACATCGCGGAAGATACCGCTGAACCGCCAGAAATCTAGACATTCAAGAAAACTTCCATCGGTGAAACGGTACACTTCAACTGCCAATGTGTTTTTTCCTTCTTGTAAATAGGGAGTCAGATTGAACTCGGCAGGTAAGTAGCTGTCTTCTGAATAGCCCACTTTTTTACCGTTCAACCAAAGATAGAAACCTGCTTCCACTCCATTGAAGCGAATAAATACATCTCTGTCCTTCCAAGATGTGGGCAAAGTGAATTCACGTCGGTAACTGCCTACGGGATTGGGCATGTTGGCAAAAGTATAGTCTGCCGGGCGAGGTTGGATGACGTTGGGCCATTGTACTCCTTTACTGTAATCACAGAAAGGGTAAATGGTATTACAATACAAAGGCTTGTCCCAGGGCTTATTATGGCGTACAGCCTCTATCTGCCATGTGGCGGGCACTTTGATGTTATCCCAGCCACTTACGTCGTAGTTGGGCTTGAAGAAATCCTTCGGCCGTTTTTCGGGATCGGCCACCCAATGGAATTTCCATGTACCGTTCAGAGTTTGATAATAGGGGGATTCCTCGATGCTCAGGCGTAGGGCTTGTCCTTCGTCGGCAAAGGGAATAGCGGTTTGGCATGCCGTTTCTTTGTTCACTCCCGAAATGTTCAGGTCATTCCATTCGGGTTGTTCGTGAGTTTGTGCTGTTGCGGTAGCAAGCAGCCCGGTGAATGCGATACTCAAAAAAGAGCTTCTTTTCATAAATACAGATGGTATAAGATGATTAAGTATTAGTGATTTCCTGTCCTTCCTTCACGTTCTTCTTTTGCTGTTCGCAGTATTGACGGGGTGGCATTCCGTAACGTTGTGAAAAAGCTTTATAGAAAGTGCTTCGGTTGGTGAATCCCGTGCGGTCCATCAGCTCTTCGATGGTGAAGTTGCTGGAGACTAACAAGCGTTCCGCCGTGGAGAGGCGGTATTCTTTGATGATGTCGGCAGGCGATTTGTCAGTAAGTGGTTTCAGTTTGCGGTAGAACTGCCGGCTGCTGTAGCCCATTTCCTTACTCAAAAGTTCTACTTGCAGGTCTGGATTGGCTAAGTTCTTTTCAATGACTTCTGTCATTTTCTCTAAGAATTCTTGTTCTTCTTTGTGCAAGCAGCTTCCTTCTTTCCAGGTAAAGGTGCTGAGTGCCGAACTATAATATTCCTTCAGGTTTTCTTCGCGGCGGATGAGATGATAGACCATCTTTTCCAAATATTTCACATTGAAAGGCTTGGTGACATAGGCATCCGCCCCCGATTCCAGTCCTTTTACTTGGTCGTCTTCGTGATGCAGTGCTGAGAGCAGGATTAGGGGAATATGGCTCCACAGCTTGTGTTGCTTGATGGTGGAGGTGAAGGATAACCCATCTATATCGGGCATCATCACGTCTGAGATGATGAGATCTGGCTGTCGTTGCTCCAGGCTGTCTAATGCCTTTTGGGCATTATTGAAAGAGAGTACGTTGTATTTCTCTGTGAATATTTCGGATACGAACCACAGCATGGAAGGGTCATCATCTATCACCATGACCGTCTGCTTGTTTGCGTCGAATTCTTGGGTGTATTTTTCGGGCAATTCTTGCACTTCTTCGGTGGGAATGCTTGGAGAAGCCGCTTCGTATGCAGTTTGCGGTACTTCTTGTCCGTTTGGGGGGAGCGAGGGAAGGCTTACAGTGAAGGTGGTCAGTTCGCCCGGTGTGCTTTCGATGTTTATGTCTCCTTCCAACAGGGTCACCATGTTTTTGCAGATGGCCAACCCCAGTCCGTTTCTTGAGTTTTTGCCGTTCATCTCCACGGAGTCGAGAATCTTATAGCGGTCGAATATCTTTCCGAGATTTTCCGGTGTGATGCCTTTGCCGGTATTGGCTATCTTCAAAATAAGACGTTCGTTTTTCGTGTACAATGTTACGCTGATGTTCCCCTTGTCGGGTGTGTACTTGAAAGCGTTGGATATGAGGTTTCCGGCTATTTTGTTGAAGCAGCTCAGGTCGGTGTTCCATGTCAGTTCGGGGGCTATGTCAAGGCAGTAGTTCATTTCTCTGTTTTCCGCCATGTCACCGAAGGATTCGGCGATGTCCCTTAACTTTTCGGAAACAGGTTGCGGCTGTATGGAGAGCATTTTGTTTTCCGTTTCCAGTCTTCTGAACTCCAGCAATTCCACAATGAGACCATTCAGCTTTTCCACATTTTGCTGAATCATCTTGGCGTAGCGGTGCGTGTAGATATCTGTCTCCTTGTGGGTGAGTATCTTCTCGCACGGTCCCTGAATCAGGGTGAGGGGGGTGCAAAACTCGTGGGTGATGTTGGTGAAGAAGCGTAGTTTTGATTCATAGACTTCCTCTTTTTTCTGTCGTTCCATTTTCTTCATCATGTGCTGCCGCTTCAGGCGGTAGGTATAGAATGCATAGGCGACTATGCCTGTACATAATAGTAACCCTAACAAAAAGTAGCCCACATAGGCCCAGGTACTGAGATACCAGGGAGGAACGATGTAAATGGTGAAGGCTTGCGGATGGCTTTCTTTACCGTTGATGTTGTTGCGGTATTTCACAAACAGAGTATATTCTCCGGGGGAAAGGTTGGAGAAGATGGCATTGGGTGAAACTCCGTTTTCTATCCATTGGTCGCTTGCTTCCTTTAGTTTATAGGAGTAGAAATAGTCGTTTCCGTTAATGTAGTCTGTTATCCGGAAGTTGAGCTGGAAGAAGTTGTGTTTGTAGTCCAGTTGTAGCACGGGCTTCCCGTTTTTGTAATGTAAAAAGTCATGCAGGTTGTATTCCTTACCGAAGATGGAAAGTCCTTTCAGGCTGATTTCGGGCATATAGTCCGTGGTGATGTAAGAATCGGGCTTCACGGTGACGAAGCCGTTTACACCTCCAAAGAAAAGGATTCCCGTAGCATTGTCTTTGTAGAAGGCTCCATCACTAAATTCGGTCACGGCCAGTCCGTTTCCGTTGTTGTAGGTCTGCTTGGTCTGTTCTTGGGGATTGAGTCTCATTAATCCTTGATTGGTACTCACCCAGAGATTGCCTCGGTTGTCCTCCAAGATACCATGTACGGTGCTGTTGGTGTAGAGCTTTGCACTGATGCTGTCTGGGTTTCCGTCTTCGTTTGAGTAGAAGCGGAGAAGCCCTGATCCAGTGCCCAGCCAGTAGCCTTGCTCGTTTTTGTGTATGGCGAACACATCGTTGGCGGTTTGGCTGTTTACCAAGTTGTTGAAGCGGAACTGTGCCATTTCTCCAGTACGTACATCAATGCGGTAGGCTCCGAGCCCTCTGTTCCCGAACCACAGCGTAGAGCTGCTTTCACGGTAGGAGGTGAAAAAATAGTTTGATGCCATATGTCCGTTACTCACCAAAGTCCGTGTAGCATGCTTCACAATAGGATCTTTTCTCTGATTTTCTAGTGTCACCTTTACGATTCCTTCGCCCACGGTGGAAATCCAAAGTGTACTGTCATTGGTTTGATCAATGGAGTGCACATATTTCACTTTGGTTCCATTGGCTTGTACCGCCAGTTCTTTCAATTGGTGGGTAGAGTAGGAATAATAATTGATTCCGTTTTCCGTACCTATCCAAAGTCGGTCTTTTCCACCGGGTGCAAAACAGTAGACGGAGTTGTCGGTCAATGTGCTGTTACCGGTGATGAGACGATCATGTTTTTCGGGTGTATTGTTGACAAGATAATTCGGTATACGCAATATGCCACTGCCTTTGGTTCCTATCCATAAGGTTTGCTGTGGGTCGAGGTAAAGGCTGCGTACCGGGTTGTTCACCTGATATGCGGGAGTGTTGAGCAGGGTGTTGGTCATGGTGAATGTGTCATTGTAAAGCATGTATAACCCTTCTCCGTCGGTAGCTACCCATACGATATCTTGAAATTTGTCTTTCATCAGACAGAAGATGCCCGACTGTATTTCAGTGTATTCTATACGGTATTTAATCTTTTGGTTTGCTTCATATTTCAGTACTATCAAGCCGCTGCTTTTGAAACCGATACAGAAGTCATTTTCTCGTTTGATGATGGAAGATACTTCACCTCGTTTTTCTATTTCGTCTTTCAGGTCGGCAATGTAGTAACACTGTCGGTTGCTGAAACTATATTCGTAGAGGGCATAGGTTTCATCAATGAAGTAGGCTGAATCTTCTCCGATGAAGGCATGCTTCAAGCCGTGATGTCCAAATGGCTTTTCCGGAATCAGTGTCACGCTTTTTCCCGTGTGGTTCAGACGATAGCAACGAGTGTTGTTTCCAGTTGCGAATATCCAAAGCAGGTTGTTGGAATCAATGGTCATGGACAGTACTTTATTAAAATCCATGGAAGAGATGTTTAACTGGAGAAATTTCTGGTTCTCTTGTTGGTAGTGATACAGATTTCCGTCATCTTTCAGCACTAACATGCACTTGTTTTTGCTTCGTGCCAAGAAGATGTTGTCCTTGAATTCGGTAAAGGTCCGGCAGGTCTGTCGGTATGTATCCAATCTGTCTAACCCGTAGTTGGTTTGTAACCACAGTATGCCTGGCTCTGATTCTACGATCTGGCTGATAATGTTGCCTGACAATAGGTTGCGTGACACATCAACGGGCGTATATAGGTGGATATTGTTGCCGTCAAACACGTTCAGTCCGTCGCATGTTCCTATCCATAGTACACCTTGGCTATCTTGGTAAAGGGATTGGATGGCACTATTGGAAAGACCGTTTTTATTGGAGAATTGCCGTAGGCTGTAAGCGTACACAAAATCCGGAAAACAGCATAAGAGGCTGATAAGCAATAAAATCGTATGGCCTTTCCAGTATATGTCTTTCATGTGGCTTGTTGTATTGATTTTAAGTTGCAAAGATATATTTTAAGGTGGAAACAGTCAATATTTGCAATATATTTCTTTAGTTGTAGGCTTACAGTTTGCTTTGTATCTGCTCCGTATCCTTAGAAATGTATTTGTACGGAGCAGATAGGTATGGATATGATTAGCGAATGACCGCAGCGAATCCACCGTTGCGTGCCAAACGGACTGTGATATGGTTGCCTTTCTTCAAGGATTGTTCTTGCTTGCGATAGTCCATGGCTTGGTGGTCAGCGTTGATGCCGTCTTCAAAAGAGGTCATGAGATAATTTTTTCCTTCTTGCAGGAAATCAAGGGAGATGTTAAAGACCCGTTCACGTTCGCGGTTGTTGGTCATGCCTCCTATATACCATTGTTCTCCTTTGCGTTTGGCCACGATGGCATATTCTCCTGCTTTGGCTTCGAGAGCGATGGTTTCGTCCCATGTTTGGGGTACTTGGGTGATGAAACGTGTACACTCGTCGTTGCGATAATAGAGGGTAGGATTGTCTGCCATCATCTGCAGGCCGGTTTCAAAAAGAACAAAGAGTGCCATCTGATAGGCACGTGTGCCGATGCTGGCAGAATTGGGACGTTCGGAATGGTAGACTTCAGGCTGCATGCTAAGCATGGCGCCGGGAGTATAGTCCATGGCTCCTACTGCGTTGCGTATGAAGGGGAAATAGACACTGTTGTCGGGACGGCATCCGCCCATTTGCTCCATACCTCTTACGCCTTCGTAGGAGAGTACGTTTGGGTATTTGTATTCTAATCCGGCAGGTTTGAAAGCACCGTGAAAGTCAACGAAGAGATGGTGTTTGGCGGCTTCATGTGCTACGCGTTCATAGAAGTTTACCATCCATTGGTCGCTACGATCCATGAAATCTATCTTTACGCCTTTCACACCCCACTTTTCGAAAGTTTCGAATAGGTCAAAGTGGTTTTCTACCGTAAGCCAAGTGAGCCATAACACAATGCCTACGTTTTTTTCTTTGCCGTAGCGGATGAGTTCGTGTATGTCTACCGAGGGATTGGGTTTATAGGGGTTGCGGGTGTTCATGGCCCAGCCTTCGTCCATTACTATATATTCTACGCCGTAGTGGGATGCGAAGTCGATGAAGTATTTGTAGGTGTCAAGGTTGCAACCTGCTTTGAAGTCCACGTCGGGGCCGTAGGGTGTGGCTCCGTTCCACCATTCCCAGCTGGCTAGTCCTGGTTTAATCCAAGAGGTGTTTTCTATGACATTCTTTTCAGCGAGGCGATAGGATAGAGTGTTTTCTATAAGTTTGCGGTCATCGTCGGTAATGACGAAGTAACGCCATGGATAACTGCGCTTGCCTGCGGTACGGGCTATGCAGTTGGCTTCTTTCAGAATCTTGAGACTGCGGTCACCGTCTTCTCCGAATTCAAGAGGCAGACGGGGGAAGACGGCGGTAATGCCGCCTTGTCCATCGTTTTTCAGAAACATGGCGGGATAGTCTGTCAGATTGGTTTCACTCATGAGGATTTTGTCACCTTTGGGTGTGCTGGCTAAAAGGGGAAGCAGAGCCATGCGATTGGAGTTTTTCCACTCGCTGCTTGTTTGGTGGCGATATTCTTCTTCATAGGAAGTCTTAAAGCCGTCAGGTTGCTGAAGATGTAGCAGGCAATCATCCACAAAGTTCAGGCGGAGGATTTCATTCATTATTTCTTGCTCGCCTTTCAGGTCAGTAAGGAAGCGGTAGGCGAATCCGTCATCAAAGGCACGGAACTCTACTGAATAGCCTCCTTTAAACTTCAGTAGCAATTGGTTGTAGCGGTTGGTTATAGTAGAGAATTTCAGGGGTACGATGGGAGTCAGTTCCTCGTTTACATTTTGGCGTACTACTTTGTTTAGTTTAGGATGGATGCCCAGCTGGTGGTTGGCAGTTTCCAGACCAATGACACAGTTGTCCATCAGTGTTTGATTTCCTTGGGTTACATCATATTGGATTTGATCGGTCAGCTCCACCGAGATGCGGATGTTTCCGCTGGGTGAGGCCAGTTGATGTACTTTCTGTCCGAAAGCGGTCAGTGAGAGGCAGAGAACTGCCGAGAGTAGGAATTGTTTTTTCATGTTCTTAGCTTTTGGATTTTTACAATATACAAAAGTAGTTTGTATTCTGTAGGAAATGTATGCTATTTATGACATAAATATATAAAATCATGCCACAGACGACTTTTTACATATCTATGTCGCGAATCTGTACAGTATGAGAGTGAAGGATGGGCTATTTTTGTTACCAACATTCCACATGTCAGAAAACTATTGTTGCCGGATGGAGGCTAAAGAGAGAAGGTGAAAGAGCGGTTTGCGGTTAGAGGAGGCAGCACATTTATAACAAAGAATGCGGTGGTTTATATCGAATTGACATTATCTTTTACGAAAAAACAATAATAACAAAACCATGAAAAAGAGACGAATACTGATGGGGAAGACCCATCTGATAGCGGGAGCCGTGATGTTGGCCGTTGCAGGAGGACAATTATCGGCTCAGACCGTTGCACCGAAGAAAGCAAAAGCGTACATGGTGGCAGATGCCCACTTGGACACGCAGTGGAACTGGGACATTCAGACTACTATTAACCCGTTGGCGGAATTAATTTAAGTTGATAAATATGAGTAAAAAGTTGTACATGTCGCTGATTTTTAGTAA